>OLZZ01000782.1_pt1 | contig 12605 bp, 9 predicted proteins | sample 1673571 | NCBI WGS metagenome assembly OLZZ01 (sample SAMEA103958115, study PRJEB25191) | human gut metagenome | biome: human-associated habitat [ENVO:00009003]; feature: intestine environment [ENVO:2100002]; material: feces | place: Germany | collected 2013/2015 | reverse complement strand
CCGAATGGGACGAGCCCATAAAGCGCGCGGTCGAGGGCACAAAAGTTACGGTTATAAAAGCTTTTTCAAAAGGTGAGTAACAATGGCAGTGTGTGAAATTCTCTGTGTCGGAACCGAGCTTCTGCTCGGCGATATCCTCAATACCAACGAGCAGTTTCTCTCAAAAGAGCTTGCGGCGATGGGCATATCCGTCATGCACCGCAGCTCCGTCGGGGACAATCCCGAGCGCCTCGCGCAGGAGCTGAAAACGGCTCTCGGTCGCAGTGATGTTGTTATTACTTCCGGCGGACTCGGCCCCACGGACGACGATCTGACAAAAGAGGTCTGCTGTGAGGTCATGGGTTTCGAGCTCAGAGAAGACGAAGATACGGCGGAGCGCATACGCTCATATTTCAAATCAAAGGGCGGTAATATGCCCAAAAACAACCTCAAGCAGGCGATGCTGCCCGTCGGCGGCACCGTATTTGAGAATAACCACGGCACGGCACCCGGCGCGGCGCTCGAAAAGAACGGCAAGTGCGTTATTATCCTGCCCGGCCCTCCCGGCGAGCTCGTCCCGATGTTCAATGAGAGCGTGCGCGGATTCTTGAAAAAATATTCCGACGGCGCGATAGTCTCACACACGGTCAATATAATCGGCATGGGCGAGAGCTCGGTCGCCGAAGAGATAGAGGATATGTTCGACGCAAAGAATCCGACCGTCGCACCGTATGCAAAAAGCGGCGAGGTGCGGCTGAGGATAACCGCGAAGGCGGAAACCGCCGACGAGGCGGACAAAATGTGCGCGCCTGTAGTTGATGAGATATGCAGCAGGCTCGGCGATGTCGTATACGGCACCGACATGAACAGCATCGAAGAGCGCGTTGTCGCTCTGCTCAAAGAAAAGGGCAAAAAGATAGCGACTGCCGAATCCTGCACGGCGGGATATATCCCTAAAAGGCTGACTGATATCCCCGGCGCGTCCGAGGTTTTCGAGTGCGGAATAGTCAGCTATTCGAATGATATAAAAACAAAGCTCCTCGGCGTTTCGCCAAAGACGCTTGAGACCTACGGCGCTGTCAGCGAACAGACGGCGCGCGAGATGGCGCTCGGCGCAAAGCACGTGAGCGGCGCGGATATAGCGATATCCACAACCGGTCTTGCAGGACCGGGAGGCGACGGTATTCTGCCCGGCGGACTGAGCTTTGCGGCGGTCACGGACGGCGAGCGCACAGTCGTCGAAAAGATAGTCACCGGTCATGAAAATGACCGTGAATATAACAGATATGTCACGGCGTCGCGGGCACTTAACCTTGCACGCCTGATGTTGGAAGAGAAAATAAAGTAAACCTGTATCGGAGGAAAGAGTATGTCTGACAAAAACAGAAAAGACGGCGAGTTTTCGCTGCCCGATATGAGGGAGATGTTTGAGCACTACACATCGGTTGAGGACGACGAACCTGCGGCACAGCGCAGCGAAATGGAAGATCTCGCGCGCAGATATCTTGACTGCTGCGACGATGAAACCGGGGTGGAGTCACGGCAGGAAAGCGGCGCCGTGACCGAAGAAAAGGAGCCGGTATCCGAGCCGGAGTCCGAGCTCGAGCCCATAATCGAGTCCGAGCCGGAGAAACCCGCAGAGCCGAAAAAGGATAATTTATATAAGTTTATCCCGCCCGACGATCTGAGCGGTGAGGATATTCCGAAAGTGACCGAGCCGGAATACCCGACCGAGCAGGCGCTCGACGATTTCGATATGCCGACAGATTCTACCTTTGCCGTCAACCTCAGCGAGCGCGACCGCGGCTCACTGCGCGAATATGAGCGCGAGGCCAGCGAGAACGAGAAGAATAACGGAAGCGAAAAGGGCTTCAAAAAATTTATAAAGGGCATCATCCCGATGAAGGGCGACGCTGTCTCCGAGATAGTCCGCAAGATAGTCTTTATGGCGGCGATAATTACTGTGTTCGTCAGCGCGGGAATGCTGATAAACACATATCTCATTCAGCCCAACATCGTTGACAACGATATAAAAGATATCAAGCCCAGCGAGGAGCTGACCTGGGATGAGATAAAGGCAAAGTACCCGAATGTCAAGTTCCCCGAGGGTATGCAGCTAAAATACGCCGAGGCGTATGCACAGAACACCGACCTCGTCGGCTGGCTGAAAATAGACAAGCTCAAGATGGACTTCCCGATTCTCCAGACCGACAACGATTCGTATTATCTTAAACGCAGCTTCACCCACAGATACACGGATCTCGGAAACCCGTTCCTGGCTCATGCCAATTCAATCGAGCCGCTTGACCGTAACAGCATAATCTACGGTCACAGCACCCGCAGCTCGGACAAGATATTCAGCAAGCTCTTCGATTACCGCACCACGCGCGGATTCATAAACAATCCGATAATCGAATTCAACACCATCTATCACGACTACAAGTGGAAGGTCTACGCGGTGTTTATCACAAATGCGACCACCGCCGAGGACAACGGATATTTCTTCAACTATGTCTGGACGAATATAAGCGAGGCGAGCTTCGGACAGTATATAGCCGAGCTTGATTCGAGAAAGCTCTACACAACGGGCGTCGATATCAAGCCGACCGACAAGATTCTCACTCTTTCGACCTGCCTGTATGAGTTCGACAACGCACGCCTTGTCGTTGTGGCACGAATGGTGCGCGACGGCGAGAGTGAAGAAGTTGATACTTCGCTCGTCAAGACCAACCCCAACCCGAGATATCCTCAGGCCTGGTATGATAAAGACAAGAAACAGAACCCATACAAAAACGCAAACAGATGGTATCCCAACTAATGAGGTGATATTTTGAAAAATAAGATCTCGCTCCTGGCTTTTGTCAATCAGCCTCTCCCGCGCAGGGCGATAGCGGAATATGAGTCCGTTTTTGCCGCAGCCTACGGGGAGTGCCGCTTTGAGCAGTTCACGGACAGCCGCGAGCTGTTTTCTGCCCTTGCCGGAGCGTTCGGAGATTCGGAGACTGTGGTTCTCGCGGCTGCCGAGCGGCATTATATCGAGATAAAGAAGCTGCTTTTTGATGCGCTCAGAACAAAAACCGCGTCCTCCGACAGAATAGCCGAAGTGCTTGAAAAGGCGGATGAGGATCAGTGCCTGATGCCTGCCGACGCACAGATACTTGTGACCGACGACGGCAAATACAGCGGCTTTATAGAGAAAAGCGGCAGCCAGACGCTGGTTTTTCTGCCCCTTTCCGACGGCAGATGCGCCAAGGTCGCCGAAGAACTGAAATTGGTGTTCCTGCCCGTTGAAAAAGCTGCCGAAAGCGCAAACACTACCGAACCGGATGCGAACGGTGCCGGCGAGCCGAGTGCTGAAGAAAAGTGCGATCCGGAAGAGGTCGTTGCGCTCTTGAAAGAGCGCGGACTTTCCGTCGCGGTTGCTTCAAGCAAAAACAGCCCGTTCGTGTTCTCTGTCCTGCCCTATGACGATGAATCGGATTTCAGCGATGCTATATTCGCCCAGTCGGTCGATATCGAGCGGCAGGAGGACGAGAGTCACGGCGAATATATAGCCGCCATGGCGGGACGCGCCAGAGCGAAGAGCGGCGCATCAATCGGCGCGGCGATATCGAATGTGTTCCGCAACGATGATGAAAACAGCAAGCATTTCATGCTCATCTGCATAGCGGACGAGAATAAAGCGCGCGTGTTCAAGGTCTTCAGCCGCAAGGGCGAGACCACGCAGGAGTTTATCTACGCCTGCGTCCACAGGCTCTATTCCGCGCTCGCCGACTATGCGCGCAACGGCTTTGTCATGCACGATGTCAGCGACGATGCGTCAATAATAATCACGGACGGCGAACATCACTCTCATCATAAATCGGCTCCGGTGCGCTCGGGCAAGAAAACCGCGCTAATTGTGGCGGCTATTATCCTGCTCGCGGCGCTTATCGGAACTGCGATTACATTTTTGGTCAAGGGCTACGGTTCGCAGGTCAGCGCGGTGCTCATTAACGCACGCGAGTCCGACACAAGCGAGAGCAATACGGTTGAGAACAGCGCGTCGGGCGGCAACACATCGTGGGGGAATACCTCAGAGAGCGATACGGACGGGATAATTGATGATATAGACGATATGATTATTGCCGACGTAGAGCGTCCGAATGGCGACACTGCCGACTCCGGAAAAACAACCGGGGAGCAGACAAATGGCACTGTGCCCGGCTCGATAGCCGAAGGCTCAACCGTCCTGACGACGGTTATCTCGACAAAGCCCACGACTCGCCCGAACACGACTGGAAAACCGACCACTAAGCCCACCCAGAAACCGACCGAGACCACGACAAGGCACAGCTCTTCAAAGACGGGTACTTTTGTTTTCACCGTCTACGGTTACGGCCACGGAGTCGGCATGAGCCAAAACGGCGCGTCAGAATATGCGCGCCGCGGCTGGACATACAAGCAGATTTTGCTTCATTATTATAACAACCCCGGCATCAGCCTCGTTAAGGATTCGAATTTGCCGAGCAAGGTTACATATAACGGCAAGAGCTATTCGCTCGCCGAATATCTCGGCAAGACTGCATATGCCGAGGTCGGTCCGTCCGCGCCGCTTGAGTCGATAAAGTCGCAGATGGTCGCGATTTACACCTACGCAAAGCGCCAGAATTTTAAGATGACTACCTCGAACCACGCGTTCCGCGAGAGCTACGCCGGCACAAGCTCATCTATCGAAAACGCGATAAAAGCGACGCTCGGCGAATATCTTGCATATTACGGCTCGCCTGCGTTCACTCCGTATTTTTCAACGGCGGCGGGGAAGACGGCTTCGAGCGCGAATGTCTGGGGCGGCAGTCAAAGCAGCTATCCTTATCTCGCGGGCGGCAGGACAAGCCCCGAGGGCAATGTCAAACGCACGCTGACCATTTCGAGCGAGGAGCTTCGCAAGAAGGTCGAAGCGTATAATGCAAAGGTTGATTCATCAAAGCGCATAACGCTCCAGAGCAACCCTGCGCAGTGGATAAAAATACTCGAGCATGACAGCGCGCGCGGCAGCAACTGCGGCTATATTTCAAGCATGAGAATAGGCAATCAGACAATGCGCGGCAACGCATTCAGGCTCAACATAATGGGCGCGGCGACGCTCCGCTCGCATTGCTTCACCTTCACTTATACGCCGGACTGATATAAAAGCAAAAGGGCTGCCCGATGCGGCAGCCCTCTTTAAATAGAGGATGAAATTATGAATAAGCAGGAAGTATATGATTTCCTGACAAGCAGGGGAATAGAATACGAAGTGACCGAGCACGGCGCGGTGTTCAATATGGAAGAGATGTCGCATGTTGAGCTGCCGCACCAGGAGGCGGACGCGAAGAACTTATTTGTCAGAGACGACAAGAAGAGCAATTATTATCTCATAACTGTCAGGGGCGACAAGCGCGTTGACCTGAAAAAATTCAGGGAGGAGCACGGCACACGCCCGCTGAGCTTCGCATCGGAAAACGATCTGATGAACCTGCTCGGTCTGATACCCGGCGCAGTGACGCCGCTCGGTATACTCAACGACAGCGAGAAAAAAGTGAAGCTTTTCCTCGACGAGGAACTCCTAAAATGCGGACTTATCGGAGTCCACCCGAATGACAACACCGCAACGGTGTGGCTGAAAACAACCGATCTTATAGATATAATAAAGGAACACGGAAACGAAATTGAAGCAGTCAGAATATGACTGCAAAAATAAAAATCAAGCCGGGAGAGTAGTAAAGAACTTTCCCGGCTTGCATTGGTTACAGTCTGTCTAGAAAGTCGGCTATTGACTTGTTTTCATATGCCGCAGGCATATTTCACATCTAAGATATTTCACTCGTTCCGAAGAACGAATTTCATTGAAAAAGCACTTGCAACAGCAAGTGCTTTTTCATGGTGGAGATGGCGGTAATCGAAACCGCGTCCGAAAAGGGCTCCCCACAGCTTTCTACGGGCGTAGCCTGTCTTTTAAGATTCCCTCGCCGGAGCGCCGTCAGGCAGGCTCAGCGGTTCGGTAGTTCCGTTGTTCATGACGGGTTACGGAGCGCTCACCCGTGCACGTTCACTGCTAATCGACGCCTTGTACCGGGCCGCAGTACTCCCGGCAAAGACGGCTGCTATTTAAGCAGCTTGTAAAACTGTTTTGTTGTCGTTTATTATTTAAACGTATGGGTTTTATAGCGGTCCCACACCGCTGCCCGCTTACCGAAGTTCAACCTCCCCGTCGAAATCCTTTCATCCCCATATATCAAACGGCTTTTGCCGATTGAATCAGAAGTTTTTCATGCTGCGCTCGATATTGCGCGCGGCGTCTTTCTTCGCCGCCGTTTCGCGCTTGTCATAGAGCTTTTTGCCCTTGCACAGCCCGACCTCAACCTTGGCGCGCCCTTTGACAAAATATACACTCAGCGGCACGAGGGTCAAGCCCTCCTGCTTGGTCTGACCGAGCAGGCGCATTATCTCGCGCTTGTGCATCAGCAGGCGGCGCACCCTCAGCGGGTCGCGGTTGAAGATATTGCCGTGCTCATAGGGGCTGATATGCATTCCGTTGACGAACAATTCGCCGTCAACTATCGAACACCATGAGTCCTTGAGATTGAGCTTGCCCTGGCGGATGGATTTGACCTCCGTGCCGCAAAGCTCGATTCCCGCTTCGTATCTGTCGAGCACGAAATAGTCGTGAAAAGCCTTTTTGTTCTGGGCGGCGATCTTTTTCTGTTCTGTGCCCATGGCTTTCACTTCCTTTCCGCACGGGCAGTTTTCGGGAGAATATTATAACGCCCGGCAGAAATTTTGTCAAGGCAATCGACTCTCTTCGACTTATATCCTGCTCTTGAGCCTCACTGCATCAACGAGCAGGGAGTATTTTTTATTTCTCAGCAGCGAAAATTTAAGATTCTCCGGCTTTGAAGAATATTTGTCCGCTCTGCGATCGGTGCACAGCTTATAGATGCCGAGAGATTCGCTCTTTTTTATCAGCTCAACAGTCTCTTTTTTAGATAGAGAGACGGCGTTGGGATAGAGAAAATTGCGGTAGATCATCCTCGCGAGAGAGCATATGAGCGCTTCGCACTCGCCGTCGAGGCAGCCGTCGGCTGATATCATTTGGCGAATCTCCTCTGTAGCGCGGGAGGACATGACGAGATTCTCAAACGAATATGTCCGCGTCAGAGAGGAAGCCGAGGTGCGGTAGTTATAAAGTGCCTCGGGCAGGTAACAAAAAGTGTTGAGCCGGCTCAGCATATGCGCCGAGACGAGCCTGTCCTCGCCGCGGCTGTAGCCTTTGTAATAAGCCGTGTCTATATCATAGTCGAATTTATCGCGCCTTATGCACTTGCACCAAAGCGAGTTGAATTTCGAGCGCAGCAGCAGCTCCCAAAGATCTTTTTTGCTGTCTTTATTAAAAGAACGCTCGCCGTCGAATGTCTTTTCATGTGTGATATTTTCGCCGTTTATTTTATTATAGTCAAAGAATATCATGTCCGGCGCGCACTGCTCGATTTTTTCGCTCAATCTCGAAAACAGCTCGGGCGAGACGGTGTCGTCCGAATCAAAGACGATGAAATAGTCCCCGCGCGCATTCTCAAACGCAGTCTTTCGCGCGAGCAATACACCCTGATTCTCCGTGTGAATGACACGCACACGGCTGTCTTTTTCTGCGTATTCGTCGCAGATGCAGCCGCTTTTGTCCGTCGAGCCGTCGTCAACTATGAGCAGTTCAAAATTTTTGTAGCTCTGATTGAGGATGGAATCCAGACATTCGCGAAGATATTTTTCCGTGTTGTATACGCACACCGCGGCGGTAAAAAATACAGACATATTTATCCTCCGTCAGATGTCCGCGCAGCAGCATTTCGAGCGGCGCTTCTGCTTGCTGTGCTCGTCGCGCAGGGTGCTGTCTATGGCTATTCTGCGGATGATATCCTTGACGGTTATGTCAAGCTCGCTGTTTTCTGAGTAGTCTGCCGCGAAGGCGAAGTCAACGCGGTTGTGATAGAGCAGGTCACTCACGCCCTCGAGCTGGCGCGGTTCGTTGTTGTGGACGGCTATAGAATATCCGCCGTATGCCTTGACCATCTTCATGCACGGAACATCGGAGAGCCCGTCGCCGATATAGAGCATATTGGAAAACGGTACGCGGCGCTTGCTGTCCGGAGTCGAACGGTTGAGGTCTCTGTCGTTAGATACATCGAGCACGCCTTTGTTTATGCGGTAGACAAACTGGGTCTTTGCAGTATAATTGACGGCGGTCTTCGGCCAGACTGCCTCGCCGTTCTCGCCGTAAAGGAACTCACAGGCAAAAATCTCTTTGAAGCATTTGCCTATTTCGGATCCCTCGATTATCTCTTTAAGACCGGAGGAGAGGACATAGTGCTCGACGGTCACGCCGTTTTCGCTGCCGAAGCGGTTGAGGCGGTCGAACCAGCCGGGCAGACCTTTATACAGCTCTATCGCGCGTCCGCACTCCATGACGCTCTTGCGCGTCAGCGGAATCCCGCACTCCTGCGATTTTTTTATCATGATGTACATATATGACAGGATTTTGTCCATATGCTCTTCCTCGGCGTAGCTGTTGGCGAGCCCCCAGAAATCCGCGGGCTCCATGCCGACGCTCGGAATGAACTGATATTCCTGCATATCCTTTGTGCAAAGCGTGCGGTCGAAGTCATAGAGTATCGCCGCAACAGGTCTTTTTCCAGCCAATTAAGACACCTCCGCAGTTATACATATATATTGGGATTGTATTATACTATAAGTGTATCAAATTTTCGCAGAAAATGCAACATATATGTATCGCGGCGATAATATGCACATTATTTTGTGGTAATCTTTGTGCAATTTTTCAAGATGTTTTTGGTGACAAGAGCGCTTTCGTGGTATATAATAGATTTTGCCGGGACGGAAAGACCGATTTTCTCCGTCTCGATTTTTACGGCTTGAAAAGGGGTATCGGTATGCGCGTCAGAGGTCTGCAAAAACTTACATTGCTCGATTTTCCCGGCAAGATGGGATGCACTGTGTTCCTCGGCGGATGCAACTTCCGCTGCCCGTTCTGCCAGAATTCGGAGCTGATTCTTCCCGGCGGGGACGAATATGAGATTCCGGAGGAAGAATTTTTTGCGTTTCTCAAAAAGCGTCAGGGTATGCTCGACGGCGTGTGCATAACAGGCGGCGAACCGCTTGTCAATAAAAACGTCGATGACTTCGCAAGGCGCATAAAAGACATGGGCTATCTCGTAAAGCTCGACACCAACGGCACTTTCCCGGACAAGATGCAGTCGCTTATAGACGCGGGGCTCGTTGACTATGTGGCGATGGATATCAAAAATTCGCCCGAAAAATATGCTGAGACGGTCGGACTCGAAAAATTCGATATGGAGCCGATATATGAGAGCGTGCGCCTGCTCATGGGCGGAAAGACCGATTTTGAGTTCCGCACGACCGTTGTGCGCGAGCTGCACAGCGCGGAGAACTTCGAGAAAATAGGCGAGTGGCTCAAGGGCGACGAGAAATATTTTCTCCAGAACTTCACCGATTCCGAGTTCGTTTTGCAGAAGGGTCTCGGCTCGCACAGCCGCGAAACACTGCGCTCTTTCGCGGATATAGTCCGCAAAAATGTCCCGAATGTCGAGATAAGGGGAATATAACGGACACTGGAACTCGGAACATCTTGGGGCAGAAAAATAAATTCTACACAATATCTTGTATTTTGCTGTTGACATTTGCCATGGTTGCATCTATAATTGTAGGCAGATAGCGCAAATGAAGCATAATATAATTTTGACATATATTTGGAAAAGAAAATGGAGGCATGATGATGTACAAGGTTATCAAAAGAGATGGCGCAGTCGCCGATTTTGATATAGCGAAGATATCTTCGGCTATATCAAAGGCTTTCGACGCGCTCACAAGGAAACTCATCCGACGGTCATCGACCTGCTCGCACTCAAGGTCACTTCGGACTTCGAGGGCAAGATCAAGGACGGACTTATCGCCGTTGAGGACATTCAGGACAGCGTCGAGTCGGTGCTCAGCCAGGCGGGCTACGCCGATGTCGCAAAGGCATACATTCTTTATCGCCGCCAGCGCGAGAAGCTCCGCAGCATCAAGTCGACTATTCTCGACTACAAAGAGCTTGTCAACAGCTATGTCAATGTTACCGACTGGCGCGTTAAGGAGAATTCGACCGTAACTTATTCCGTCGGCGGCCTTATACTCAGCAACTCCGGCGCCATCACTGCGAACTACTGGCTCTCCGAGGTCTATGACGAAGAGATAGCAAACGCCCACAGAAACGGCGACATCCACCTCCATGACCTCTCCATGCTCACCGGTTACTGCGCGGGCTGGTCTTTGAAGCAGCTCATTCAGGAAGGTCTCGGCGGCGTCCCCGGAAAGATAACCTCTTCTCCCGCAAGCCACCTTGCGACCCTCTGCAACCAGATGGTCAACTTCCTCGGTATCATGCAGAACGAGTGGGCGGGCGCTCAGGCGTTCTCCTCGTTCGATACCTATCTTGCTCCGTTTGTTAAGGTGGACAACCTCTCTTACCGCGAGGTCAAGAAGTGCATCGAGTCGTTCATCTTCGGCGTCAACACCCCCAGCCGCTGGGGCACTCAGGCTCCGTTCTCGAATATAACCCTTGACTGGACCGTTCCCAACGACCTTGCCGAGCTCAACGCCATTGTAGGCGGCAAGGAGATGCCCTTCAAGTACAAGGACTGCAAGAAAGAGATGGATATGGTCAACAAGGCGTTCATCGAGACCATGATCGAGGGCGACGCCAACGGACGCGGCTTCCAGTATCCCATCCCGACTTATTCCATAACCCGCGACTTTGACTGGTCGGATACTGAGAACAACAGACTTCTCTTCGAGATGACCGCAAAGTACGGCACACCTTATTTCTCTAACTACATCAACAGCGATATGGAGCCGAGCGATGTCCGCTCCATGTGCTGCAGACTGCGCCTCGACCTGCGCGAGCTTCGCAAGAAGTCCGGCGGCTTCTTCGGCAGCGGCGAGAGCACCGGTTCTATAGGCGTTGTTACGATAAACATGCCGAGAATCGCATATCTTGCAGAGGATGAGGCGGACTTCTACCGCAGACTCGACAAGCTTATGGATATCTCCGCCCGTTCGCTCAGCGTCAAGCGCACAGTTATCACGAAGCTTCTCAACGAGGGTCTCTATCCCTACACCAGACGCTACCTCGGTACTTTCGAGAACCACTTCTCGACCATCGGCCTCATCGGCATGAACGAGGTCGGTCTCAACGCCAAGTGGCTCAGAGCGGATATGACCCACGAGAAGACCCAGCAGTTCACCAAGGAAGTCCTCGACCATATGCGTGAGCGCCTCTCCGACTATCAGGAGAAGTACGGCGATCTCTACAACCTCGAGGCAACTCCCGCCGAGTCCACCACTTATCGTTTCGCAAAGCACGATGTCGCTCAGTTCCCGGATATCATCACCGCAGCGAAGGACGGCGGCACTCCCTATTACACCAACAGCTCGCATCTTCCTGTTTCGTTCTCGGAGGATATCTTTGAGGCGCTCGACATTCAGGATGATCTTCAGACGAGATACACCTCCGGCACAGTCTTCCACGCCTTCCTCGGCGAGAAGCTGCCCGACTGGACCTCGACTGCTTCTCTCGTGCGCAAGATAGCCGAGAACTACAAGCTGCCCTATTACACGATCTCCCCGACCTACTCTGTGTGCAAGGATCACGGTTACATCGCGGGCGAGCACTTTACCTGCCCCGAGTGCGGCGGTCAGACCGAGGTCTACAGCCGTATCACCGGCTACTATCGCCCCGTCCAAAACTGGAACGACGGCAAGGCTCAGGAATACAAAGAGCGCAAAGTCTATAATATCTCTCACTCACACCTTGAGGGTCACGGTCATCACACCGCTTGCGCCTGCGCGGAGCGTGAAGAGACCGCCTGCACTCTCGCCGACGGACTTTATCTCTTCAAGACTGCGACCTGCCCCAATTGCAAAGTAGCTCTCGCTCAGCTCGACAAAGCGGGCATCGAGGTCAACGAGATCCTCGCCTACGAAAACGAAGATCTTGCGATCGCCCTCGGCGTTAAGCAGGCTCCCACCCTCGTAGTTGTCAAGGACGGCGAGGCTGTAAAATATGCCGGCGTTGCCGAGATCAAGAAGTTCATCGAAGCTTCAAAGTAAGGATTGACGAAAATGTATGATATTATAGTTGTCGGCGCGGGTCCGGCAGGCCTCACCGCCGCCCTTTATGCGCTGCGCGCCGATAAAACCGTCCTCGTTCTTGAAAAGAGCACGTTCGGCGGTCAGATAACCTTTTCGCCTCAGATAGAGAATTATCCCGGCTATGTCAAGATGAGCGGCAACGAGCTTGCCGATAAGCTCGTCGAGCAGGTCATTCATCAAGGCGCCGAGATAGAAATGGAGACAGTCACCCGCATAATCGACAACGGTGAATATAAAACCATCGTCACCGAGGAGGGTGAGCATCAGGCAAAGGCGGTCATCATTGCCACCGGTGTCAGGCATCGTCAGATCGGTCTGCCGAATGAAGACAGTCTAATCGGGTCCGGCGTATCATACTGCGCCGTGTGCGACGGAGCTTTCTT
>OLZZ01000781.1_pt1 | contig 12609 bp, 10 predicted proteins | sample 1673571 | NCBI WGS metagenome assembly OLZZ01 (sample SAMEA103958115, study PRJEB25191) | human gut metagenome | biome: human-associated habitat [ENVO:00009003]; feature: intestine environment [ENVO:2100002]; material: feces | place: Germany | collected 2013/2015 | reverse complement strand
ATCCGGGTGATAAGGAAGGTAAAGGCGGTATCTATAACTTCGTGACGAAACGAGGTTTGTGCAAAGGTGAGGGTAGCAAGATCTCTTGGACGCAAGTAGAGACCGGTTCGGCGATCACTTGGAAATATCCTTCCACGATCCTGAAGGGAGACTACTCCTCGTCGGAATTCTACTCGGTCGCCGTGACCAACAACTATCAGCAGGCGGACACCGGAACAAAGATGATCCACATCGGCCGCGGCACGAAGAGCCGGATCGTAAGTAAAGGAATATCAGCGGGTCACAGCCAGAACAGTTACCGTGGTCTGGTCCGGATGAACGCCGGAGCGGCCGGAGCGCGCAACTACTCGCAGTGCGACAGCCTGCTGATCGGCTCGCAGTGCGGGGCGCACACGTTCCCGGACATCCAAAGCGCCAACCCGACCGCGATCGTGGAACACGAGGCGACGACCTCGAAGATCAGCGACGAGCAGCTGTTCTACTGCAACCAGAGGGGTCTTGGGCCTGAGGACGCGGTCGGCCTGATCGTCAACGGCTACGCCCACGAGGTGCTTTCCCGCCTCCCGATGGAGTTCGCCGTAGAAGCCACCAAACTGCTTCAGGTCTCCCTCGAAGGTTCGGTGGGTTAATGAATATATTCACAAGCATTTCTGAATATTCCGGAAGTGCCTGAACAGGTGGGCAATCACCTTAATAATTCTTCAGCAAACGATTGCCGGTTTGCGGTGACTTGAACATTTATGAAGTTCTTTGATATAGAAAACATTGCGTTCACGCTTGGCGGAACGGGAGTGAGCTTTCTGGAGCTGATCGGAGTCATCGCGGGACTTACCTGCGTGGTGATGGCCGGACGCAACAGCAAGTACAACTTCTGGGTCGGCTACCTGTACAACATCCTGCTGTTTACGCTGTTCTGGCAGCGGCACCTCTACTCGGCGATGCTTCTCCAGCCGATAGCGTTCGGAATCAATGCCTTCGGGCATTGGAGGTGGACACATCCCAGGCCGGAGGAACAGAGTTCGAAAGACGCTTCGGCCTTGAAGGTGACACATCTGTCGATGCGGGATTGGTGCACTGCTCTCACGGTCGTGGCCTTTGCCGGAGCCGCCTGGGGATTCGTGCTCAGCAAATTGGGCACGGCCTGGTTCACGGACATATTCACACCTGATCCAACCCCGTGGCTTGACTCGTACGGCCTGATGCTGACGCTGTTGGCGCAGTTCCTTTCCGCCCAAAAGAAGTGGGACTGCTGGATCGTGTGGCTGGTGGTGAACATCACGAACATCACCCTCTACCTCAGCGCCGGTCTCGTGTTTATGCCGATCGTCAGCGCATTGTACCTTCTCAACGGCATCTGGTCCCTTTGGACCTGGTACCGGCTGTACAAAGAGGAGAGGTAGATTCCTTGCCGCAGCGGTCCGGCAGGCTCACCAACCGGTAACCCGAATTTACGGTCACCAAGCCAACACCTATGGTCACAGAGCTTGTCGAAGTGACCTTACAAACTTGAACAAAATACGATGAATATGACAGACATATTACTGAAGATAAAAGATCTGCACGCAAGTGTCGGAGACAAGGAGATTCTGAAGGGAATCGACCTTGAGATCCGCCGCGGTGAGATTCACGCCGTGATGGGTCCGAACGGGGCTGGGAAAAGTACCCTGTCCTCTGTCCTGACCGGCAAGCCGAACTACGAGGTGACGGCCGGATCAATCAAGTTCGATGGCAAGGATTTGCTGGCGATGAAGCCGGAGGAAAGGGCCTGGGCCGGACTGTTTATGTCCTTCCAGTATCCGATCGAGATTCCGGGAGTCTCCATCACGAACTTTATGAAGACGGCGATCAACTCCAAGCTCAAGGCTCAGGGGAAAGAGCCGATGAAAGCCGGTGATTTCCTGAAGCTTATGAAGCAGAAGATGGCCTTCGTGCAGATGAAGCCGGAGTTCGCCAAGCGTGAGGTAAACGTCGGATTCTCCGGTGGAGAGAAGAAGCGGAACGAGATCTTCCAGATGGCGATGCTCGATCCGACCCTCGCTATCCTCGACGAGACGGACAGCGGCCTGGACGTGGACGCGCTCAAGATCGTGGCCGATGGAGTGAACGCCCTGCACACTCCGGAAAAGTCTGCGATCGTCATCACCCACTACCAGAAGCTTCTTGAATATGTAAGGCCGGATGTCGTGCACGTCTTGAAGGACGGCCGTATCGTGGCGACCGGCGGTTACGAACTGATTGACAAGATTGAAAAGGATGGCTTTGAACAGTTCTAAAAACATAGACCACGGCAATTATATTCCCTCGCCCATCTTGCCGGGAATGAAAGTCGCTGACGGAGAGCATATTCGCAAGGTCTTTGTGCTTTCCGCCGATGATGTCGCCGCAGGAGCCGAGGTCGCTGAGCGTGTCGAAGCGACAGTTGGTTCGACAGGCTCACCAACCACCAAAGTGACCGAGATTCCGTCCAACATCGAGGTGGGGGCGGATGCGGCGCTGGATCTGACGGTTATAGTGCTGCCGGGAGTGTCGGCTCGGATTCCGCTGACGATCGACTTGACTGGAGCGCATTCCGAAGTCCGCCTTTCGGGAATATACCTCTGCTCCGGCCACGATGAGGTGACGTTCGACATCACGATGCATCACCGTACTGGAGACTGCCGTTCCCGGCAGACATTCAACGGGTTGGCTACCGGGGAGGCCAAGTGCGGATTCTTCGGCAAGATTGTGATCGCGCCCGAGGCGCAGAGAACCGAGGCGTTCCAGGAGAACCACAACATCTTGCTTTCCGACTCGGCCAGGATCAACACAAAGCCACGGTTGGAGATCTATGCAGATGATGTGAAGTGCTCGCACGGCGCCACGGTCGGGAAACTGAACGAAGACGAGCAGTTCTATATGCGCTCCCGTGGCATTCCTGAGGAAGAGGCCAAGGTGCTGCAGATGATCTCGTTCGTGGCCCCGGTACTGGAAAACATCCCGGAAGACTCCACAGACGGCACTCCAGCCAGGACCGCCGTCGCTGAACTTGTCGAGAACGCAATCAGGGGACTGTAAGAGCGTGGCGCATAAGTGGTTATAACACAGCGCAATAAGCCTTCTCCTTAAGGTGATTCCAACCGAAGGCTGCCAAGGATTAGACTGATTTTCAAAGAGTTGAACGCCACGACCGCAAATTTGGATAAATATGATTGTCAAGACGAATGTCAAGCTGAATCTGGGACTGAGTGTCCTGCGGAAACGTGCCGATGGGTTTCACGACATCGAGACGCTGTTTGTGCCGTGCTTTGATTTCGGGGACACTATTGAGATCATTACGGGAGATGACTACAGCCGGAGCTCGGCGGCGTTGTTCGCGAAGTACGGAGCCCCGGACGGACGCTTTGACGCTTCGACAGGCTCAGTGACCGGCAGGCTCAGCGACCGGCAAGAAGCATCGGTTGGTGAGCCTGTCGAACCAACTAGGCTCAACGAATCAGCCAAAGAAGACGGAAAAGAAACGACTCTCTCGGGAAATGTAACCGCATCAGAGGATGGAAGATTAGTGCAAGGAATATCCGATGATGGGAAGCTGATGATCACGATCGCGCGGGAGGAGGGTGTTGACTGGAATCCGCTCAAGGATCTGTGCGCAAAGGCGTACAACATTCTGGCACAAGATTTTGACCTGCCGCCGGTCAAGATATTCCTGGAAAAGAAGGCAGCGGTAGGTGCCGGGCTTGGCGGCGGATCGGCGGACGCGGCTTTCACTCTCAAAGCGCTGAACGAGCTTTGCGGCCTGAACCTTTCCGAGCAAAGGCTTTCTGAATATGCCGCGAAACTTGGCAGCGATTGCGCTTTCTTTGTTTTCAATCGCCCTATGATCGGGTCTGGGCGAGGGGAAATCCTTGAGCCTTACGACATTGACCTGTCCGAGTACGAGATCAAGGTTCTGATTCCGGAGGGAATTGTGGTCTCCACAGCGGAGGCTTATAAAGGAATAGTGCCTCGGGAAAGTTTGAAGCCCGGGTGCTTCGACACTTCGGAAAATTCAGATCATCGCAGACTCATCGACCAAGGCATGACAGAATCGTCAGAGGAATACCAAGACCTTCCCGGAAAGCGAATGATGAGTGGCCCCAGCCCAACAGGACTCTCAGATTTGAAAACAGTGCTTGCGATGCCGGTCACGGAATGGAAAGACAATCTTGTCAACGACTTTGAGGCCACTGTCTTCAAGGCGCATCCGGAACTTGCCGCCATCAAGCAATCCCTCTATGACTCCGGAGCGGTCTATGCCTCGATGTCTGGCTCCGGCTCCGCACTCTTCGCCCTCTATAGAAAATAGTCGCGCTAATTGCGCAACTCACACGTAATAAGAGGCTGCGTCCCCGACCTCAGAAGCCGGTACCGAAAACGCCGCCGTGGCCTGGGTCCGGGTTCCTGCCGCCGGTAGGGCAAACGCCGGAACGACACTAAGCAAAACCGTCAGCGTAATGAATATTGTTTGTGACTATTTCATAATTTGTATCTCTTGCAAATTATCATTATATTAGGAACGTTTTAAAAGTTTTAACGCATTATGAAATTTATCCTGTATTAGTTCTATTTATTTATGCACTAATCAGTTGCACACCCTCCATAACAGAGATGGTTCCTGAAAATAAGATTCGTATTTCAGAGAACATCTTCTTTGACAACAACACTAAAAGGTATGTTTATTATGATAAACTACCATTGACAAAAAGCAATATTGAGATAGATACCTTCAGACTCCGCTAACTAGACAAAAAACAAGAAATATGTTAAGAAAGCTGCTACTTACTATCGGATTTGCTTTATTGTTTTTTATAAGGCCATTGGAGTCAGGCGCACAGGTGCCGGTCACAATCAAATGTGAGAATAACGCCAAGACGGTCACTGACATCAGAGTGCAGATCACCTTCCCGTCCGGTGAAATGAAAGCGTATGACGGGAAGAATCTGGAAAGCGAGGTTCTGGAATATCACATAGAAGGAACCGGAGAATGTAAACTGTTCATCCATTTCAAAGAGGAAGGAGTCAAGGCACCTACTTTCATCTCCAAAAAATTCATGATTTCCGGAGAAGAAAAAAGAATCGATGTTTACACTTCAATGAATCTCAGGAGCATGGTGATTCCTTGTAACTCAGAGTACTCAAACAGAAAGTACTGCATCCTGTTCATAAAGAAGATTTATCCTGAATGTCCGGAAGGGCGATACCCTAAAGGATATGAGAACGATTCTGAGCGGACGAATCTCTGGGAATATTCCCTCCAAAGCATAGTTCAAAAATAGCAGGCAAACAGGCTCCCTGTACGTAAAACAGTTGTCTGGCGTACCAAGGGGACTTAAACCCACGACCGGTACAGGATAGAGCCCTCTGGCGTACCAACGGTTTTCCGGCAACACAGGAGACAGAGAAAAAGAAATACCCCCAACATTCCTATTCACCAAAGTTCCTCGGCGCCGCCGTAATAGTCATAGACATCCTGATAGTCAAGGTTGAGCTGCTCCAGAATCTCCTCCGAGGAAAGGCCGGTTACGATGCTCCTTCCACCGGAATTCTGCACCACACCATCTCCCCGTCCGCCACCATCAAACAACGACCTTCCCCGCAGACCTACCGGATGGTTCAGAACCGTATCCACCGGCCGGATGGCATATTCATAGTACCGCACCAGCCTACTCTTCATCGCTTCCACCTCTCTCAAACGCCTCTTCTCCCCAATCATCGCCACCACCGCCAACGCCACCGGCAGAAGCAGCACCGCCGCCACCGCCAACTTTTCTTTCAATGAATATGTCTCATCGGGGTCTTTGCGCATCACTTTTCTTTGATTTCCTTAACCCATATAGAAAACAGATCTTCTTGAGTAAGATGAGTGTTTGCCGAACTAGTACTTGGCATTTCCACATTCAAACAACCATAATCCAAAGCCTTCTTGTAAGCCTTTCCGCCATTGAACAAAACCTTCTTTATGGACGGATTAGAATCGATAAGTGACTGTACATCATTCTGCTCCCCATTCTTAATATTAGAGTCCAAACTACCTTTACGTTCTGCCGAAGCATAGACATCCCACAACGCAATATGAAGCTGGTCCAACAAATTCAGCCTTTTTGAATAATCTTCCGGCAAAGGTTTGTCTGCTGCCTTAGCGATTATCTTCCAAAAACGGTTGCTACGATTAGCATAATACTGCTGAAGACGCAACGATTCTTTTCCAGGCATGGTGCCAAGAATTAATATACGAGGCGAAGCAGGAACATAGGCCTCTAAACAAGCACAATTTTTCATTGATTCTATCTTCTGATCATTAGTTTTGTCGAATCGCCGCTCTGATAACAAAGATTTATCTCCTTCTGAAATATGCCCACAACCACCATTTCCCCCAATAATAGTGATTTTACCGCTTTTGACCAACTGTTTGAAATCATTGACGTCAAACTCATCACCAGCATTATTCTTGAAATCCGAACAGTGAAAACCGAACTTACGGATTTTCGCACGAATTGACTTTTTGCCTGATTTATCAGACCTTACTTTACTTTTGAGAAGTCTCACTATAGCTTCGTATTCTTCTTTAGTAAATATATCTTTTCCTTTCATAGGATAATGTTATATTAGATCATACAGACAATAATAACTCCACAGGAATATTCCCTCTTATCTTTCGACTTTTTTAAGCCCCTCCACCTGTGCCTCCAACTTATAGACCTCATTCAAGATCGCAAGAGCCGGAGAATATGCCCATCCTTTGATATAATTTCTCATCTCTGTTGTCGTACTAACACCCTTCTCGTATGCACAATAGAGTTCCTCTATGGACAATTTAAAGTGTTTTTTAGTATCACACCTAATACCATCAATACGATTCCCTATTAGTTTCAAGTCCTTATAAAGATGGCCTTTGACACTTTTGGCAATGGAAATTTTTCCAAGGCATTCAATAAATTCACTTGGCGTAAACATAGCACAACTATTTATAAATTAATAAATCATTTATTCCGTTCCAACGCTGCCGCCCAGATAGCGTTCATCCGGTCCTTGAGGGACTGGGGTGCGAGGATTTCAACGGAGGAGCTTCGGGAGAGAAGGGCCATCACGAAATCGTTGGTTATCTTAAGGCGGAGAGTCACTTCTACATATTCCTCGGTCTCTTCGATTTTTTGAGAGGTATGAATAGGAAGGGTTTTGATAAAACGGCCATCCAAAGGACTGAACCTCAAGCGGATGTCCTCAACAGGCATCTTAGGGTCATCCCAAATACCGAAGCAATCGCGGAAAAGATTCCCGGCACGGACACTCTCGTCTCGGATGAAATCCTCGTCAAGCACCTTGAAGGATTTGAACCTGCCCAACTCGAAGCACTTCAGGACTCCCTCAACCATCGCCACAAGATACCAGCGGTTCTGCGACTGCTTCAGGAAATACGGCTCGGCGAGATATTCCGCCTCCTTGCCTCCAAGCCTTGGCAATGAATATGAAAAACGCACCTTCCGTCTTTGCTTTATCGACCTTAGAATTTTCTGAATATCAACGCTGAACGTCATCCTCCTCTGTTCCGGAATGATATAGTCACGTGTCCCGGAGTCCGAGCCGACAGTACTCAGGATCTCGATCTCTGAAAGAAGTTCCTTGAACCGATCGGTGTAAACGGGGTCTCTGCCCACTATGCAATACCCCTTCCCTTTGACATTCTGAATCTCCATTCCGAAGACCTCCTCAATGGTCTTGATGTCACGCTGAAGAGTCCGCAAAGTGTAGGGACCGTTCTCGGCCATATCACCTGACATGGCCTCCAGCAGATCCTCTTTGCCGACATATTCACAGATGCCGCTGAGTTTGTTCACTATTGCGCTTAACCGCTTGATCTGGTTCAACATATTCAGAAGTGTTTGTCGCAAATATAACAATCAAAAGCGACAGATCTTGTCGCATTGAAGAGAAATAACAACTAAGAAGCTGTTTTGAATTGTTTGAAATGTTCTTTGATGTGAATAATCTTCTTTTTCTTCCCGCTTCTTCTGCCAGACAGCACCGCTATCCTCCTTGGAAGAAGCGGTCGAAACTGAGGTTTTTCACTCTCGACCCAGCGCCATCAGGCATTTGATTAACATTTCAGCCTATTTCGTCGAAACTGAAGTTTTTCACTCTCAACCCTGCGCCCGAACCGAGGGCAATCGAACTTGTTCGGATTGCCGAGGTGGGCAGCAGGGAAAGAGCTTGCTCTTAACCTTCAAACAAACAATTCAAAACAGCTTCTAAATGATGGAAAGACCCGGTTATTCAGCTGCTCTTTTTCCTAATGTTTGTAATAAAAGCAAGGTTTTGTAACAATGGTATGCTCTTGTTTGGATAATACCAAAACGGGATATGCCCTGCAGACCCAACAGGGCCTGACACTGTTCTCATACAAGCGACATTCAGCCTTATTCACGCTTTTAGAGGGACAATTGTCACTCCACGAGCGTCTTTACGCCGAAATCCCGCTCGTAGAACTCGAAGGTTCTTCGCTCTAAGCACTTTTAGGTGGGAGACTGTCTTAATACCCTCTCCGAGGATTGAAAATTCGTTGTCGCCCCTGTATAGGGGGTACAGACTTTTCAACTCTCACCGAGACTTTTGTCTGGGGGCATGTACGCCTCTGACTTCTGAAGCCAGACCTCGCATATTCAAGAACAGGGTAAGAGCACATCGGTATATTCATGTGTCGTCTAAGGTACGCACTTATCTTGTTCATTGACAATACTATCGCCGGTCTTGCAAGGAGAGGTAATCCTTGAGCGCATCGACATATTCATTGAAAGCCTTGACGCCTGTGTCGGTCGCGCGGCAGGTGGTGCAAGGCTTCTTGCCTTTGAAGCCCTTCTCTACCCATAACATTTTGATTTACATATTTTTTGCCATTAACAGCTATGCGCTTTAACCTCAACGGCATTACAAATATGAATAAGTTTACAATATAAACCAAAATAACATCATTGAATATGATCAAAGATCAAGTGGACGTATACAGTGGGTCGCGCATCCGATTCTGCGGACAAGGCTGCAAAAAAGACTTTCCGAATTTTTGGTAACGTGCAAAATTCGGGAAGTCCTTTTCATTGGCGCCACCATGCAGATGGCGCTCTTATTCATCTACCGGGAATGTCGCTTCGACAAGCTCAGCGACCAGGCAGGTGTACAACCCTGTGACCAGTCCTGCAATCAAGTACGTGTCCAGGCATGCGATCAGGCATGCGACCAGACACGTGTCCAGTCCGTAATCAATTAAGTGACCGAACCTGTGATCTGACCAGAGGCCAGAATGCTCTGTGTGAAACCTTACGAGAGGCTCTTCGATGGCTGGTAAACTTTGTCGAACCTTTAGTTCTGCGACCGGTCAGTGCGACCTTACGCAAAGGTTAAGCTTCTGTCGGTGGAGGATAAGACTCTGTTTCACAACGGATTAAGCGATGGTCTTTAGTTGATAACGACTAAAGGCCATCGCTTTTATAACTGATTTTCAATCACTTACGCGAGACGCTTTTCGAGACGCTCGCGGATGGCGGCGATGAAGTCGGCGGAGTTCTTTACCTGAGGGGTCACGCCTTCCATGAGGTTGGCGAGATCCTTGGTCACGATGCCGGCGTTGAGGGTGTCGAAGCAGGCGGCCTCAAGCTGGTCGGCATAGTTGACAAGCTCTGGAATGTTGTCCATCTCGCCTCTCTTGCGGAACGCACCGCTCCACGCGAAGATCGTCGCGATCGGGTTCGTGGAGGTCTCCTCGCCCTGGAGGTGCTTGTAGTAGTGACGGGTCACGGTGCCGTGGGCTGCCTCGTACTCGTACTTGCCGTCAGGGCTGACAAGAACAGAGGTCATCATGGCAAGGGAACCGAAGGCCGTGGAGACCATGTCGCTCATCACGTCACCGTCGTAGTTCTTGCAGGCCCAGATGAAACCACCCTCGCTGCGCATCACACGTGCGACCGCGTCATCAATAAGGGTGTAGAAGTACTCGATGCCGGCGGCCTCGAAAGCGTCCTTGTACTCTGCGAACACCTCCTCGAAAATCTCACGGAAACGTCCGTCGTACTTCTTGGCGATGGTGTCCTTGGTGGCGAACCAGATGCTCTGCTTGAGGTCAAGGGCGTACTTGAAGCAAGCGTGGGCGAAAGAACGGATGGAAGCGTCGGTGTTGTGCATTCCCTGGAGAACGCCGGGACCCTTGAAGGTGTGGACTATCTGCTCTTCCCTCTTGCCGCTCTCGCCTTCGAAGACGAGCTTGGCGACTCCCGGCTCCTCAACGCGGATGTCAACACTCTTGTAAACATCACCGTAGGCGTGACGGGCGATGGTGATAGGCTTCTTCCAGAACTTCACTGCCGGAGAGATGGAAGGGATGGTGATAGGTGTGCGGAACACCGTTCCGTCCAGCATCGAACGGATCGTTCCGTTCGGGCTCTTCCACATCTGATGCAGGTTGTACTCGGTCATACGCTTGGCGTTAGGAGTGATGGTGGCGCACTTCACGGCAACACCGTACTTCTTGGTGGCGTTGGCGGAGTCGATTGTCACCTGATCGCCGGTCTCGTCACGGTGTTCCAGTCCCAGGTCATAATATTCGGTCTTTAAATCAACAAATGGAAGAAGAAGCTCATCCTTAATCATCTTCCACAGGATCCTTGTCATTTCATCACCATCCATCTCTACGAGAGGAGTGACCATCTGAATTTTTTTCATAATTGAATATTAAAAATTAAAGTGTTTTACGAATATGATTACCTGGGCTCCTCAGGCTTGCAAGCCCCTGAAATTGACGCAAGCCTAAAGTGCGCGATTATGATTATTTGCTCTTCTGGGCGGCGTAGAAGTTCATCAGGCAACCGTCGGCGAGAATCTCCCTCTCGTCAGCGGTCAGATTCTGGAAGTAGAGATGAATGTCCTTCACACCTTCGGCGCTGATCACCTTGGCGTCAATCTCCTCCTTGCCCGAAAGGATGGCCTCACGGATGCCGGGAACATAGACGAAATCGCCGGCTACATATTCAAAAGGAGTCTCCTTTGAGATGGTGAAAGGAACGATGCCCCAGTTGATGCAGTTGCTGCGGTAACGCTTGGTGGCATATTCATAGCAGATGTTGGCGTCGCCGCCGAGCACCTTCTGGCAGGAAGCGGCCTGCTCGCGGGCAGAGCCGTCGCCAGGCTTGTTGGCGAACACGCATGAGCCGAACGAGGTGTCCTCCGGCTTGGCACCCACCTTGGCGAGAGCGTCGAGAACGTGCTGCGGAGCCTTGCCGGCGCGGCGCTCAAGATCCTCCGCCTGGATACGCTTGCTGATCCCGACATATTCAGGAACACGGCGAGAGAGAGCGAACTCGGAGAGTTTCAGCGGGTTGGAACGGTAGCTGGAAGTCTCGCCCGAAGGGATGAGCTCGTCGGTCGTGGTGACAGGGTCGTGGATGACAGCGGCGAGTTCAAGGAGCATGTTATCCTGCATCGGGTACATCTTAGGCCAGTCCTTGATGTTCGGTCCGTAGCGGAGCTCGACGGTAGGGTCGGCCTTGCCGAATCCGTAGTAGATGCGGCTCTTGTAGATGCGGTCGTCGAATGAATATGGCTTGTGCGTGTCTTCGTACTGGATGTCAGTGGCTGCCGTGATGACTCCACCGTTGGCGGCCGTGGCGGCGATAGAGCGCGCGTCCATCAAGCAGACAAGGGAGATCTGTCCCTGTCCAGGCTTCGAGCCCTCGCGGTTAGGGAAGTTACGTGTAGTGTGACGGATCGAGAGTCCGTTGTTGGCAGGAACGTCACCGGCTCCGAAGCAAGGTCCGCAGAACGCCGGCTTGATCACAACACCGGCCTCAAGCAACTCCTCGGCGATGTGATTGCGGGTGGTCGCGAGATAGACAGGGGTTGACTGAGGGTAGGCGGACATCGTGAAGTAGTCGTTGCCGATGGTCTTGCCCTTCATGATCGCGGCGGCCTCGCTGAGGTTGTCGTAGGTACCTCCGGAGCAGCCGGCGATGATGGCCTGGTCGGCGAACGCCTTGCCGTCCTTCACCTTGCTCTCAAGATCGATGGTGATCTTGTCGCCGAAACGCTTCTTGGCATCCTCCTCCACTTTCTTCAGGATTCCTTCCGGATCAGCCTGGAACTCGTGGATCGTGTAGGCGTTGGATGGGTGGAACGGAAGGGCGATCATTGACTCCTGTTTGGAGAGATCGATGCGGATCATCGCGTCGTAGTAAGCGATCTCACCCGGCTGGAGTTCCTTGTAGGCCTCAGGACGCTCGTGCATCCTGTAATATTCCTCAACCTTCTCGTCCGTCACCCAGATAGAACTCAGGCAGGTGGTCTCGGTGGTCATCACGTCGATTCCGTTACGGAAGTCGGTAGGAAGGGAGGCCACGCCAGGGCCTGCGAACTCAAGCACCTTGTTCTTCACGAAACCGTTCTCGAACACGGCCTTGACGAGGGAGATGGCCACATCGTGAGGGCCGACACCCTTCTTAGGCTTGCCTTCGAGCCAAACCAGCACAACCTCAGGAGCGTTGATGTCCCAAGTGTTGTGGAGGAGCTGCTTCACAAGCTCACCGCCGCCTTCGCCCACACCCATGCAGCCGA
>OLZZ01000779.1_pt1 | contig 12615 bp, 9 predicted proteins | sample 1673571 | NCBI WGS metagenome assembly OLZZ01 (sample SAMEA103958115, study PRJEB25191) | human gut metagenome | biome: human-associated habitat [ENVO:00009003]; feature: intestine environment [ENVO:2100002]; material: feces | place: Germany | collected 2013/2015 | reverse complement strand
GAGGATATGAGTCCGGTGATAACATCTAAGAAGACATATATTGCTCCATTTGTAAATGCTGAAGGACCACAGTATCTTGTAATAGAAGACAGGTTCCCTAATGGCAGACCTCAGCTTGAAAAAGCAGGTGTGTTTATGACTGACAGACAGACAGTTAATAAGGTTGAGCGTATGAAAGTAACAACCTGCCTTAATCCGTTACACACAGCCTTAGCAGTATATGGCTGCTTATTAGGATATAATCTGATTGCTGATGAAATGAAAGACAAGGAACTTTCAGAGCTTGTGAGACGAATTGGGTTATCTGAGGGAATGCCTGTGGTAATTAATCCGGAGATAATTTCACCACAGAAGTTTGTGGATGAAGTTCTTAATGTAAGAATACCTAATCCTTTTATGCCTGATACACCGCAAAGAATAGCGACAGATACTTCACAGAAGGTAGGAATACGGTATGGTGAAACAATTAAGTCATATGTTGCAAAGGATGGAAGTGCCAAAGAATTAATAGCGATTCCATTGGCAATTGCAGGATGGTGCAGATATCTGCTTGGCGTCGATGATAAGGGAGAAAAGTTTGAATTATCTTCTGATCCAATGCTTGCAGAATTAACAGCTGCCTTAAAAGATGTAAAATTTGGTGAGAAAGAATCCTATACAGGACAGTTAAAGAGTATTTTATCCAATGAAAATATTTTCGGCATCGATCTTTACAAAGCCGGTATCGGAGAGAAAATTGAAGAATTATTTGTAAAAGAAATCGCAGGCCCGGGCGCAGTGCGCAAGACTTTGAAAGAAAATCTGACAGATTAAACAAATCAAAAACTAAGCCAGAGGAAAAACATGAAAATTCCTCTGGCTTAATTTTTTTAAATCCCTTGACAGAATATAAGCAATCCGTTACTCTAAAAATGCGTAAAGCAAAAATCTTTTTTTATCAAATGAGTGAAATCATATATGCTGGATCGGCATGGATTCCCAATATCCACAACTATATAGCAAATGGTAAGTGAACATGAGTTTATTATTGAAAGAAAAATGCAGTACATAGTATAATAGAAGGAGAATATTATTGTTAGAAGAAAAAAGAAATAACAAACCAGATGTAGTATTAAAAAAGTATTGGGAAAACAAGGAACGGTTTTCAGATTTTTTTAATGCGGTTCTGTTTGATGGAAAAACGGTTATCAGACCGGAAGAATTAGAAGATTTAGATACAGATGAATCTTCTATATTGGAGCATAAAAATTATGCAGAAACACTGAAAGCTTCACGGGATAATATTGCAATTTGCAAGAAATCTACCAGATATGGGATCAATTTTGTGATGCTTGGGATGGAGAGTCAGGAACATATTCATTACGCAATGCCTATGAGAATAATGGGTTATGACTATGGAGCATACAAAAAGCAGTATGATAATAATGCAGTAAAGTATAAGAATGGCAAGGGATTATCTTCGGATGAATTTTTGTCTAAAATGAGAAAAACAGACAAATTTATACCAGTGATCACGGCTGTTATTTATTATGGTGAACGACCGTGGGATGGCGCAGTATCATTACATGGGATGTTAGATATTCCCAAGCAATTCAGTCGTTATGTAAATGATTATAAAATGATATTGATCGAGGCTGGAAATAATAATTTAAAGTTACATAATGTCAACAACAGAGACTTGTTCAATTTAGTGGGAATGTTGATCAATAAAAGGGAGACACCTGGAAAAAGAAAAGAGCAGGCGATTCATTATGTTAAAAAGAATCATGTCGATACAACTGTGATCAGGACAGTGACAAGCGTAATGAACAGTAAACTGGATTATCAATTATTGGAGCGGAAAGGAGAAAATGAAATGTTTACCGTATTTGAAGAGACATGGAAAGAGGGAGAACAGGCAGGAAGAGCGGAAGGAAGAGCGGAAGAAATCATTGCGGCAGGATATGAATTTGGTCTTTCAGAGAAAACCATTTTAGAACGTTTACAGAAAAAACTTGCAATAACTCCGCAGCAAGCCCAGGAATATCTTGCAACTTACACAAAAGAGACCGAGCAGCGTTGCTAAATTATAAATGCTGCGTCGTTTATTAGAAGAACTACTATAAAACCTCTGATTTTTCAAAAATTAGTTCTTTTTATAACACTTTATGTAACGCCCTGAATGTTATAGTTAGTATAACAAAAAGGATAAATATGTTTTTTTGCAGCCTTGGCAAAAGTGCAGCGAGATAAACATTAAAATGGAAGGAAGAGGTTTACACAGATGAAAAAGGAAATGATGGAAAACGCTACAGGCGTAAAATTAACCAAAAAAGCCAGCAAAAACGTGATCAGATCATTATCGGTCGGACTGGCAGCAATGATGGCATTATCTACTCCGATTGCAGCATTTGCTGAGGATGCAGATGGACAGAATAGCAGTGAAACAACACCGGAAGAGAGTACAACAACTGTAACAACACAGAAATCTGCAGCAGAACAGGTGGGAGAAGTTCAGAAAGCCGCTGAAGAAACGAGCAAAACAACAGAAGCAGCAAAGGATGCGGTAAATGCAGCAGTTGATACAACAATTGCGGATGACAGTGGCGCAGACCAGACAACAAAAGATGCAGCAGGCGTATTGGATGCTACCGCAAACGGAACATTCGAAGGCGGTACAGATGTGAATGTGGCAGAAGAAATAGTTGACAAAACAATGGATCGCATAAAAGATGCGTCAGATGCCGCAGCAGATACCGACGCAGCTCTTGATAAGGCAGATAAAAAAGCAGATGAGGCAAATACAATTGCGGATGATGCAAAGAAAGAGCAGCAGGAAGCACAAGACGCATTTGATAAAGCACAAGCCGGAATTGATTCTGCAACAGACATTGAGGAGGCGAAGAATGCTTACAATCAGGCAGCTGGTATTGTAGGCGATGCACAGAAAGCGTATGAGACTGCCAAAGCAGCTTATGACAGCAAAGTAGCCGAATACAATACAGCGTTAGACGAGCTTAAGGCGGCACAGGCAGCTTATGATACAGCAGTTGCCGAAGCAAGTACCGAGGCAGCGGCAGCCGCAGCAAATCTTGCAGCAGTTCAGGAGAAAGCGAAGGCTCTTCAGGAGGCAGCAGAGGAAGCAAAAACAGCAATTCCGGAGCTTACCGATGCACAGAAAGCAGCACTTGAGATCATCGCTCTGGAAAAAGAACGTGCAGGGGATACCTCCACAAACTGGAGAAAAGAAGATGAGCTGTTCAAAGTGATCCTTAAGAATTACTACATTCCGGAACTTGCCAAGGGAGAACTTGTTGACTGCAAGTGGACCTGGAATCGGAATGATAACAAAAACTATTGTGAGGTGACTTACAAAGATGTGGCAGGTGACACACAAACCGTATATCTGAACTACAAGCTCAACGATACCCGCGATGATCTTGTTATTTTCGAGAAGGCAGAAGAAGTGGTTTCCTATGATGTGAAGGGCACAGACGGAAGCCTTGCATTCAATATCAATGCAGAGAACTTCCCGGCAGATAAGCTTCAGAATGATCAGGATACCGCAGTTTATGAGAATAACGGAGTGGTATACACAATCGTAAATATAGGTGGACAGTTCTATGTGGTCGACTCAGCTTCTAAGGACGTTGAGGTGAACGATAACTATAACAGTGAACAATATGAAACTTCCGGTGAGAAAAAGACCACCTATTCAGTGGATGAAAATGGCAAACTGGTCAAAACGGTAAAACAAAACGTTTCCGAGATTACATACACGGAAACTAAATTATCTTCTGATAAGACATATGACAATGTCGAGGCAGCAGAAAAGGATCTGGCCGATAAAAAAGCAGCATTGAAAGACGGAGATAAAGATGTCGAGACGTCCATGAGCGCAACAGCGACTGCAGATGTGACCGTAAGCCAGAAAACTACATTTACGACAACTATTGATTTATCGAAAATTGTTGTTGAAATGAAAAAAATCAATAATGATAACGATAAATACGAGAAGAAAAATGCCGAGATTGCAGCAAAGGAACTTTTTGCTAAATTCACCAACAAAGAGGCGTTAGAGAACCTGCTTGGCGGCGATTATAAGATCGAAAGTATTAATACAGATAATGCAAAAGTGAATGCTGTAGATAAGTACAAAAATACTTCCGGCAGATGGGTAGACTGGGGTGCAGATTCTGCTGCTTATAAAAACGTATTTTCAGGCACGATCGTTATTACTTATTCGCAGACAGTGACTGCAAAAGCAAACGCTGTGGAATCCAAGACAAATGCTGTAAATGCAGCAGACAATACGAATCTGGAAGCGTTAAAGGATCAGGTATATGATGCTGCAAAAGCAGATGCAGAAAAACTTCTTGGAGATGCGGTTTCCCAGAATAAGAAGATCACAGACAACCTGAAAACGGGAGAACTGCATATTAACGGTTATGAAGGCTGGAATGGAAAACATAACTCCAACGTAGCAATCAAAATCCATTATGCCGATGACACATTCACAGAGGGAGAGAAGACAACGGATCAGGCAGTTGTTGACGAGAAGAACAGCTCCACAACCTTATCCGTTTCCTACACCGGAACTTATCAGCAGAAAAATTCCAAAGATCTTGGTGCGCAGACCGTGGAAACACAGAAATACAATCAGACTGCCAAGGCAGAGGAAAAAACAGCTTATACAAGCAACAAATATTATGATGAATATAAGAAAACAGGAGAAATCAATGAAGGAATCTGGCTCACCGGAAAAGATGATAATCGTTTCCCGGGACATGAAAGCTTAAAGAGCTTCTATGATTTCAAAGATGCAGCATTAAAAGCGGAGGCTGAAAGAGCAGAGAAAGTAGCAAAAGCGGATGCGATCATTGACGCAGCAAAGAATGCGGAAAAAGTTGATAAAGCAAAAGCAGATGCGGACAGCTTAAAGGATAAGCTTACAGCACTTCTTGCAAGCCAGAACTACACAGCAGATCAGGTAAAAGAGTTAGAGGGACAGATCAGCGCGGCAGAGATAAAATTAAAAGAGGCAGAGGACATGGCAAAAGACCTGACAGATAAGTTAGGAATTGCAGGAGAAACACTGGCTGATAAGATCACAGAACTCACCCCTGCACCGGTTCCGGGCGAAGGCGGTTCCACAACGACACCGGGTGGCACAACTACCCCATCCGGCACTGAAACGACACCGGGCGGCGCAACTACCCCATCCGGTACTGAGACGACACCGGGCGGCGCAGCCACAACACCTGCAGGCACTGTAACTACAGCAGCGGCTCCGGCAAGTGCAGCCACAATTGTTACAACAGCCACAGCAGATGCAGCACCGGTTCAGATTGCAGAGACACCGGTAGCGCTTGCAGCAGCTGCAACACCAGCGGCAGTAACGAGAACAGCAGCGGTTGCAAATGCAAATGCCGCAGCTGATGCTGACACAGATGCGGACGCTGACACAGATGTGACAATTGCGGACGAGGAGACACCTCTTGCAGCGAACGGAGCACAGGAGAGCTCGACAATTGCCGATGAGGAAACTCCACTTGCAGCAGAGGCTGGCGCAGTGGAAAACATGCAGCAGGAGAAAATGTCCTGGTGGTGGTTACTCATCATTGCACTTCTTGGTGTAACCGGCGAGGAAATGTACCGCAGAAATAAAAAGAAAAAAGCAGAAGCAGCTCAGAAAGATGAGAAATAAATTTTAACAGTAAGGCGCATCCAAAAGGTGCGCCTTTTCTAAAACATCCATTGCAAAAAAATAAAATACGGAGTATTCTGAAAACAGGAAAAATATGATCCGTAATTTGTATACAAGGAAACAAAATCTATGAAAAAAAAGAAAACACTCATAATCTGCATGCTTCTTGGCATAATGCTCCTGACTTCCTGCGGAAAAACAGATCATCAGGATCAGGCGTCAGTCGCCACCGAGCAGACATCCGGAGACAGCCGGCAAACGACAGAAGAACCTGCGGAAACTGTCGGCGGATCGGAAGAGTCAACGGAAGCAGCCGGGACAGCCCAAGCGGCAGTAGAAGCCGTGGAAAGCACAGAATCTTCTGAATTTGCAGAACGTAAAAGCATCATCATCACAGCCACAAACGAGTGCGGCATCGACATTGGGATGTTTTCTGTGATCGATCCGATCAGCGGCGAACAATACAATATCAGTGCAATCGCAGATGGACAGTCTGTTTCCATGCCGGTAGAGTGGCCGGTGGAGATCACAGATTTTCAGTGGGCGCTTTATAATCAGAACGGTGAACTCTGCGTTGAGGCAACCACGGATATCAGCCAGGCGGAGAGCGGAGTGACCTTGCTTCTCACCGGAGACGGAAATCTGGATGATGTACAGGAGATCTTTGAATAATGCAGACAATCTGATACAGACAATTCTGCCTGTACAGGGCAGTCAGGACAGAAATGATAAAAACAGGGGGTACTCATGGAAGAAAGAAGAGAAATATCGAGGGTAGAATACAAGACAAATGGTGTTGTCGTAATCTGCGATACACAGGAAAAAATTTACGTGGACGTGAAAGACATCAGTCCGTTAGGCATGGGAATCTGTGTGCCGGAGGGGCATGAAGGCCTTCTCGGAAAACAGGTGATCGTTGTGGCAGAAACACTGATCATGTATGCGGAGGTTTCCCGCGAAGAAAAGCAGGAAGACGGCTCCACATTCATTGGTGTGCATGCGATAAAATTTACAGATGACGTTCTGCAGTATCTGTTTTCACACATTGGCTGATGAAACTAATCTTCTAAGCTCGCAGTTCCCGAGCAGCTGATCCCAGAAATGCTCAAGAGGAATCTCTTCATACTGGCAGATCAGGCTGCAGTCTAAGGCTCCATGGGCGACGATCAGTACATTTTTTCCGGAAACAACTTCCGGCGTTAAAACATCGTGGATAAAAGAGCCGCTGCGGGCATACAAATGCTCAAGACTTTCCGCACCATCTACAGCATGATAATGGACAGGATCATGGAACAACGTGTATACCGGACATTCCGGTTTCTGTGTGACATGTTCTGTTCCTTCATACATGCCAAATCCCATCTCGCGGAGACGGTCGTCCGTCAGGATTGGCGTGCCGCTCCCTTCCAGAAAAATTTCAGCAGTCTCCTGCGCACGCTGTAAGGGAGAACAATAGCAGATATCAAATCGCAGATCTCCATACTTTTTCCGCGCGTCTCTCGCCATCTGGCGACCTTCTTCGTTCAAAGGAATATCTTCGCTTCCCTGCAGGCGGTGGACTGCATTCCAGTCAGTTTTTCCGTGTCTCATGATATATAACATAATAAACAATATCCTTTCCTCTTATAGTAGTAAAAATCTTAAACGCATTGCGGGCTCAATTCCCGGTGCGATTGAATTATATCCTATATTTTGTTAAAATGAAACCCTGATCAGAAAACAGCACCGGCACAACGCAGGAAATTGCATGACAGCTATTAATTTTACAGGAAAACTACCGATATATGAGTTAGAAAAATAAGTGTTCCGGCATTTGCAGAGATCCGAACCGCAACCATGGAAGAACACAGGCTTATGCACACGGAGGTGTAGAACAATGGCAATAGAGGCTATGAAAGGGGCAGGGATGTCCTACGCGGGAAGTTCATCCGCATCAGATGTAAAAGCAGAGAGTCAGGCAAAAGTGGAAACTGCATCCAACGCAGCAGCTTCTGACGATCTCATGAAGAAAACCATTCAGATCGACACGAAAGAGACTGACAAAAACGGCAAAGACGGAAACCGGGACGACAGTCAGGCAAAGCAGACAATCTCTGAGAATTCCCAGATCAAGAAAGCAGTTGACGAGATCAATAAAAAGGCGCACAATTCCGAGGCAGTCTTCGGAATCCATGATGCAACCAACCGTGTCACCATCAAGATCGTTGACAAAGACACGAAGAAAGTCCTGAAAGAATATCCGCCGGAGAAAACCCTGGACATGATCGCAAAAGTCTGGGAGATGGCAGGATTATTAGTGGATAAGAAACTGTAGATCACTGTCCAAAAGACAGGAGCAGCAATAGACAAGTGACAGATGCAAACAGAAAATGATATAAATAAGTTACAAAACTGAAAGGAGCAGGATTATGCCAATCAGAATCACAGGTTTGAACTCAGGATTAGATACCGAAGCAATCATTTCCGCATTAGTATCTTCTTACAGTTACAAGACCAATAAATACAAAAAAGCACAGACCAAGCTCTCCTGGAAACAGGACGCATGGAAGACTTTAAACACAAAAGTTTACAGCTTCTATACAAGCTTGGACAGTCTGCGTTTCTCTAAAAACTACAATTTGAAATCAACCAAAGTATCTGATTCCACAAAAGCGACGGTTACAGCCAGCAGCTCTGCACCAAATGGTACACAGAAGCTCAACATCCTTAAGGTAGCACAGGCAGGATACCTGACCGGTGGTAAATTAGATGACAGTACCACAACCGGAACCACACTCGCTGAGTTGGGCTACACAGGCGGAAACGGTACGATCACCTTGACAAAAGGTGATGGAACAAAGAAGAATATCGAAGTCAGCCAGGGCACTACGGTCAACAACTTTATCAATTCTTTGAAAGAAGCCGGCGTGAATGCAAGCTATGATGATATCAACAAACGTATCTTCGTGAGCTCCAAAGATACTGGTAAGGACAATGACTTTACATTGACCGGTGGCAATGTGGATGGGGCGAATGCGTTGACGAAACTGGGATTGAATGTAAAATCAGATGCAACAGACGCAACCTATAAAACCTACATGCAGTATTATGGTGATGGAACAGATGCTGGTATCACTGCAAAGGTAAATGAGGCTATCAAAATTTATCAGGATGCACAGGCAGCCTACAAAAAGGCAAGTGCAGAGAATAGTAACTTAAGCGCAGCTTATGGTTATGCATCTGCTTATTCTGCAATGAAAGAGGCATTTAAAAAGAGCGGATTAAATACAACACAGCAGGAAGAACTGACAAAGCTGCTCCAGATGTCTGCAACAGATCGTGCAAAATCAGTTGTCACAAGTGATGGCACTATTTACACTGCTGAGACAAGCGATGCGGATGGCAATACCATTTTCTCTTATGGAGAAGGCGACAATAAGAAATACATTAAATCAGTGAATACTTTCACAGATACAAATGGAAATAGTTATACACATACAGATGTAGACGGAACCAAGCTTATCAAGGACGGAAAAGAATATACTGCTACAGGCGAGAAGGATGCAGATGGTAATGCCACATACAAAGATGCGGATGGCAATGTAGTTTCTATTAAGGTTAACACAAGCTATTACGCTACAACTGCAACTGAGGAAGAAACAAATTACTATCAGATTACCGACGCAGATGGCAATACTTATGCGCAGGATGATACATTACTCTATGTCGATAAAAGCGGAAACAAATATTATGAAGAAAACGGTAAGCTGATTCAGACTACCGGAGAGAAAGCTGACGATGGAACCTGGGTAAAATCTGCAAATGCCAAAGAGGTAAGCTTTGATGCAGATAAGAAAGCCAAAGCAAAACAGACAGTTTACAATCAAGGCGCAGAGTTAAGTGACGTTGTGACAGGAACAAAGGCATATACTTCATTAGCAGAGAGCGCACAGAAGAAAATGTCACTTTCAGATGATGAGATGAGCACATATCTCTCAACATTGACAACCAACATTGGCACCGTAAATTCCTATGAGAATGGAACAGATACATTAGGAGATGACAGTAATTACACCAGAGAAAAAGTGATTGCCAATATCCAGTCGGCATATAGAACTGGTGGATCAACTGCGGTTACAGCGGAGGTAAACAAATACGCACAGATTATCAGTGATAATAAAACAGCAATGACTGACAGCCAGAAAATCATGGATGATAATCAGGTGCTTGCAGATATTGCAGCTATGGAAGACGGAGATGAGAAGACAAAAGCCATTGAGTCTTTCGTAAGCCAGGTAAAAACTGTTCAAGGCATTACAACCAATCCGAGCGTTGAATACAACATAGATGCAAAGAAAATCGACGGCTGCGATTCTAAGATTACATTAAATGGAATCGAGTATATAGGAAGCTCCAATTCCTTCTCAATCAATGGATTAAACATTACGGCACAGGTTGTAACTGGTGATGGAGATGCGAATGCGATCAGCATTACAACAGCCACCGATACACAGGGTATCTACGATAAGATTAAAGACTTCTTATCCCAGTACAACAGCCTGATCAATGAGATCACATCTCTGTACAATGCAGATTCCGCAAAAGGCTATGAGCCTCTGACAGATGATGAAAAAGATGCAATGTCTGACACAGAAGTAGAGAAGTGGGAGCAGAAGATTAAAGATTCTCTGTTGAGACGAGATGATAATCTGGAAAGCCTTATGAGTGCTATGACTTCTGCAATGAGCGGAGCGGTTGAGGTAAACGGAAAGAAAATGTATTTGTCCAATTTTGGAATCAAGACATTAGGATATCTGAATGCACCGGCAAATCAGCAGAATGCTTATCATATTGATGGCGATGAAGATGATGCTAATTCTTCCGGTAATGCAGATAAGCTGATGACTGCAATCACCAATGATCCGGATACAGTGATCAATTTCATGCAGGGACTGGCAGATAACTTATATAAGTCAGTTCATACCAAAATGCAGTCCTCACCCTTGAGCAGTATTTATACTGTATATAATGATAAGGAGATGGCATCAGAGTATAGTGATTACACAGATTTGATCAAGAAATGGGAAGAAAAATTACAGGACAAAGAAGATTATTATTATAAAAAGTTCTCTTCTATGGAGACGGCACTTTCTAAACTGAACAGCCAGACATCATCATTAAGTGGTTTATTTGGTGGTTGATGTATGAGATAATGAGCGAAAGTGAGAATTACAAAGCAGAGCAGATATAAATTTATCTGCTCTGCTTAATACACAATAAAGACCAGGAGGGTATTATGTTAGCGAATCAGGGATATGCAGCGTATGCTAACAACAAAATTATGACAGCATCACCGGCGGAGCTGACACTGATGCTGTATGAAGGAGCAATTAAATTTGCCAATCTTGCAATCGTCGGGATTGAGGAAAAGGATATTCAGAAAGCACATACGAATATTATCAAAGTAGAACGGATTATTGAAGAATTTCAATCCACATTAGATCATAAATATCCGGTTGCAAAAGACTTTGACGAGGTATATTCGTATCTGATGATCAGGCTTCGCGAAGCTAATATAAAAAAAGACAAAGAGATTATGGAAGAAGTGTTAAAACATCTGCGTACCATGCGCGACACCTGGAAAGAAGTGATGCGTACCGGCAGAACACATTAATTGGAGAATGGTACTATGGCAGACAACCAGTATATTACAATCATGCTACAAAGCCTTCAGAAGAAAGAGAAGGTTTTAAACAGCATCATACAGATCAATAAGCGTCAGAAAGAAGAACTGGAGAATCCTTCTTTGGATCCGGACGATTTTGATAAGACAGTCGAAGAAAAGTCAGAACTCATAGAACAATTAGAACTGCTGGATAACGGCTTTGAGAAACTGTATGAAAAAGTACGTGAAGAACTGCAGACGAATAAGGAAATTTATAAGGATGAGATTCTTAAGATGCAAGGCTGTATACGCACGTTAACAGACAGAAGCATGGAAATTCAGGCACAGGAAGCCAGAAATAAGCAATTGATGGAGCAGAAGTTTGCAAGTGTGAAGAAACAGGTAAAAGAAATCCGTTCCAGCCAGAAAGTTGTGAACCAATACTACAAGAATATGATGAAGAAGGGTTATGTAGAGCCGCATTTTCTTGACAATAAAAAATAATTGATAGAAAAAAAGAAAAAAATCTTTTTTACTATAAAGTATTGGAGGGAATCTCCGATATATAAGTTAAGTAAAGAAAATTACTTGCAGGTGGAAGTTCAAGCAGAGCGTACGGCTGGGAGAATAGAAACCTAATATAACAAAAAACAAGTACGTAAAGTACAGATGCAGCATGGACGCTGCATTACATTCAAGGAGGAAAAAATAATGGTAGTACAGCACAATCTTACAGCGATGAACGCTAACAGACAGTTAGGAATCACAACAGGTCAGCAGGCAAAATCTTCAGAGAAATTATCTTCTGGTTACAAAGTCAATCGTGCAGCAGATGATGCAGCAGGATTAACAATTTCTGAGAAAATGAGAAGCCAGATCAGAGGTCTTAACAAAGCTTCTGACAACGCACAGGATGGTATCTCTCTTATTCAGACAGCAGAAGGTGCTTTGAATGAAGCTCATTCTATCTTACAGCGTATGAACGAATTAGCTACACAGGCAGCTAATGATACTAATACATCATCTGATAGAACAGCTATCCAGAAAGAGGTCAATGCATTAACATCTGAGTTAGATCGTATTGCATCTACAACACAGTTCAATACACAGAACTTGTTAGATGGTACGTTCTCTGGAAAGAAACTTCAGGTTGGAGCATTACAGAATCAGAAGATTTCTATTAAGATTACAACAATGAATGCAAATGGAATTGGTATTAAAGCAGGTACTAATAATCTGGTTACTACGTTTACCAAAGCAGGTAGTGCAATGACAGTATTCCAGC
>OLZZ01000778.1_pt1 | contig 12617 bp, 8 predicted proteins | sample 1673571 | NCBI WGS metagenome assembly OLZZ01 (sample SAMEA103958115, study PRJEB25191) | human gut metagenome | biome: human-associated habitat [ENVO:00009003]; feature: intestine environment [ENVO:2100002]; material: feces | place: Germany | collected 2013/2015 | reverse complement strand
AAAATGCCGGATTACGCCGCTTATGCCGCCGCGCAGCCACAGGAGAACAGCGTTCCTGCTGACTTTGCCCTCGTGCTGGAAGGTGAAAGCAGCACCCTGCGTTCCTCCCCGTCGCTGTACGCGCGTTATGACCGTTCTTCCCCCGCCACCTCTCCCTGCGACGTGCGCCGGACGGTGCTGAACTACATTGGCGGCGATGCTTGGCGCGACGCGGGGCAGTGGATTGAGTGGGATTTCGACGTGCCGGAAAACGGCTGGTACAACATCACCATCAAAGGCCGTCAGACCTACAACCGCGGCAGCGTGTCCAGCCGTATCCTCTATCTGGACGGCAAAATTCCCTTCTCCGGTATGGAGAACGTCTCCTTCCCCTACACCACGGCATGGGAAATGAACACATTGTCGGATGATTCCGGCACGCCCTACCGCTTCTACCTTTCCGCTGGGCATCACACGCTTCGTCTGGAAGCGACGCTGGGCGACATGGGGCAGATTCTCTCCGACATGGAGGAAAGCATCTACCGCCTGAACCAGATGTACCGCCGTGTGCTGGTGCTGACAGGCGTGAACCCCGACCGCTACCGCGATTACCACTTGGAGCAGGTGTATCCGGAGGTCATCGAAGCGATGGCGCAGGAAAGCCGCCTGCTCTACAAGCTCGTCGATGATACCGTCGCCCTCACCGGACAGAAATCCGACCGCATTGCCGTCGCGCAGACACTGGCAGTGCAGCTGGAATCCTTCGTCGAAGATCCGGCGAAGATTACCGAAGCCTTCACGAATTTCAAGGACAACATCACCTCCCTCGGCACGTCAATGCAGAACATGCGGCAGGTCAAGCTGGATATTGACCTGATTGCCATCACCGCGGACGGCGTGACCGTGCCGCAGCCGTCGGAAAATTTCCTCGACCGCGCGCTGCATGAGCTGAAATCCTGCGTCACGTCGTATTTCGTGGATTACAATGCCTTGGGCGATGTGTACGATGCCAGCGAGGACGTGCTGGAAGTGTGGATTCTGACCGGCCGCGACCAGTCCACCGTCCTCAAAACCATGGTTGATGACACCTTCACCCCGTCAACCGGCATTCCCGTCAACGTCATGCTGGTTGACCCGAACGCGCTGCTGAACGCCGTCGTCGCGGGCAACGGCCCGGATGTCGTCATTTCAACCGACAGCTGGAACCCCGTCAACTACGCGCTTCGCCACGCGGTGGAGGATTTGACGCAGTTCGATGATTTGCAGGAAGTCCTCGACCAATTCTACCCCAGCGCCTACGCCGCGTTCAGCTTCAACGGCGGTCTGTACGCGCTGCCGGAGACGCAGCTGTGCTCGATTCTCTTCTACCGCAGCGACATTCTGGAAGAATACGGGCTGTCCGTCCCGGAAACGTGGGATGATTTGATTGCCATGCTGCCCACCATTCAGGGGGCGAACATGTCCGTCGGCATCCCCTACCCCGACATTGCCGCCCCGAATCTCTCTTCTTATTACGCCATGCTCTACCAGCTTGGCGGCGCGCTCTACAACGATTCGGCGACCCACACCACCATCAACAGCGAAGCGGGTGTGCAGGCGTTTGAGCGCTACACCAGCCTCTACAATGACTACGGTCTGCCGACCATCTTCGACTTCGTGAGCCGCTTCCGCTCCGGCGAAATGCCGCTTGGCATCTTCGATTACACGACGTTCAACACCCTGACCGTCTCCGCACCGGAAATCCGCGGCCTGTGGGACATTGCGATTCTCCCCGGCACTTCCCGCACGGCAGAGGACGGCAGCACCTATGTGGACCACTCCGGGCATTCGCAGGGCGCCTGCTGCATGATGATTGCCACCGACAGCGAAACGACAAAGCAGAATGCGTGGCAGTTCATGAAGTGGTGGACGTCCACCGACGCGCAGGTGCGTTTCGGACGCGAGATTGAAGCCGTCTTGGGGTCGTCCGCACGCTACGCCACCGCGAATATCGCCGCCATTGAGCAGCTTTCCTGGTCAGAAGCTCAGCTGAAAGTCATCCGCGAACAGATGACGTGGGCAGTCGGCTTCCGCGAAGTCGCCGGCGGCTACTACACCACGCGCCACATGACCAACGCCGTGCGCAAAGTGACCAACGACAAGACCGACCCGCGCGAAACCCTGCTGGATTACGCGCGCACCATCAACGAGGAAATCAATAAGAAGCGCTTGGAGTTCGGTCTGCCGATCGACGAAGAGACGCCCTGAGCGAAAGGAGGAAGCATTCGTCATGACCGCGTTCTGGAAAAAGTACTTTGCGCTGAGACAGCGCAATGCGCGCATCGCGTGGGACAGAGCGAAGCACATGAAGTTCTGCTATGCGTTTCTGGCGCCCTACGCCCTGCTGTTCCTGACCTTCTACATCCTCCCGATGCTCATCTCCATCTACTACTCCTTCACCTACAACAACATTCTGGAGCCCGCGCGCTTCATCGGGATGGACAACTACATCACCCTGATTTTGAAGGATGATGTTTTCCTGACCGCCGTGAAAAACACGTTCCTGCTGGCGGTGATTACAGGGCCTGTGGGCTACATCATGTCATTCTGCTTCGCGTGGCTCATCAACGAATTGCCGCGCTGGGTGCGCACGATTGCCGTCGTCATCTTCTACGCGCCGTCCATTGCGGGCAATGCCTACTACATCTTCTCCATTATCTTCCGCGGCGACGCGTACGGCTACCTGAACGCCATCCTGATGAAGCTGGGCATCCTCAACGCCCCGATTCTCTGGCTGACGACGCCGGATTACATCATGCCGGTCATCATCATCGTCACACTGTGGATGAGCATGTCCACGGGTTTCCTTTCCTTCGTCGCAGGCTTGCAGGGCGTTGACCGCTCGCAGTACGAGGCGGGCTATGTGGATGGCATCCGCAACCGCTGGCAGGAGCTGTACTACATCACCCTGCCGAACATGAAGCCGATGCTGATGTTCGGCGCGGTCATGTCCATCACGTCCGCGTTCGGCGTGTGCGATGTGCCGATGGCGCTGGCGGGCTTCCCCTCCACCGATTACGCCGCGCACACCGTCGTCACCCACCTGTTCGACTATGGCTTCACCCGCTTTGAAATGGGCTATGCCTCCGCCATCGCCACCTTGCTGTTCCTGGTGATGATTTTGTGCAACAAGCTGATTCAGAGCGCTCTGAGGAGGATTGGCACATGAGTACCATCAATGTCCGCAGCTACAAAGGTCCAGTCAGACCGGACGGCACGCCGATTGAGCTGCCGCAGAAGGTACTGAAGCTGACGAAGAAGTCGAACATGCGCCACAAGAAGCCGAACCGCTCCCGCGTGGGCGACTTTCTGGTGGGGCTGCTGCTGTTCCTCGTCGCATGTGCAATGGCGTTTCCGCTGGTGTTCGCCATTTCGTCCTCGCTGAAACCGTTGGATGAGCTGTTCCGCTTCCCGCCGACGCTCTTCCCGCGCCACCCCACCATCGACAACTTCTCTGACCTTCTCGTCACGATGGGGCAGAGCTGGGTTCCCTTCTCGCGCTACATCACCAACACCGTCGTCATCACCCTCGTGGGTACATTGGGGCATCTGCTGATTGCGTCCCTCGCGGCGTATGTGCTGGCGAAGTACGATTTCCCGCTCGGCAAGCAGTTTTTCGCCCTCGTCGTGACGGCGCTGATGTTCAACGGCTACGTCACCGCGATACCGAACTACCTGACCATGACGCGCCTGAACCTTGTCGACACGCACTGGGCGGTCATCCTGCCCGCGTTCGCCGCGCCGATTGGGCTGTTCCTGATGAAGCAGTTCATGGAAGGGCTGCCCATGTCGCTGATTGAGTCCGCGAAAATCGACGGTGCAAAGGAGCTCCGCATTTTCTGGACGATTGTCATGCCCAACGTCAAGCCCGCGTGGCTGACGCTCATCATCTTCTCCGTCCAGAACCTCTGGAACGCCAAGGCGTCCGCCGTCATCTACTCCGAGGCGCAGAAGACGCTCGTCTACGCGCTCCAGCAGATTCAGGCGGGCGGCATTGCCCGCACGGGGCAGGCGGCGGCAGTTACGGTCGTCGTCATGGCTGTGCCGATACTGATTTTCATCCTCAGCCAGAGCCAGATTCTCGAAACGATGGCGACATCCGGTCTGAAAGATTAAGAGAGGAGGACGCCGATGAACCGCATGGTTTCCCGTCTCTGCGCCTGTCTGGTTGCGTTCTCCCTCTTCGCCGCGCTCTGCGGCGGGATGGTCGCGCGCGCCGCAGACGGCTTTGACTACAATTACACCTACACCTACGATTACTGGGGCGACGAACGCCAGTCGCCGGATGCTTACCGCACCAGCGCCATGCTGTCCAGCGTCTCCCTTGGGCTGGAAACGCCGATGCGCACCCCGCGCGGGCTGACCGTCTCCGGCAATGACATCTACATCGTCGATACGGGCAACAACCGCATTCTGCAGGTCGCCCGCGACGGCGAAGACTTCACGCTGACCCGCGTGATTTCCGAAATTTCCGGCGACATCACCCCGAATACGCTCTCCGCCCCGCAGGATGTGTTCGTCATGGCGGACGGCACACTGTTCATCGCCGACACGAACAACAACCGCATCCTGAAAGCAGACCGGAATTTGAATCTGCTGAGCGTCTTCACCCGCCCGACGGACGCGACCTTCGACCAGTCGATGGCGTTTCTGCCGACGAAACTCGTCTGCGACACAACCGGACGCGTCTTCTGCCTCGCGCAGAACGTCAACCGAGGCCTCATGAAGTACGAGGCGGACGGCACGTTCACCGGCTTCATCGGCGCGAGCGAAGTGAAGTACACATGGTACGAGCTGGTGTGGCGGCTGCTCTCCACGAAGGAGCAGCGCGCGCAGCAGGCATCCTTCGTTCCGACGGAATACAACAACATTGCGCTGGATTCGGAAGGCTTCTTCTTCGTCACCACGCAGACCTTCAATTCCAACGAGCTGACCTCCGGCGCGGCGAAACCCGTCCGCCGCCTGAATGCCATCGGCACGAACATCCTGATTGAGAACGGCACGAGCCACGTCATCGGCGACCTGCAGTGGGCGCGCGGCGACACGAACATCACCAACTCCGGCCCCTCGAAGTTCGTGGACGTGACCGTGCTGGACAACGACATCTATTCCGTCATGGACAAGACGCACAACCGCATCTTCACCTACGACAAGCAGGGCAACCTGCTCTGGGCGTTCGGCGGTGTGGGCAACATGGACGGATACTTCCTGAATCCCGTCGCTTTGGAGCATCAGGGCTATGACCTGCTGGTGCTGGACAGTCAGGACTGCTGCGTGACCGTGCTGACCCCGACAGAATACGGCAAGCTGGTCTACAAGGCGACCGAGCAGTACCACGCGGGCGAATACGCCGCTTCTGCCGACACTTGGCGCGAGGTCATGAAGCGCAACGGCAACTATGACCTTGCCTACATCGGCATCGGGCGCGCGCTTTTGCAGCAGAAGCAATTCAAAGAAGCCTGTGACTATTTCGCCATGGCGCGCGACAGCCGCAACTACTCCGAGGCGTTCCGCTACTACCGCTCCGAGTGGGTAGAGCAGAACATCGGGTGGATTTTCGGCATCGTCGCGGTGCTGCTGGTCGTTCCGATGGTCATCGGGCACATCCGCAAGATAAAGTGGGAGGTGGACAACGCATGACGCTCGCAGCAAAGCTAACCGACAAGCAGAAGTGGCAGTGTCTGCTGTCCTCCCTGCGCTATTCGCTCTACGTTATCTTCCACCCCTTCGATGGCTTCTGGGATTTGAGCCGCGAAAAGCGCGGCAGCCTCGGCGCGGCGAACATCATCGTGTTTCTGGTGCTGCTTGTCCGCCTGCTGTCCATGCAGTTCACGCCTTTCCTGTTCATGAACGTCTACTGGCCGAGCGTGAACATCATCCAGCAATGTCTCGCCGTCCTCCTGCCGCTTTTGTTCTTCGTGGCGGGCAACTGGGGGCTGACGACGCTGTTTGAGGGCAAGGGCACGTTCAAGGATGTCTACATCGCCACCTGCTACGCGCTGACGCCCTACGTCATCCTGCAAGCGGCGATGATTCTCCTCGCAAACGTCATTACCGCCAAGGAAGGCGCGTTCTACTACGTTCTGGAGGGGCTGTCGCTGGGCTGGAGCGGCGCTCTCATCATCTGCGGCATGATGCAGACGCATGACTACTCGCTGGGCAAGACGCTGCTGTTCACCATCATGACGCTGCTGGCGATGGTCGTCATCATCTTCCTGCTGCTGCTGTTCTTTTCGCTCGTTGGCGACGGCATCGGCTATTTCGTCTCCCTCTACAAAGAAGTGCTGTTCCGTCTGTACTGACGAAAGGAGAAAGTATCCATGAAACGACGCATCCTTGTGCGGGTCGTGCTGGTTCTGATTCTTCTTCTGGCACTTTATCCGCTGACGAAATTCGTCATTCTTCCGCTCTTTGACACCTCCGGCGAGCTGGAAGGGCACGACGTGCCGCTTTACGGCTACTCAGAGCCCGACACGCCAATGGTCATGGAGAATGACGCTCTCCGCTTTGAGCTTGACCCGGCGACGACCCACTTCACCCTCACCGACAAGCGCACCGGGCACGTCTGGCTGTCCTCGCCTGATAACGCGGACAGCGACCCGATTGCCCTGCCGGTGGAAAAGAACAAGCTGAACTCCACCTTGAGCCTCACCTACACCGCCTCCACCGGCATGACCACCCAGTTCACCTCGCAGGAACACAGCATTTCAAACGGGGTCTACGAAGTGCTGATGCAGGAGGATGGCAGCGTCCGCGTGAACTACTCCGTCGGACGCGTGCAGCGGTCTTTCCTCATGCCGACTGCCATTGGCGACGCGCGAATGCAGCAGTTCATGGAGAAAATGACCTCCAAGCAGAAGAAGGACATCAAAGAATACTACCGTGAATACAATATTGACAAGCTCCGCAAGACTGACGACAAGGCCGCTTTGCTCGCCGCCTACCCCGATTTGGCGGACGAGCACGTCTGGGTGCTGCGCGACGGCACAAAGGATCACCTGAAGCAGCGCTGCGAAAGCATCTTTGCCGAAGCGGGCTACACGGCGGAGGATCTGGCATACGACAACAGCCGCATCGTGCAGGCGGGCAGCACCATCGCCAAAGCCGTTTTCAACGTCTCGATGGTATTCCGTTTGGACGGCAGCGACCTTGTTGTCGAAGTACCGCTGGATGACCTTGCTTACGACGTGGATTATCCGCTGACGAGCCTGACGCTGCTTCCGGCTTTCGGCGCGGGCGGTACGGCGGATAACGGCTTCCTGTTCGTCCCCGACGGCAGCGGCGCGATTATCCGCTTCAACAACGGCCGCGTTTCCCAGCGCGCCTACTACGCCAACCTCTACGGCTGGGATTGGGCATCCATCCGCACGCAGGTGACGAACGAAACGCGCATCAACTTCCCGGTTTTCGGCGTTTCGGGCGACAGCGGGTCATTCATCTGCATTCTGGAGGACGGTGCATCGTGGGCGGGCATCGGCGCGGACATTGCCGGCCGCCTGACCTCCTACAACACCGTCAACGCAACGTACACCATCGTCCATGGCGACGCCTACGACGTTTCCGAGCGCACGAACAACGCCGTCTACATGTTTGAAACGGCGCATCCGACGGGCTTCATCCGCCAGCGCTACCGTTTTCTGCCCGAATCGGGCTACATGGACATGGCGGCGTCCTACCGCGACTACCTGACCGCAAAGTACCCGAATTTCGCCGCACAGACGGTGGATGCGGACGCGCCGCTGAGCATCGAGCTGATTGGCGCAATTGACAAGGTGCAGCAGGTGGCGGGCGTGCCCACCAGCGTCCCGATTGCCATGACGACTTATGCGGAAGCGAAAGACCTCCTGCGCGAGCTTGTCACCCGCAATCTGGCGCAGAACATGTCGATTCGCTACGCCGGATGGATGAACGGCGGCATGAATCAGCAGCTGCTGTCCTCCGTCCGCCTGATTCGGCAGCTGGGAACGCAGGAGGAGCTGTTCTCCTTCGCACAGAATGCCGCGATTGCGGGTGTGCCGCTCTATCTGGACGGCTTGACGGCTTTCGCGCGCGACAGTGGCCTGCTGGAAGGCTTCATCGCCTTCCGCGACGCTGCCCGCTTCACCACGCGTGAAGAAGCGGAAATCCCCGAATACAGCCCAATCTGGTACGGCGCGAACGACGACCGCGACACCTACTACCTCGTCAAGCCCGCCATCGCCATGCGCAGCGTCAACACCTTGGTGGACGCGGCGGCTTCCTACGGCGCAGGCGTTTCCTTCCGCGACATCGGGTACATGCTCTCCGCTGATTACGACAGCAAAAACCACACGACCCGCGAAGCCGTGCTGCATCAGCAGGCGGAAAAGCTCGCTGAACTCAAGGCATCCGGGCGCGACGTGATGATTCGTCAGGGCAACGACTACGCCGCGGTTCAGGCGACGCTCATCACCGACATGGACTTCGACGGCGGACAGTATTCCATCATCGACGAGTACATCCCCTTCTACCCGCTGGCGCTGCACAGCCGCGTATCCTACACGGGCGCATCACTGAATCTGGCGGATGACGCGGAGGAAGTCCTCCTGCGCAGCGCGGAAATGGGCGCGGGTCTGCAATACACGCTGACCGCCCAGAGCGCGCGCGTTTTGCAGGATTCCACCTACTCCGAGTTCTACGGCGCGGACGCGTCGCTCGTGCTGGATGACATCACCGCACAGGTCGCGCAGTACCGTCAGACGCTTTCGGGCATCTTCAATCAGGAAATGACAGGCCATGAACGCGTCGGGAACGTCACCATCACGACTTACGCAAACGGCACACGCGTCTACGTCAACTTCGGCTATACCGACGCGGCGGTGGATGGCATCACCGTTCCCGCCCGCAGCTATGCAGCGCAACAGGAGGTGAGCAAATGAGCGGCAAACGCATTTCCATTCGTGCGCGCCGAGCAGTATCCGGCTATCTGTTCATTCTGCCCTTCATCATCGGCTTCCTGTGCTTCATGCTGCTGCCGCTGGTGGATTCCTTCTGGATGAGCCTGTGCCGCGTGGACGTGACCGCCGGACAGGGCTTCCAGACGACCTTCATCGGGCTGGACAACTACATCCGCGCCTTCACCATTGACCCGGAGTTCAACAAGCTGCTCAGCGAAGAAATCGGCGTGATGGTCACGCACACCTTTGCGATTCTCGTCGTATCCTTCGTCATTGCCATCGTACTGAATCAGGAATTCAAAGGGCGTGCGTTCGTCCGCGCCATCTTCTTCCTGCCCGTTATCCTCTCCAGCGGCGTTCTCATCGGCTTGGAGACGGACAACACCCTGATGGCGGGAATGCAGCAGATGATGGCGGAGTCCTCCCCGTTCACGCTGTCCGAGTCGCTGATGAAGATTCTCAAACTCACGGGCATCGGCAGCGACGTGCTGGACATCGTCTTTTCCCTGATTGACGAGGTGTACGACATTGTGATGGCAAGCGGCATCCAGATTGTCGTTTTCCTTTCCGGTCTGCAGAACGTTCCGCGCAGCCTGTACGAAGCGGCGGATGTCGAGGGCTGCTCGAAGTGGGAAGCCTTCTGGACGATTACCTTCCCGATGGTCTCCCCCCTGCTGATTGTCAACATCATCTACACCATCATCGACTTCTTCATGAAGACAGACAGCGAAGTCATGAAGAAAATCAATGAAGAAATGACGCTGAAATACAACTACGGCTTCTCCTCCGCAATGGCTTGGGTGTATTTCGCCATCACGATTGTCCTCATCGGCGCAAGTGCCCTGATGCTGAAAGGAGTGGTGAGCAGCGATGAGTAAGCAGACCGTGACCCATGCTCATCCCAGCGGCAGCTTCTGGGCGCGCAACCGCAAGTCCGGCGGATATCTGCTCCGCAAGACAGTGCGGCGCAAGGGCTATCAGCTGATTCGCTTCCTGCTGCTGTTCGGGCTTTGCTTCATGATTATCCAGCCCCTGCTGGACAAGCTGAGCGTCTCGTTCATGGCGGAGCGCGACCTGTACGACTCCACGGTCATCTCGATTCCACGTCACCTGACGACGGCGAATTACTCCCTCGCCGCCAGCAAAATCCTGCTGAATTACGGCACGACGTTCCTGAACACGCTGATCGTCTCCCTCGCGGTGTCGGTGCTGCAAATTGCCGCCTGCACGCTCGTGGGCTACGGCTTTGCGCGTTTCGAGTTCCCGTTCAAGAAGTTCTGGTTCGCGGCGGTCATCATCACCGTCATCATTCCGCCGCAGACGATTTCGTCCTCGCTTTACCTGCACTTCAACTTCTTCGACATCTTCGGCATTTTCAAGGTGACGACGGGCAGCAGCCTGAATCTGCGCGGTTCGCCCATCCCCTACGCACTCATGTCCGCAACGTGCATGGGGCTGAAGAACGGGCTGTACATCTACATGATTCGCCAATTCTTCACCGGCATTCCGAAGTCGCTGGAGGAAGCGGCGTATGTGGACGGATGCAGCATCTTCAAGACGTTCTGGCGGGTGATTCTGCCCGACGCCGTGCCGATTCTGGTCTCCTGCTTCCTGTTTTCCTTCGTCTGGCAGTGGACGGACACGTTCTACTCCAAGCTGTTCTTGGGGAACATCAAGCTCCTGAGCCTTGAAGCCTCTACCGTCGCCGACCGTCTGAACAGCTACGTTTCCATTCAGCTGGGGCTTTCCGGCGGCGCGTCGATGGGCTATCAGCAGCAGATGGTTTCGACCGCCACGCTGATGCTTGTCGCCCCCCTGCTCGTCCTCTACCTCTTCGCCCAGCGTTCCTTCGTCGAATCCATCGCCGCAAGCGGCATCAAGGGGTGACAAGGGAGAATGAAACGGGACGAAGTTCCCTCCCTTGACCCTTCCGCGCGATTGAGTTGGTGACACTCTCATACAGTGTCCGCATGTTTATCCACAGGTTAGTCACACTATCCCCGGTTTCCAAGCAGCGGGCTGTGCCTGCCGCTCTGAACCCAACCCGCTGCGGCACCGAAGGTTTCCAAAGGGCGATCGGAAAGCCCTTTGGTCGCCTCCGCAGAGGCGATTCCCCCTGCTGCAAGAAAATCCAGCAGCGGATAAACCCAAAGCCACGGCGAATCCCCCACGATCCTATGACCCGCTGGTCATAAAATAAAAGGAGGCAATCTCATGAAACGGTATCTTGCTCTGTTTCTCTCTCTGGTGATGATTCTCTGCGCCCTGCCGCTGGCAATCGCAGAAGACGTCGAAAACCCCTACGAGGATGACGGTATCGTCATCTACCGCGACGCGGACGGCAACGTCATCGACCTCGGCGGCATGGAAATCACCGTCTGCGATTGGTGGTCTTCCGACTGGCACGACGACGAACCCACCACAGCGGCGGGCGAAGCGACCTACGACTACCGCACTTGGCTGGAAGAGACCTACAACTTCAAGATTGTGCAGCGCAACGCCACGACTTGGAACGACTCTCCCTCCGACTTCACCAACTTCGCGACCACGGGCGGCGACGAGAACTATGTTTGGATTCTCCGCGCCGGCGCGTACCTTGCGCCTTTCAAGGCGGGACTGCCTCGACTTCTCCGACGAGAAGTGGAACGGCACGGTTACCGGTCTGCTGAGCAAGGACGGCGGCATCTACGGTATGCGCCCCGAAAAGGCTGAACCCCGCAAGGGCGTGTTCTTCAACAAGCGCCTGCTCAACGATGCCGGTGTTGACCCCGAAGAAATCTACGACCTTCAGGCAAAGGGCGAATGGACGTGGGAAGCCTTTGAAGCGCTCTGCGAAAAGCTGACCCGCGACACCGATAACGACGGCGTGATTGACCGTTATGCCATGATGTCCTTCTCTTCTCACCTGCTTCCCGCCGCCCTCGTTTCCAACGGCGCTGGCTTCGTTCAGGTGGATGAAAACGGCAAGTACTACAACGCGGCGGAAACCGATGCTTTCCTCGAAGCCATGAACTGGGTCATGGACATGGTGTCCAAGTACGAAATGAAGGCGCCCGAAGGTGCGGAATGGAACTACTTCGAGAGTGCGTTCATCAACGGCGAAGTCGCCCTGCAGGTGCATGAAGACTACTTCGCTGGCTCTCTGGCAAACATGGAAGACGACTATGGCTTCGTGTTCTTCCCCAAGGGCCCGCGCGCCGAGACCTACCTCTACGCGCCTTCTGACAATATCATGGTCATCCCGGCTTGCTACGACGCGGATCGCGCGTGGAAGATTGCCTTCGCTTACAACCTCTTCACCAACCCCACCCCCGGCTACACCGACAGCGACGACTGGAAGAATGGCTACTATCAGAAGTACCGCGACGAGCGCGCCGTGGACGAGACCATCACCATGATGCGTGAGCCGGAGCATCAGTTCGTCTGGTATTCCGACATGGTGACCGGCTACGACATCGGCAGCCAGTACATCTGGGACGTGTACGCGCAGGCGACCACCCCCGCTGAAAAGGCGGAATCCATGCGCGGCACTTGGCAGGCGTACATCGACGAAGCCAACGCAAACTAACCCCGCAAAAACGGGTCGAGAGAAGCAATTCTCTCGACCCTCTTCATTTTTTGGGGGGAGACGCAAGGGGCGCTGCCCCTTGACCCTGCCAAAGGGTCTTCGACCCTCTGGACTCC
>OLZZ01000775.1_pt1 | contig 12631 bp, 6 predicted proteins | sample 1673571 | NCBI WGS metagenome assembly OLZZ01 (sample SAMEA103958115, study PRJEB25191) | human gut metagenome | biome: human-associated habitat [ENVO:00009003]; feature: intestine environment [ENVO:2100002]; material: feces | place: Germany | collected 2013/2015 | reverse complement strand
CATTCTTAAATATGGAATCTTCCCAACAGGTTTTAGTTATCTCATCCATGAGTAAGGGATTCAAACTCTCCGGATCGATAGGAGTATCGCCTCCTTTGGGACTGGCAACGGTAATTTCTATTCCTTGCTTTTTGGCGCCGTGATAAATATGGGTGAGTTCGCTCAGCCATAATCCGGTTCTTAAATTCTTATTCACAAATTCGCCTTCTCCGGTTACTATTGCCAGTAATTTCAAGTTATCCATATTTATAGTTTTAGGGGTCATGCCTATATAACATAACCCCTATCCTATTGTATTCCAAACAGACAAATCATTAATATTATTTGGATTATTTCTTCATCCTTATAATAATCAAATGACAGATTTTACCGAGTCCTAACATTTTATAGGTTATTCTTGTAAATATTCGCCATCACCTTCTGGTATTGATTCTCAATCTGCATATACGCCTGAAGATTCTTATAAATACTTTCCGTTTCCACAAAATATTCAATCAATGAAATTTGTCCTTCGGTCAATGCCTGTTTCAATAAATCCAGCGAACGGTACATCAAAGGAACATCATACGCATTCATGGCATCCTTCAACTGCTGCATCTCATTGAAGAGAGACATCAGGGAAGCCTCGACCCGGTCTTTAGCACTTTCTTGCATAAGCTGAGCGCTGATAGCCTGTGCCTTGGCTATCTTTACCTTTTTACGATTCTGAAACAAAGGCAAGGAGCCCCCTACCACAAAACCATTCATCGAAACCGCATCATCCGTGTTACGGCGAAAGCCGGCTTCCAGCTTCGGCAACCATCCTTGGCGGTCTACCGAAACCTGCTTCTCGGCGGCACGGGCAGTGGCGACGGCGGCCTGCAAGTCAAGGTCTGACGCCATCACTTCATCCCTCATAACATTGTAATCATTGATTTCCTGTATGGCAGGATACGTGGTTTCAGCAAACTCCAAAGGCATGTTACCGTTCATGGCAAGCAGAGACTGCAAGGCAGTGCGGTGAGCTGCGCTGTTTTGGGCAACTTCCGTCTGCACGTTCATACGCTCCATCTTGATTTTGTTGACTTCCAGTATATTCGCATCACCGGTCGTCAGACGTTTTTCATAAAGTGCCTGTAATTCATCTGCATTTTTCATACGGATATCCATCAATGTCTTTTCCTGATTCAACAGAATAAGGTCCAGACAGAGATTCTTCGCATTCAGCAGAATATCCCGGCGGGCAGCCTGTTGTTGCTTGTCCACCGCTTCGTTCTGCAAAGTAGCCTGCCGGTTGCGGGCAATATACTGAGTAGGAAAATCAAAACCTTGCGAAGCAACGAACTCCGTACCGTGACCACCTTCGGCACCATTACTGTAAAAAGAACTGTAGCTCACTGTAGGGTCAGGCAAGTTGTTGTTTGTCCGGTTTTCCATCTTGGTCGCATCGGCGGCATGTTTCTGTGCCTTGAGCTCTTTATTGTTCTGCTCTATGCTTTTCAAAATGTGCTCAATACTCTGGGCCTGCGCCAGCAAGGGAGAGCAGAAGGCTATTATAAATAAGATTCGTTTCATATATTTCTATTATTTCTTCTTTCGGTTCATCAGTTCATAAACAATCGGAATAATGAAAGCGTTCAGGAAAGTCGATGTCAAAAGACCTCCAAGAATAACTTTCGCCATCGGGCTTTGTATTTCATTACCCGGCAAATCGCCACGGAATGCCAAAGGTATCAAAGCCAGCGCGGAAGACAACGCAGTCATCAGGATAGGGTTCAAACGGTCTAACGAACCGTGAAGAATGCTTTCTTTCAAATCCATACCTTCTTCGCGCAACATATTGTAATGACTTATCAACAACATACCATTACGGGTAGCAATACCAAACAACGAGATAAAACCGATAATAGCCGGAATGCTTATCTCACCCGTTGTTATCATCAATGCAAATACCCCTCCAATCAACGCCAAAGGTAAATTCAACAAAATGACTCCACTTTGGGCTGCATTCTTAAACTGGGTGTAAAGCAACAGGAAGATAACCACGATACTCATAAACGAAGTAAGCATCAGCGTACGGCTGGCCGCCTGCTCGCTTTCAAACTGACCGCCATATTCCACATGATATCCTTCGGGAAGCTTGATTTGCGCATCAATCCGTTCCTGTATATCATTCACCACGCTGCGCAAATCACGACCGCTGGTATTGGCCGAAATCACAATCTTACGCTTCACATTCTCACGGCTGATGGTATTCGGTCCCATGGCAGAAATCACATCGGCTACATAGTTGACAGGGATTTTCTGACCGTCACCGGTATCAATCATCAGGTTACGCACTTTCTCCATCTCATCACGCACCTCGTCCTTGGTACGGACAATAAGATTAAACGCTTTGCCTTCTTCATATACCTGTGAAACGACTTCACCCGCCATGTTCACTGATACAAACTCGGCAAACTCCGGTAAAGAAATACCGAATTTGGCAAGCATCTCGCGTTTGGGAACAATCTTGAGCTGCGGACGTTCGATTTGTTGTTCCACATTCAAGTCGGCAATACCCTCCACACTGCTGATGGCATCCTTTATCTGATTACCGATGGCAAACATCTTGTTCAAATCATTACCAAACAGTTTGATGGCAATGTTGGCCTTGGTACCCGAAAGCATGGCATCGATACGGTGGCTGATAGGTTGGCCTATTTCGATATTCGCACCGGTAATGGTAGATAACTTGGCACGCACATCGGCTACCAGTTCCTGACGGGAACGGTCTTTCAATTCAAACGGAGCCTCAATTTCACTCACGTTAACCCCTAGTGCATGCTCATCCAGTTCGGCACGTCCCGTTTTACGGGCTACAGTCTGTATTTCGGGAATAGACATCAGCAACTCTTCTGCACGGTGTCCCATCTTGTCCGATTCTGCCAAAGAGATTCCCGGCAATGAACTGATATTAATGGTGAACGAACCTTCATTGAAAGATGGCAGAAAACTACGTCCTAATGCAAAAAACATAACCAATGCCACCGCAAACAGTCCACCCGTAAAACCCAATACTGCGGATTTATGATTCAAGGACCATAACAAGGTATTGCGGTAATGCTTTTTCATCCATACGGCTACAAATGCCTCTTTGGGTAATCCTTTACTTTTATTATTACCTAACAGATAGCTGCACAGTACCGGAGTCAGTGTCAAAGCCACTACCGTAGAAGCAAACAACGCCACAATAAAGGCAATGCCCAGCGGAACCAGCATACGACCTTCCATTCCTGTCAGGAAGAACAAAGGAACAAAGCTGACTACAATAATCAAGGTAGAGTTCAAGATAGGCATACGCACTTCTTTCGAAGCATTGAACACGACTTCAATCACGCTTTTACGTTCCCCTTCGGGCAACAAGCGGTTCTCGCGCAGATGTTTCCATACATTTTCCACATCCACAATAGCATCATCCACCAACGAACCAATGGCAATAGCCATACCACCCAAACTCATGGTATTGATGGTGAGCCCCATATAGTGAAGAGTCAATATAGAAACAATCAATGACAACGGAAGGGTTACCAATGAAATAACCGTGGTACGTACATTGGCAAGGAACAGGAAGAGAACAATCACCACAAAAATAGCACCTTCATACAACGAATCCTTCACATTGCCGATAGAACTTTCAATAAAACGGCTCTGACGGAAAATATCTGTAGAAACGTGCACATCAGCCGGAAGATTCTTCTGCAAATCCTTCAATGCGGCTTCTAATTGCTCTGTCAGTTCAATAGTCCCAGTCTTGGGTTGTTTGGTAACGGTCAGCAGTACGGCAGGTTTTCCTCTCTCCGAAGCAGTACCTAGTTTTGGTTCCTTCGAACCGATCTTCACATCGGCAATATCCTCCAATGTAACGGGCACCCCTTCCACCGTCTTAATGACGGAACGTGACAACTGAGCCACATCATGGCTGGAAAGCACCCCACGAACAATATATTCGTTTCCATATTCATAAATCACTCCGCCATTGGCATTCTGATTCATGTTACGGGTAACGTTCATCACCTCTGCCAACGTAACATTGTAATGTTTCATGCGGGCAGGGTCAAGCAACACCTGATATTCCTTGATATCACCTCCTAGCACGGCAACCTGTGCCACACCTCCCGTAGAGAGCAGGCGCGGACGGATAGTCCAGTCTGCCAGTGTACGGAGATCGAGCATGGAAGTAGTATCCGAAGTCAGACCGATAATCAGCAACTCACCTAAAATAGAAGACTGAGGTCCCATGGTAGGTTTACCTACATTCTCGGGCAATTCCTCGCTGACCAAGGACAATTTCTCACTAACAATCTGACGGGCCAGATAGATATCAGTATCCCATTCAAATTCCACCCACACAACGGAAAAGCCATTGGTGGAAGATGAACGCACCCGGCGCACATTGGTCGCACCATTCACAGCAGTTTCTACAGGGAAGGTTACCAATTGTTCCACCTCTTCGGCTGCCATACCATTCGCTTCGGTCATAATCACTACAGTCGGCGCATTCAAATCGGGGAACACATCGACTTCCGTATGAAAAGCCGTGTAAGTACCGCCGATAAGCAGCAAAACCGACGCCACCAGAACCAATATACGGTTCTGAAGGGAAAAATGTATAATCTTATTTAGCATAGGACGGCTGATTAATGTTCATGACTATGAGCCGGAATCGCATTGCTGGCCGATGCTAATTTCACCTGATAGGCTCCTTTTGTTACCACACGGTCACCGGCTTTCAAACCGGTCAGAATCTGCACTTCCTTTCCGTTGCTCGCTCCCAAAGTTACCTCCTGTTTCTTATATCCTTCCTCATCCAGTTGCAGATAAACAAAGTACAAACCTTGTTCTTCGGTCAGTGCCGTAACAGGCAAGGCCAGCACATCGGGCATTTCCGACGAGAGCAGATACACCTCCACATACGAACCGGGAATCACATCTCCCCGATTATCAAATTCGAAAGTAACAGGTACATAGAAAGAAGTACCACCGGATGCTTTACCATAAGAAAGCAGATGCCCTTTCAACTCACCCAACTCATATACCTTATTATCGTATGGAGTCTTGAAGTTTGCCGACTGGATGCTATGCAGATAACCATAATATTTCTCGGAAACATCTGCACGAAGGAACAGACGACGGTTCTGAGTGATACTCACCAAAGGCTGGCCTACCGACACATAATCACCTTCCTTCACCAGACAATTCTTGATATAGCCACCTAAAGGAGCTGTAACGGACACACCTGTCTTGGTCTGGTTCTTTGAAATAGCCTCGTATGCCAATAATGCATTTTCATAACTCTCCTTAATGGCATTGAAATCTTTCTGCGATATTATCTGACTTTTTACCAACTTGGCGGCACGTTCATATTCTTTTTTGGCGGTTTCATATGCGATACGGGTACGTTTTACAGGGTCTCCGTCCGGCATATTCTCAGCAGAGATATTCAGAATGGGAGCCCCCTTGCTCACACTCATACCGTCCGTTACCGGATGGCGGAAAGAAACCACACCGGCTACATTGGCGACTACTACGCTTTCATCGCCTTGTGCTGCCTGCACCTGACCGCTGGTCGTTATCACCTGACGGAATGATTCAGGCCGGATTATTTCCGATTCTACCCCGGCTGCTTTTGCTTTTTCTGGAGCCAGAATTATCTCATCGGAATGTCCGGCTGCAGAAGCTTCCGCTTCATGATTATGCCCTTCGTGACCTTCATTCTCATGGTCGTGGTTTTCTTTTTCATGGTCATGCCCTTCGTGATTATGGTCATGCCCTTCGTGGTCGTGATTATGTGCTTCCTCCGTTCCATGATCGTGTCCTTCGTGATCATGACCCGATTTACTGTTGCAAGAGCCTAAGAGGAACAAGCCTAAGACTCCCATAAAAATAAGTTTCTTCATGATGATATTATTTGTTCTTACTTTTTATTAAATGCAAAATTAGTGTAAAGAAAATGCAACAAAGTTGCGGATAAAAAGATAAACTTTCTATCTGTTAAGCAAGAACATCGCAAGGAGGAGCACGCAACCCTTTTACGTGGGGAAGACACGTAGAATGCAGTTTTTCTAAATAGTAATTATAAGGTAATGTGTTGTGTTCTGTCAACCGCAATGAAAGCGCCAATACATCCGTCACCGTATATAACAGCAAACAAAACGAATAATCAGGAGAAACACTGTCCTGAGCCCGATCCGGAGTTACACTTTTAAACTTGGTCACGCATCCGGCATTACATGTATGATTCTCATCGGAACTATTATGCTGCTGATGCTGTACAGAACATTGACAGCCGCACAAAGTCATATCATGCTGCAAGCAAAGGATTTCCCGGTGATGATGATGAGGCAGAACAGATGCAGTCAACATGATTATGCTGACCAACATTAATACCCATGCTATATATCGTCTCCGTTTCATCGGGCACAAAAATAGGTGTTTATCATGTAAAATCCAAAAAGAAAGCATGGTAAATGCCGAATTCTCAGCAATTACCATGCTTTCTTATTATCTTTTACATACAAAGCTTACCAAATAGAGACACGTTTTTCAGGAGCCAAATACATAGGATCCCCCTCTTTAATGCCAAAAGCATCATACCATGCACCTATTTGAGGGAGTGCTCCGTTCACACGCCATCTGCCCAATGAATGTGGATCAGACTTTGTTTGCAAACGAATCTGCTCGTCGCGGATATTGCCAGCCCACACTCCGGCGTATGACAAGAAGAAGCGCTGTTCCGGAGTAAATCCGTCTTCTACTGGTAGCGGAGCATCTTTTGTCGCATTCTTGAACGCTTGGAAAGAAACCTGCAAACCACCATGGTCGGCTATATTCTCACCTAAAGTCAAAGAACCGTTGGCATTGAGTCCCGGCAAAACCTGAATGCTATCAAAGAAATTCACCATTACCTGAGCACGTTCTTCAAAACGTTTGGCATCTTCGGCTGTCCACCAATCTTTCAAATTACCATCCTTATCAAACTGACGTCCCTGATCATCGAATCCATGAGTCATTTCATGACCGATAACCACGCCAATAGCTCCATAATTAAATGCATCATCAGCATTCATATCAAAAAACGGATATTGAAGAATACCCGCCGGAAAACAAATCTCATTCGTGGTCGGATTATAATATGCATTGACAGTCTGCGGAGTCATTCCCCATTCATCTCTGTCAACCGGCTTGCCTGCCTTGGACAACATATAATCCAGTTCGAATTCTGTAGCACGCTTCACATTGGCCCAATAAGAATCTTTTTCAATATTCAAACCGGTATAATCCCTCCACTTATCAGGATAGCCTACCTTTACATAAAAAGAATTCAACTTCTCAATAGCTTTAATCTTTGTGCTGTCACCCATCCATTCCAAATTCCGAATACGTTCTCCCAATGCGGTCTGCAGATTCTTTACCAACTGCACCATACGTTCTTTTGCGGCTGCCGGAAAATATTTCTCCACATACATCTGACCTACCGCTTCACCCAGTACTCCATTTACAGTACTTACAGCACGCTTCCAACGAGGTTGGTTAGCCTGTTTACCGGATAGTGTTTTTCCATAAAAATCAAAATTTTGTGCCACCAAATCATCACTCAAGTAACCGGCAGCCCTGTCTATCAGACTCCATTGCATATAAGCGATCTGATTTTCAACCGGCAAGCTATTGATAATTTTCTCAACCTCTTTAATCGGCTCCACTTGAGAAACACTCAGTTCAGTCACCCCTTTCACGCCTATACCATTCAAGAAAGCATCCCAGTCAATGCCCGGAATCTCTTTCTTTAATTCATCCAAAGACATTTTATGATAATTGGCCGCAGGGTTACGCTGTTCCACCGCACTGAAAGAAGCTTTTGCAATACGGGTTTCGATATCCATTACAGCCTCCATTTTCTTTTTAGCGGCAGCCTCATCAAAACCAGCCAATTGGAACATCTTTACAATATGTTCTTTATACTTATTACGGATATTGGTAGTCACATCATCATTGTCCAAATAATATTCTCTTTCACCCAGACTGATACCCCCTTGATACAATTGAAACAAATTGCTCTTGCTGTCCATGATATCGGCACCCACATAGAAACTGAAATAAGGGAATACACCGCTATGAGCCAGTTCCGCCATCAAAGGAACTATTTCCGATTTATCCTTCACTGAAGCAATCTTTTCCAAATCAGCTTGAATAGGAGTTACTCCATCCGCATTCAGTTTCACACTATCCATAGCCAAATTATAGATATCCCCTATTTTCTGACCTATTGTACCTTGCGCATTCTGTCCGGCAGCAATATCCACAATCAATCCTTTCAGTTGTTCCCGGTTATTTTCGGCAAGCATATCGAATGAGCCAAAACGGGAATATTCATTGGTCAGAGGGTGTTTCTTCATCCATCCGCCACAAGCATACTGATAAAAATCAGCTCCTTGAACAGCCGTAGTGTCCAAATTTGTCAAGTCTATACCCGAAGTCATGACGGCTTCCTTTTTACTGTCGCATCCGGCAGCTACTGCCAGAGCCAATACAGCCATTGGTAAATAATGTTTTGCTTTCATTTATTCTATATATATGATACATACTTTAACTTCCCTGCATCTCTTCTAATTCCATAGAAACGGCCTCCCATTCTTCTACCGTCTGATCCAAGTCCTTTTTCAGTTTCTGATGCTTTTCATACAAAGCCATATCCGATGCACCTTCGGGAGTAGCCATATCGGCTTCCACCCCGCTAATCTCAGTTTCCAGCTTTTCTATTTTTTGTTCACAATCCGCAATTCGTTTCTCCAATTTGCGAATTTTCTTATTCAATTCCTTTTGCGCCTCATAAGATAATTTGTTCTCACTAACCGTTTCGGGTTCTTCCTTTTTAGTGGCAGACACAGTAGGAGAAGCCGAAAGCTGCAACTCATTCAGACTCTCTATTTTCTTTTTCTGTAAAAAATCATAAATGCCGCCAATGTGTTCTTTTACTACTCCACCTCCAAATTCATAAACTTTGGTCACCAGTCCATCCAAGAACTCACGGTCATGAGAAACAACAATCACCGTTCCATCAAATTCCTTGATAGCTTCTTTCAATACATCCTTTGAGCGCATATCCAGATGGTTGGTAGGTTCGTCCAAAATAAGGAAATTCACCGGTTCTAACAAAAGTTTTATCATGGCAAGACGACTCCGCTCCCCACCCGACAGTACCTTTACTTTTTTATCAGAAGCCTCACCTCCAAACATGAATGCTCCCAGAATATCACGAATCTTCAAACGAATATCCCCTTTTGCCACATAATCAATCGTATCAAAAACACTCAGATTTTCATCCAGCATCTGAGCCTGATTCTGAGCAAAATAACCAATCTGTACGTTGTGCCCGATGGTCAGTTTACCTTCGTATGGGATTTCGTCCATTATACATTTCACCAAAGTGGACTTACCTTCCCCGTTCTTTCCGACAAAAGCCACCTTCTCACCTCTATTAATAGTCAAAGTCACATCGTGAAAAACGATATGACTGCCATATGCTTTCTTCACCCCGTCACAAATGACCGGATAATTGCCGGAACGCATGGCAGGCGGAAACTTCAACCGCAAGGCTGAATTATCTTCATCATCAATTTCAATAGGAACTATTTTTTCCAATTGCTTGATGCGGCTCTGCACCTGGACAGCCTTGGTAGCCTTATAACGGAAACGCTCTATGAAATCTTCCGTATCCTGAATTTGCTTCTGCTGGTTCTCGTATGCACGCAATTGCTGCTCACGACGTTCTTTGCGCAATACCACAAACTCATCGTAAGCCACTTTATAATCATAGATATGCCCGCAAGATATTTCAATCGTACGATTGGTCACATTATTAATAAATGCGCGGTCGTGACTCACCAATACAACGGCTCCCGCACTTGTCTTCAAAAAGTTTTCCAACCATTGAATGCTTTCTATATCCAGATGATTGGTAGGCTCGTCCAACAGCAACACATCGGGCCGTCGCAACAGCAACTTGGCCAACTCTATACGCATACGCCATCCACCACTGAACTCAGATGTAGGACGGTTAAAATCCTCCCGGCTAAATCCCAACCCCATCAATGTACGTTCTATCTCAGCTGTATAATTGGTACCTCCCATCATCAAAAAGCGTTCATTGTCATGGGTGAATTTCTCAATCAGTTTATGATAGTTTTCTGAATCATAATCTGTTCTATCCGCCAACTCCTGATTCATTCTCTCAATACTAGCCTGCAAGTCAAAGATATGTTCAAAAGCCATCTCCGCCTCTTCCATCACAGTATGTTTATCACTCAGAATCATGACTTGAGGCAGATAGCCTATCGTCACATCACGCGGAACAGAAACACTACCTGAAGTAGGCGCCTGTATTCCTGCCAATATCTTAAGCATAGTAGACTTACCGGCCCCATTCTTCCCGACCAGCGCAATACGATCTCTCTTATTGATAACGTATGACACATCCTCAAACAGAGGCGTTACTCCAAACTCTACTTTCAAATTATCTACTGAAACCATTCGTTTTTATCCTTTTGCAAAAGTGGCAACAAATATACGGTTTTATATGTAAAAAAGACAAAATACAAGTAAATAAAAAAAGTCCTCATCCTTAACAAATAGGACAAAAGTATTAAAACGTGTTAGAAAACATATTTTTTTAGTTGTTTTATTTGCAAAATCCACTAAAACACGTACCTTTGCAACGTGTTTTTCATAGTATTAGATTTAAGGTTAACAAAGGTTGGAGCAAGGCGTTGCTCCTTTTTTTATGTCTACATTTTCCTCATACTTAAATATTGACTTAGCTCAACCAAGCAAAATTTATCTGTAATACAAAAAATGACTGCTTCATTCTCATGAAGCAGCCACCAACAAAATACACGACGTAACACAACTATGTTTTACACATATCAGTTATTTAATATCGATTCCACAAGGATTGAGTCCCGGACCACCACCACCTGTATATCCCCTACTTTCTCCTGTGTCCCATGGAGAAATCCAAAAAGCATATAAATCGCCACAAGTAACATAAAACTTCACTTTAACTATCTTGCCTGAAAGAGCAGCAAGTTTTTTACCTGATTTCCAAGTTACCAATTGTTTAGTACTGTTCAAATCATTCATTTCCTTACAATCCTCTCTGGAAAATCCCGTAATCACATTACCATTTTCATCCATTATCTCCACCTGCAAATCCTTTGCTTGTGCATTCACAAAAAAATGATTACCATCAAACTTTATTTTCTCGGTAACAAGTACCCCTTCTGTGTCTGTATGCATGGAAACGAACCCATCACGACGTAAAGTTGCCAACCCAGTAGAAGTAAATCCATCCCACATCACTTTATTCTTCATTCTTCCACTAGAATACAAATACAAAGAATCACCAACAATGAGAGGTACGCCAATAACAGACTGCATATTTCCCCAATTCCATGCCCCTTCCGTTTCATTTACTCCCATAACAGGTTCATAACTGGGACGATAAAAATGAAAACCATCCCGACTATATCCCATCCCTATTTCATTTCTTTTCTGAATACCTAACTTACCACAGAGATCATTCTCTGGTCCTTTCCACATAGCATAGAACCCTAGCATAACACTTTCATAAGGCATAGCATCAAAATTATAAATGGCTGGACGCACATCAGGAAATTCAGGATGTGGCAGTTCCTTATCGGAAGGAGTAAACCACAAAACTATATTTTTATCCTTTATTCCTTTAGCCAATGAATGCGCCACGCTAACTGCCATCTCTGGATCTTCATTTTCCAAATAGCCTCTAGAGCGTCCGTCTGCTTTACTCCCCTGCCGTAGACTAATAGCCCATTTTTGAGTAAACGGATTATAGAAAGCAGTGGTACGATCCCCCACCGGTCCTGATTGCGCAACTCCTTCCGACCAATGAATACCATCTTTTGAATATTTTAAAATTATTTTCCATCCTCCACTATGTTTTTCCACATTGAAGAGTTTGAAACGTTTTTCTGGTTCTGGACACATTTTATCGAGCCAAACTGTAGCCGCATCCCGATCACAAGTATCTACAATATTCGTACCCGGCACTATATCCATATTCACTTTTTCCCAATGCTTCCCATCTTTTGACTCCGCATAACAAGTATAAAAGCTTTGACGATGTTTGTGCATAGATCCGGCACCAGCCAAATACCACATTTTAAATTTTTGTTCGCTTTCATCATACCATATTCCATCACTGAAAGGAGCAGCATAAGGAGCACGTTCAAAAGTGTATTCCCACTCCTTATCCGGAGCAAGTACCGGATTATTCTCATAGAACATAGCCTTATGGGAAACACGCTCCATATCTGTTTCTGCAATTAAAAAATCATCAACGAATAATTGGCGTCCTAGATTTACAGAAATAACAGTCGGTTTGTTTGAAATATAAGGTAAAGACATTTCGCGACGTACTCCATCATCAATCATACTAGGAGGCCATTGCTCGGGCAGCACAATGCCATTATGCAATGTTCTACCATTCTCTTTCACCGTTTTATCATTGGAAGATGACACACAGCCGGCAAAGCAAGCTGCACATATAATATAATAAAATACTTTCATAATTATTCTA
>OLZZ01000763.1_pt1 | contig 12755 bp, 5 predicted proteins | sample 1673571 | NCBI WGS metagenome assembly OLZZ01 (sample SAMEA103958115, study PRJEB25191) | human gut metagenome | biome: human-associated habitat [ENVO:00009003]; feature: intestine environment [ENVO:2100002]; material: feces | place: Germany | collected 2013/2015 | reverse complement strand
CCAGCGCAACAGCCATCTATGGTTCGCGCGGTGCCAACGGTGTCATCATCGTCACGACCCGGCAGGGCTCCACGGGAAGCAAACCGAGGATCACGTTCAAGGCCGAGGCCGGCATAAGCCAGCTGCCTAAGAAACTGGATCTGATGAACGCCAGCGAGTTCGCCCAGTACAGGAACGACATAGCTCTGTTCCAGTCATCCAACACTGACGCTGTGCCCGGAGCGTCTCCTTCCGAATATCCTTATCCGGATCCCCTTTCCTACGGGCAGGGTACCGACTGGATCGGGGCTATAATGAGGACTGCGGCCTATCAGAACTACAACCTGTCCCTGTCGGGAGGCAACAAGGAGGCCTCCTACTATGCGTCTTTGGGCTACAACGACACCGAGGGTATCGTGAAGAACAGCGGCCAGACCAGATACACGGGCAGGATCAACCTTGACCGTCAGCTCTTCAAGTGGATGAAGGTCGGGTACAAGGGCTCCTACACCTACCGCTCTCAGGACAAGCTCCTTGCGAACATCGGCGGCACGAGCACCCGCTCGGCGATGTACCTGAGTCCGCTTCTGAAGAAGACGGACTACTACATCACCGATGACGAGGACAATGTCACCACGACCTATAATCCTCCTACCGCGCTCATCGCGATGAGGACCAACTATGTGACGAGACTTTCGGCCAACCATTCCGTCTATGTGGAGATCGAGCCGGTAAAGGACCTGAAACTCAGGAGCGGCAACTCTTACTACAGCTACCAGCAGCACGGGTTCATCTATAATCCGAGCACCCTTCCGGCGAAGAATCCGGGGGAGGGCGGAGACGCCACCAGAAACGAGCGGGACGATATGACCCTCTCCAGCGAGAACACGATAACCTACGCCTTGAAGAAGAAAGGGCACAGATTCGATGTCCTCGGTGGCTTCACGGCGTACCGGTTCAAATCCGACAGGCTTGCCATCTCCGGCTCCGGATATATGGTGGACGATGTGAAATGGAACAATATGGGAGGCGTGACCGACAAGAACACGCTCAGCCCAAGCTCCGCTTCCGTCTCCACGACCAAGATGTCTTTCCTCGCCAGGGCCAACTATAATTATAAGTCACGTTATTACATCACCGTGACAGGCCGCGCGGACGGCGCTTCCAACTTCGCCGCCAACAACAAATGGGGATTCTTCCCTTCGGCGGCCTTGAAATGGAACGTCAAGAAGGAGAACTTCCTGAAGCACGCTTCCTGGATCGACGAGCTTTCACTCAGGCTCAGCGCCGGACGCACCGGAAACGATGCGGTTGACGCTTACAGAAGCCTTGAGATGCTCTCCACGACTTCCAAGGGCTACATATTCGGAGGAAGCCAGGCGGCGGCGTATTTCAGGGGGCAGCTTCCAAGCCCGGACCTAACCTGGGAGAAGACGGACCTTTACAATGTCGCGACCGATATGTCCTTCTTCAACAGCAGGCTCAATGTCACGGCAGAGGCCTATGTCTCCAAGACCAGAGACCTTCTTATGGAGGTGCAGGTGGCTTCCCAGACCGGATTCAACTCCCATTTCGTGAACCTCGGAAACACCTCCAACCACGGAGTCGAGCTTTCCATCGAAAGCCGCAACATCGTGCGGAAGGGCTTCACCTGGACCACGAACCTTACGCTGTCCCACAACAGGCAGAATGTGGACAACATCGGAACCTCTGAATATGTCTCCGTGGCCGACTCGGGCGGAAACAACCCGTTTATGATGCACGGATTCGTGAAGGGCTATCCGCTCAACGCCCTTTGGGGATTCCGCTACGCCGGAGTATGGCACAACACTGAAGAGTTCAAGCGCAACGAGGTCACGCACGCCTACACGTCATCCTCTGTGATCACGCCTGACAAGTACGACATCAACCTCGGAACGCCTCGGTACTATGACATAAACAACGACGGAACGCTTGACCAGAAGGACCTTGTCTATCTTGGCAACGCTGACCCGTGGCTGTACGGAGGCGTGCAGAACACGTTCACCTTCGGCGATTTCCGTCTCGGTGTCTATGTGGCCTACTCGTTCGGCGGAAAGATCTACAACTACTCGGAGCTGTTTATGGCCGGAGGCAACACCACCAACCAGTACAGGTATATGGTCAACTCCTGGCATCCGGTCAGGAATCCTGATTCGGACTACCCGAGGGCCGGCGGCACGATGTCCAAGGATGTGCCGAGCGACAGGATGGTCTATGACGCTTCCTATGTCAGGCTGAAGAACGTCTCGCTGGGCTACACGCTCGATATGTCCAAGAAGGTCAAGTGGCTGAAGGACATAACCTTTAACCTCAGCGGAGAGAACCTCCTGCTTTGGAAAAAGTACAACGGGTTCGACCCTGATGTCTCATCCTCAGGCAGCGAGTCCACGCTGAGGCGTCTGGATATGGGCGCTTACCCTAAGGCGAGAACCATAGTGTTCAGTGTGCAGTTCAGATACTAATCATCGACAGAAATGAAACTTAAGAATATATTGACAGTGATTTTCGCTGCGGCCGTCTTCTCGGCGTGCAGCCTTGAGGAGGACACGTCCACATTCGCCAACTCCAAGTCGTTCTACAAGAACGAGCAGCAGTGCAGGGCGGCGTTGAACTCCTGCTATATTCCTATGAAGGATCTCTATTCCTACAAGATGATGCTTGCCACGGAGTGCGCGACTGACCTGGCATATTCAAGATCATCGACGCAGGACGCGCAGCTGGACATCTCGCCGGCGAATCCGCGTTTCGGAGCCGATGTCTGGAACAACGGCTACAAAGGAATACGCTACTGCAACGAGGCCATAACCGGAATCGAGGGCTCCAACCTTGACGAGAAGGTAAAGGCTCCGCTGGCGGCCGAGGGCAAGATTATGCGGGCCTTCTACTATTGGCTTATGACATCGTTCTTCGGGGATATTCCTTTCTACACCGAGGATGTCGCTGACGAGGCGACACTCGCAAAAGTGGCCAAGCTTCCCCGAATGTCGGCGGACTCGACCCGCGCGTGGCTTATCAAGGACCTTCAGGAGTGCCTTCCGAGCCTTCCGTTGAAAAGATCCTCCGAGATAGCTGACAACAGGGTCGGAGCGGCCGTGGGCTATATGCTCATCGCCAAGATGGCCCAGTGGAACAAGGAGTGGAAGGTGTCGCTGGACGCTTGCCGGAAGATCGAAGAAATCTACGGATCTCTGGATCAGTACCCGCTTTCGGACATCCCTTTCAGGATGAAGAACACTCCCGAGTCCATCCTTGAGGTGCAGCACACCTATTCCGCCGGAGGCCTGGACTACACATCCAATCTGGCCTGCCTTTGTATGCCTTACAGAAGGAGCGGCGACAAATATGACGGAGTCGTGATCGAGGAACTCGGCGACAACGCCACGTGCTGGGCTCCGGCGCAGGCCAACAACTATCTGGTCAACAACCTGCTGGCGGAGGAGAACAATGACCTCAGGCGGCCGATGACAATCGTCAGGGAATGGAACGGCCAGATGTTCAACACGATGAAGAACACCACGACGACGGCGTTCCTCGGTCCTAAGTTCTGGTGCCCGGATATGCAGAGCAACCACGACCACAACAACTACAAGATTTTCCGCTACGCCGATGTCCTGCTGATGATCGCCGAGGCCCACTGTATGCTTCAGGATGATATGGACGCAGCCCTCAAGTACTTGAATATGACGAAAATCCGCGCCGGGATAAGGCTTTATGACAAGCACACCTGGAAGAGGATCCGCGAGGAGATTATGGCGGAGCGCGGACGGGAGCTCTTCGGAGAATTCCAGAGGAAGTTCGACCTCGTCAGGTGGGGAACCTGGTACGAGCGCACGGAATCCGAGACCCGGTCCGTCGCACTGAAGACCAACATCCTCCCTTGCCACAGGTATTACCCGATCCCTGCCGTGCAGGTGGCCTACTCAGGCTATGCGCTTGACAATAAGGAATATGAACAATACGGAGTACAATAATAAACACAGAATGAATATGAAACATACAACCATACTTAGGAATGCCCTGACAGCGCTTCTGGCCGCGGCCGCCCTTTTCGCGGCTTCCTGTCAGGAAGAGAAAGAGTCTCCGACAAGGATGACCCTCGCTGTCAATGACACTACCATGAACCTTTCCAGCAAGGCCAGCCAGCAGCACGTGCTGGTCTATGCCAAAGGCAGCTGGAACGCAAGGCTTGGCGAGAACGCCGACTGGGCCACTCTCGACAAGGCTGACGGCTCGGGAAACGGTGAGTTCGTCCTGAATGTGACCGGTAACGATGGGCTCCGCCGCCGCGCGGACATCGTTCTGACGGCCTCAGGAGTGAGCAAGACCATTTATATTCATTTGAATCAAGATGGCGCGCTCGGCAATCCAAAGATCACGTTCGAGGACACGGACAAGCATTACATCGCTTGGTCCACGGATGATCACATCACCTTCAAGTCCAATGTGGACGAGTCTCTTCTGAAGGCGGAGGCCTCTGAGGACTGGATCACCGGCCTCGCTGTCGAGGACGGCAGGCTGAGCTACAGCGTCGGCGAGAACACGACCGGCGAGGAGCGTACCGGAACCTTGATCCTCTCCTACACGGATGACGAGGCCACCTACCGTGCCACGGCGACCATCACCCAGGGATCAGAGGCGGGTTATCTTATCCTTGACGAGACACAGATGACGGTTGAGGCCTACGCCTCGGCCAAGTCCGTGACCTGGAAGGCCAACCTCGGGACATTCTTCCCGTCGCTGACCAGCTCTGTCACCTATGAGGGTGCCCAGAAGGACTGGATTTCGGACATCGTGATGTCAGAGGAAGGCGTTACGTTCAATGTCGCCGCCAACGAGATAAAGTCCGAGCGCACGGCCGCAATCAAGTTCGAGCTCGCCGAGAAGGGCGTGTCCGCCGAACTGAAAGTGACACAGATCATCCCTACCAAGCAATATTCATTCGCCGAACTCCGCGCGCTTCTGACTTCCGCCGGGGAATATAAGTTCGACGGCGACTGGTTCGAGGCAGTGGCTGTCGCTGACGGAGGGAAGGAGAATATGGACACGGATCCGATGCTCTCTGCCTCGTCAATCGACTACAACGAGTCCGCGACGACGAACTACCTGCAGGGAGTTGACGGGAAATATGGCCTGAGAATCAAGGTGGCGACCGCCGCTGACAACACCCTCAAGAGGGGCGACAAGGTCAAGGTCTCCCTTACCGACGCCACCCTCGTCCGTGAGGACAATCCGGTGAGGTACACTCTCAAGGGGCTCACTGCCAACTGCTTCACCATTGAGTCCAGCGGCAACGCCGCGTCTGTCTCCAGGACCGTGTCACAGATCGGTGACGATGACATCTACACGCTTGTCACACTGAAGAATGTGGAGATAGCCTTCTGCTACGGAAGCTACAACAACGTCCGCACGACCTGGATCAGCACCAATATGCAGAATTTCGACTACAGGATCCTTCGTGACGCGAACGGAGCGAGGATGAATATGCTCGTGAACAGCAACACTCCTTGGGCCATCACAGACAACGGCGTGCCGCAGGGTTCCGGTGACATCACGGGAGTCGTGGTGAGCACGACATCAGATTTCCACAGCGCAGAGCAGCTCGGAAAGTATCAGATCCGTCCTATCGACCTGAGCGACATCGCATTGAAGACCACCGGATTCAGCGAGACCCTTGTCGAGTGGTTCTGGCCGGGAACACCGACCGACCATAAGACCGGAGACACATTCGATCCGTCGGTCGGAACCGGAGTGATGAGCAGTGTCGGCGGCAAGCCTAACCAGACAGACTCGTTCCTCAACTTCACAGGAAAGCCGGACACCGCCACTGACAGGGCCAGGGGAACACGTTTCGATGCCATCTGGTGGAAATCAGGAGCGGCCAACGCTTCGGTACAGTGGTCGTTCTCGACAGCGTCCGTAAGCGGAAAGAAACTTGCGTTCATCTTCTCGTCCGCTATGGGGCAGATGAAGGAGGATGCCACAGGTCAGGCTCCGGTCAACTGGAATCTGGAATATTCCACGGACGGAACCAACTTTAAGACGGTTCAGAAAGTCTTGATCAGACCTCTTCCTGCGAAGGCCTCCAAGATGAAGTCACTCCCTGCCGCTCTCGATGAATACTGCATCGATCTCCCGGCCGAGGTCGCCGGCAAGGACAACGTCATCATCCGCCTCATTCCGGCCGATGGTACCACCATCAACTTCAAGACCGGTGAGTACACCGGGCAGGTGACTTACGCCAAGGCTCAGTATATGCGTTTCGGCGCTGTCGCTGTTAAATATGTAAAATAATGAATATGAATAGAATATATTCAATTATTGCCAGTCTTTTCACTGTGTGGGCCTTTTCGGCCTGCACGGTGGATGACGTGGGGAGGTTCGAGTTCTCGGAATTCGGAATCTCCCAGTCCGAGGTCATATTCCCGGAGTACAACGACGGGAAGGTTGTGACTGACCTCAAGAAAGACATCCAGATACTCTCGAACCAGGACTGCTTCGTCACCTATTGCGACGGCGAGGTCGATTGGATGAGGATCAGGAATCTGGAGGACTATCAGGTCTGCCGTCAGATCGCCTTCATGGGGGACTGTACCTTCCGCATCGAGTGTGACCAGAACGATGACTATGCCAGGATGGTGAAACTCTTTGTGCAGACTTCCTCCAGAACCGACACCTTGGTTGTCCGTCAGAGCGGAAAACGTGAGCCGAGCCTCAGACTGGCTTCCAGCTCGCTCATCCTTGACGGAAGCAAAGGCGGCTCGCAGAGTGTGGAATATTCTACGAATATCACTGACCTCGAATCCCTTGAGTGCGTCATCAGCTATCCGTCCGATCAGAAATGGATCACCTCCGCCACTGTCGGGGACGGCTCGTTGACAATTAGTTACGATGCGAACACCGACAAGGAGAACCTTCGCACCGCTTCCGTGAAAATCTCTTACACGGACGGGTTCGGGACTGAATATTCACAGACTTTGTACGTCATCCAGAAGACCGGGAATGACGGCCTGGGCAAGTCGATGTCGTTCTCCGAGATCCGTTCTTTGGGACGTGCCGGAGAGACTGTCACCATTGATGACTATGTGATGCTGGAAGGCTATGTGGTCGGAAACAAGGAATCCGGCAACAGTGGGGAGAACGAGAAACTCTCCACCACCAGCTCGGACAACACCTCATATTTGAAGGATATCTATGTGGAAAGCCTTGACGCGGCTTATGGCTTCCTTATAAAGGCCGAGACCGTCGAGGACAACATATTCTCTCGATACGACAAGGTCACCCTGCTTCTCAAGGGAATGACTATCAGGAAGGAACTGGAACCGGAAAGGTATGTCATCGAGGGCTTCACGACGGCCAATGTGGTCGGACGCGAGGCCGGCACCTCCGCTCCGGAGAAAGAGAAGTATATCTCGGAACTCACAGACAATGACCTCTATACGCAGGTGACGCTGAAGGATTGCGAGTTCGCTGTCCGGAAAGGCTCCCTGACCCCGGTCAACGATGCCTACACCCTCTCAAGCGGCAAGGGATTCATCTCCAAGTACCCTCGGCTAGTGCGGGACATCCAGGGCAGCACCATCTACACGTACACCAACACGACCTGCCCTTACCGCAGGGACGGAGTGAAACTTCCTTACGGATCCGGCACCCTTACCGGAGTCGTGGTGTCCGAGCTCTATCCGAACTATGTGTACGGGGACAATGACGATGACGACCTGTGCGGCAACATCGGACGCTACCAGATCCGCCATCAGGCATATTCAGACATCGCTTTCGACAAGGAAAGGACGTTCTCGAACATCCTTCTGGAGTTCAGGTACGCCGCTGGGTTCAGAAGCGAGGACGGAGTTTCGTATTTCCGCCCTACCGAGGGACAGGCCACGGCCCGTTTCCTCCATTCGACAGGCGCGGCCGTGACATATTGTCCGTCCACATTCAACTATATCGGCTGGACCGGAACATCGGCTGGAGTGGCTCCTTTCAAGAACCATAAGGGTGTGGACGCCTCGCTGGACGAGCCGCTTGGATATTCATTCGCCACCGGATATTATTTTGACTATTCCGGCACGAACAGTGACGGAAAGGGCAAGGTCGATTCGAGGAGCAAGAACAATTCCTACAACGGAGCTTCCGCGAAGATCTATGACGGCTGGATGTCAAAGGCTTGGTGGAACTACGCGACCGACAAGGCGGAGTCCTGGATAATCGAGTTTTCCACGAAGGATGTCACGGCGAGCCACGTTTCTATGCAGTTCACCTCGTACGGAGCCCAGACCGGAGCCACGGGTAAGACCCCGTATTGCTGGACGGCGTACTGGTCTGAGACCGGGGATCTGTCCGATGACGCAGCCTGGCACAAGATCGCTGACTATGTGGTTCCGGACGGAGTCGTGAACGGTCAGGAGAGGGATTGGCAGCTGCCGGCGTTCAAGCAGTATGACTTCGCTCTTCCGCTGGAGATCCTTGGCAAGGAGAAGGTGTTCATCCGCCTTAGGCCTTCAAGCAAGGACACCAACACCGGCTATTTCGGCGAAGGCAGCATCGCTGACGGCACCGACTCGGGAAATGGTATTGATTATTTCGCCATAAGATACAATTAGAGCAATGAAAAGAATATTATCGATAATGATGCTGGCCGCCGCCCTCGCTTCCTGCGGGAAGACGGAGGCCGACAAGCCCGAGACCGAGATCTCCGAACAGCCGCAGGCGGGAAGGACGGAGATAAAGGTGATGTCATCCAATGTCAGGAACGGATCGGAGGATTCGGGGATCAAGCTTTGGTCTTACAGGAAAAACGCCTATCTGTCGATGCTCAGCGATGTCCAGCCGGACATCATCGGCTTGCAGGAGGCCAAGAAGCACACCCTGAAGGATCTCGCTGTCGCCACTGAATATGAGATTTACAATGTCTATGAATATGACGGATCGAATCCGACCGTGGTCAACGACCATCTTCCGCTGAACGCCATAATGTTCCGCAAGTCCCTTTTCGAGAGACTGGACGCCGGGGTGTTCTACTACAATGAGGAGGATCATCTGAAGCCTGTGCACTACCCGTGCGGGGCTTCCGGATGGCAGGTCAGAGGCTGCGTGTGGGTGAAGCTGAAGGTCAAGGCCACAGGCAGGACAGTGTATTTCTTCGACACCCACTACACCCACGATCCCGAGATTATGGACGCTGACGGGAACAAGATATTCAACATCGAGCCTCGCCGCAAGGCCTCCGAGATCCTTGTGGGCGAGATCGAGGCGAAGGTGAAAGGCGGGAACGCCGCCGTGTTCGTCACCGGGGATTTGAACTGCGCCAGGTCGGACGGTGCCACCAGAAACGGCCCGAGGAGCCTTGAGCCGCTCGTTGAATATATGTGGTCGGCCAGAGAGGACGCCAAGTACTATGACGGGGCAATCAGCTTCAACGGATTCGATCCGGACTACGACAAGGCCAGCGGCAACATCGACCACATCTTCTACCGTGGAGCCGAGGCTCAGGAGTTCATCACTGTCAACGGTCACGACTATGGGGTCTATTTCATCTCGGACCACTATCCTGTAACCTGCACATTTATACTTTAGAATGAAGAGAATATTATTGTTTTTCGCACTGCTTTCGATGGCCGCTGGCTTGTCCGCGGCCCCGAAGGCTTTCACTCTGAAATCCCCTGACGGGCGGATGAAGGTTGAGATCTCCACGGACGGAGGGATCCGTTACAGTCTGACCCACGATGATGTCCTTCTGCTGGAGAACTCAGGCCTGTCGATGTCTCTGACGGACGGTACCGTTTACGGCGGACCGGAATCCAAACTTAGGCGCGCGAGAATCGGTTCCGCCAACCGAACCGTGAAGGCCGTGGCCTACAAGAAGGCCGAGGTAAGGGAGAACTACAACGAGCTGACCCTTGAATATCGTGGCTTCAAGGTCATATTCAGGGCTTATGATGACGCTTGCGCCTACAGGTTTGTCTCCTTGTCCGACAAGCCTTTCATTGTGAAGGACGAGCAGGCGGACTTCCGCTTCCCGGAGGACAGGACGGCTTATATTCCTTATATTCATAAAAAATGGAAAGGATCGTTGGAAGAGATACTGGAGAATGACTTCCAGTGCCCATACACGCACTCGCTCCTTTCCGAGTGGAACGAGCGCTACAGCATCGCACCGCTTCTGGTGGAATGCCCTGAGGGCAAGAAGGTTGTGATCACCGAAGCGGATCTGATGAACTATCCCGGAATGTTCCTTTACAACTATAAGAAGGGCAACGGGGAGACATTGAGCGGGTATTTCGCCCGTGTGCCGGACAAGACCGAGATCGGCGGTCACAACATGGTGCAGGAAAAGATAGATTCGAGGAAGGATTATATCGCTGAATGCCAACCTTTTGAAAAGTTCCCTTGGAGGGTTGTGGCCGTCTCGTCGTCCGATAAGGAACTGACCGATTCGGACATCGTCTGGAAACTCGCCACCCCTGCCGCCGACACTGACTGGTCCTGGGTGCGTCCCGGCAAGGTGGCTTGGGACTGGTGGAACGCCTGGAACATCAAGGGCGTGGACTTCGAGGCCGGAGTCAACAACGACACCTACAAGTACTACATCGACTTCGCCGCCGCGAACCACATTGAATATGTCATCCTCGATGAAGGCTGGGCGGTCAAGTACGCCAACGACCTGAATCAGGTCGTCCCGGAGATTGATCTTGAGGAGCTTGTCGCTTACGGCAGGGAAAGGGGAGTCGGCATAATCCTTTGGGCCGGCTACTGGCCTTTCGCGAAGGATATGGAGAACGTCTGCCGCCATTTCTCCGAGATGGGGATCAAGGGATTCAAGGTGGATTTTATGAACCGTGACGACCAGCCGATGGTGGATTGGTACAGGAGGGCCGCCGAGATGTGCGCCAAGTACCATCTTCTGATGAACTTATCCGAACGTGGTCAATTTCGAGGGCGTTCATGGTCTGGAGCAGATGAAGTGGAGCGATCCTTCGGTCGATCAGGTCACATACGATGTGACGATCCCGTTCATCCGGATGCTCGCCGGCCCGATGGACTACACCCAGGGAGCGATGCGGAACGCCACCAAGAAGAACTACAAGCCGATCCGCACCGAACCGATGAGCCAAGGCACACGCTGCCGCCAACTTGCTGAATACGTTGTCTTTGAGTCTCCTCTGAATATGATGTGCGACTCTCCGACCAACTATATGGCCGAGCAGGAGTGCACCGATTTCATCGCCGCCATCCCTACCGTCTGGGACGAGACCGTCGCTCTGGACGGAAAGGTCGCTGAATATGTGGTTATGGCAAGACGCAAAGGCTGTACGTGGTATGTCGGCGCGATGGCCGGCTGGGACGGCCGCGAGATGGAGATCGACCTCGGGTTCCTGCCTGAGGGGGAATATTCAATGACAGTTTTCCGTGACGGAGTCAACGCCCACAGGATAGCTTCCGACTACAGGAAGGTGACGATGGCTGTGCCTTCGGACAGAAAAATGAAAATCAAGATGGCCCCTGGCGGTGGTTGGGCTGCGGTCATCACTCTAAAAAATCAATAGCGATGAATATTTTTGCGCGTGGAATCATCACAGCGTCGGCCATGGTGCTTGGCGCCGGCTCGCTGAACGCCCAGGATTTTATCCTTCAGGCTCACAGAGGACTTTCTGACAAATTTCCGGAGAACACCTCGCTTGCTTTCTTCGAGGCCGCCAAGATTCCGGTCTATAAAGGTATGGAGACGGACGTGGCCATGACCAAGGACGGAGTCCTGGTCTGTATGCACGACAGGAAACTTGACCGTACGACAAACGGAACCGACTCACTTTCCAAGTACACCATGAAAGAGTTGCAGGAACTGTGGATTGACGGAGGGTACGGATGGAACGAGAAGTACAAGGAGACGCTCAGGATCCCTACGTTCGAGACCTATCTTGAGGCCTGCAAGCTTGGCGGATTCACTCCGTACGTGGAACTCAAGTGGGTTGAGGGCGAAGGCATCAGAAAGACGATCAAGGCTCTTCACGACTTCGGCTTCGACGGGAACTATGTGCTGACATCATTCAGGTGGGACAACATCCTTACGGCATCGACGATGACTGACGCCCCGCTGGAGTTTATGAAGGGCAGGTTCTCCAAGGAGATGATCGACACTTGCGCCGCCAAGGTCAAGAATCTGGTGATCAGACCGAAATCCACAAATGTGACGCAGGAACTTGTGGATTACTGCCATTCAAAAGGAATCCCGGTAGAGTGCTACGGAATCCCTGTCGGAAATGGTGAGCTTGTCAAGAAACTGATCTCGATGGGAGTGCGAGGCGGCACCTGCAATGATTGGGAAGGCCTCGGTCTGGACGGTAACCTTGACACTCAGACCTATCCTCGGTGGCTCGATTCCGCTGCCATCTACCACATCTACCCTTCGTCTTTCAAGGACAGCGATGGTGACGGCTATGGCGACCTGGAGGGAATCCGCTCGAAGTTGGATTATGTCAAGGATCTGGGATTCAATACGATCTGGATCAGTCCGGTGTTCTGCAGCGAGTTCGAGGACGGTGGCTATGACATCACCGACTACTATAAGATAGACCCGCGTTTCGGCACGAACTCTGATCTGGTAAGACTCGTTGAGGATGCACATTCCAAAGGAATTAAGGTCTGTCTGGATCTGGTTGCCGGCCACACCTCGGACAAGCATCCGTGGTTTGTCGAGTCTGCTGGTGGGGACAGGAACGGACACTATGCTGACTACTACCTTTGGACAGACGCGGACA
>OLZZ01000757.1_pt1 | contig 12826 bp, 7 predicted proteins | sample 1673571 | NCBI WGS metagenome assembly OLZZ01 (sample SAMEA103958115, study PRJEB25191) | human gut metagenome | biome: human-associated habitat [ENVO:00009003]; feature: intestine environment [ENVO:2100002]; material: feces | place: Germany | collected 2013/2015 | reverse complement strand
CGAGCACGGCCAGCAGTACAACCAGAAACAGCCATAGCCCCACCAGAAACATCGAAAGCACGAAGGGCACCTTGAAAGGCGAAAGCGTGGGGTTGTAATAGTAGTGTTCCCACGTGTCGGGTGCAAAGACCTGTATCGACTCGTAGACCGTCGCACAGAAAGCCATCAGCAAGCAAAGCGCCAGGGGATAAAGGCTGTCGATGTCGTTAAAGTAGACCAGCTGCAACTGCTTGCGTCGGAATACGCGTACCAGCCAGACGGCCACAAAGATGGCAAAAACCACGATGAAGTACGAAGCATGCGTGTCGCTGAACACGTAGATGGCCTGCGAAATACTGTCCGTAGGCACGAAGGCGCGCTTCAGGTCGACTTCGCGCAGCCACCCCTGCACCTCCTGCGAGTGGGCCAGCTTCACCCAGACGGAGTCTATCGAGTCGGCCGGATGGACAGCAAACTCGGCTACTACTACGCGGTCGCCCCTATGCAGCTGGTAGTAAGCCCCTTTCACGGGCAGAAGCTCCAGCTGGACGGAGTCGGTCTTCACCTCCAGATTGGTGTCCCACGTATAGTGTCGTTCGTACAGGTAGGTCAGCGAGTCGCGCATCTGCTGCGACAGGCCTTCGTCTTCCAGATTGGGGCGGGAGTAATGACAGGAAGAAAACAAGAATAAAATGAAGAATAGAAAATGAGGCATGAAGAATCCAATGCGCCAAGGGGCATGAACCGTCCCGCGCTTTCTTCCAAGGCCACCTCTCTTTAATTCTTCCTTCTCCATGCTCCACTCACCATTTATTCATTAGCCAACACCTTCATCTGACAGTTCTTGCAATCGAACTCCAGCCGGAAGCGGCGTCCGTCCGAGCTTGCCAGGTAGTACGGTTCCCGATAGGGCGAACGTCCTTTCTGATGAACAGGACACCAGCCCATGCTGTAGCGCAGACAGTGACGGCAGAACATCAGCACCGCCCCATCCGCAGGTTGCTTTTCGTAGGCAGGCGCCACAACTTTCACTCCATGATCCAGGTAGAAGCGTCGTGCCTCGTCGTTCATTACGTTGCCCAGATAGGTCAGCGTGGCCGCAGGATAAGCATGGCGCGTCGGCTTCCAGACGGCCAGTTCGCGGCGGTAATTGATGCGGCGTGCAGCCGTCAGCCGCTCCACCACCTGCCTGCGCCAGTCGGCCACGACCGACGAGGGTACAAACCACTCTTCCGTCAGGGCGATTTCGGCCGGTTCCGTCAGTTCATAAGGCGTACCGCCCAGCTTGGCCAGCTGCGTGCGCAGGTTCTCTACCTGCGGCGTGCGTGCCCGCTCCTTTGCATAGCCGAAAGCCAGCGTCACGCGGTTGTCGTCCTCGTCGACTGCCGTCAGCGAAAAACCAAAGGCATTCTCCTCCAGCCTGAGGCGCACCCCTATCTTCCGCTCGGCCGACTTGCGTGCCAGGGCCCGTTCAAATTCCTGATCCAGGTTGCGGAAGAGCGGCGTACGCGGCCGTATGCGCGCCACGTTGCCTGCCGGAAAAAGCTTGTTGCCCTCTACGCGGTTGATGCGGAAGCCCTGCAAGCGCCCCTGCTCGTCGAGGTAGCACACGCCGTCGCCGTTGTGGAAAGGCTTCACGCCCGCCACGCTCACCCAGCCGCCACGCTGTTCCTTCAGCGTACCCATGGCCTCGCCCAGCGATTTGGGCGTGTCGAACGAAGCGATATCCTCTCCCCTTCCCTCCAGAAAGTAGTGTGTGAATCCGCGGCTGAAGCTCTTCTCCGGCTGCGGACGAAAGTCCAGTCGGCATGTGCCCGACGAAGCACGCACATATTCCTTCCTGCGCTTCAGGATGGCGTCCAGGCGTTGGCTGTAGGCAGCCGTCACGTTCTTCACGTAGGCCACGTCCTTCAGCCGTCCCTCTATCTTCAGCGAGGTAACTCCTGCGTCGAGCAGCTGCTCCAGCATGTCCAGGCGGTTCATGTCCTTCAGCGACAGCAGGTGTTTGTCTTTCACCACCACCCGTCCGTCGGCATCCACCAGCGAGAAAGGCAGGCGGCAGAACTGGGCACACTCCCCACGGTTGGCGCTGCGCCCGAAGCAAGCCTGGCTGGCGTAACACTGTCCGCTATAACTTACACACAAAGCCCCGTGCACAAACACCTCGAGCGGCGTGTCGGGACAGGCCTTGTGGATGGCGGCTATCTCGTCGAGCGACAACTCGCGTGCCAGTACCACCTGTCGGAAGCCGGCCTCCGCCAGGAAGCGCACCTTTCCGGCCGTTCGGTTGTCCATCTGCGTGCTGGCATGCAGCGGCAGCTCCGGCACAATTTTCTGCGCCAGACGTATAACGCCCATGTCCTGCACGATAAGCGCATCCACACCCCTGCGATACAGTTCCCAGATCATGTCCTCCGTCTCCTTCAGCTCTTCGTCCTTCAGGATGGTGTTCACCGTCACGTAGATGCGCACTCCGTAGAGGTGGGCATAGTCTGTCAGGCGTCCGATGTCGTCCATCGAGTTCGTAGCAGCCGCCCTGGCGCCAAACTTCGGCGCACCGATATACACCGCGTCGGCCCCGTGGTTCACCGCCTCGATGCCACACTCCAGATTCCGTGCCGGTGCCAGCAGTTCTATTTTCCTCAGTACCTTCATTCCCCGATCTCGTTGATGTTGTACGGCGTTTCCTGATAGACGAAGTAGTTCAGCCAGTTTGTAAAGAGGAGGTTCGCATGCCCCCTCCAGCGCACCAATACCCCCTTTTCGGGGTCATTGTCCCGATAGTAGTTTTTCGGCATGTCGATGGGCAGTCCCTTGCCCAGGTCTCGTCTGTACTCCGTGTCCAGCGTCAGGGGCGAGTACTCCGAGTGTCCTGTCACGAAGAATTCTCTTCCTCCGCGTGCCATCACCATATATACTCCCGACTCGTCCGACTCCGAGAGCAGTGTCAGTTCCTTCACCTTCAGGATATCCTCCCGTCTCACCTCCGTATGCCGGCTGTGAGGCACGTAGAACACGTCGTCGAATCCTCGGAAGATGGGGTGCAGCGGTTGCAGCGTATGATGTTCGAAGATGCCGAACATCTTTTTCTCGAGCGGATATTTCGGCACGCCATAGTGGTGGTAGAGTCCCGCCTGTGCCGCCCAGCAGATATAGAGCGTCGAGGTCACGTGTGTGCGTGCCCAGTCGAATATTTCCGTAATCTCATTCCAGTAGCCCACCTCTTCGAAGTCCATCTGCTCCACGGGCGCCCCTGTGATAATCATGCCGTCATACTTCTCGTTCCTCATGAGTTCGAAGTCCGTATAGAAAGCCTTCATGTGTTCGATGGGCGTATTCTTGGGCGTATGACTTTTTATCTTCATGAAAGAGATCTCTATCTGTAGCGGCGTGTTAGACAACAGCCTGACGAGGTCCGTTTCCGTTGTTATCTTCAGGGGCATCAGGTTGAGGATGACGATTTTCAGGGGTCGTATGTCCTGTCGCGTAGCTCGCGAATTGTCGATGACGAATATGTTTTCCCGCTTCAGCAGTTCGATGGCGGGCAGTTTATCGGGCAAGTTGAGTGGCATGGCATTTACATCTTTAGTTTCAGAGGGTCAAAGATAGTGCAAACTGAGAGAAGCACAAAGCGAAAACGAAGTTTTCAGGCTTTTAGATGAGGTATTGAAGAAAAAACGGCATTTTCACTTTTTAATATTTTTATTTTTTTACTTTTGCCACCGATAACCTTTCTAAAAAATTAATACCATGAAAAGACATCCGATTCTTACAGGTGTAGCCTATCGTTTAATGGGAGGAATTTTATTGCTCTTCCTATCCTGTAGTACTGAAAACAATGCATTTGACATGCAACCCGGCGACATCCCCATCACGTTCTCGGGCACTATCAGTGGACAATTACTCACAAAAGTTACCGCAACATCTTTCGAAACAAACGACCGCATCGGCCTGTTTGCCACGCTGACACCCAACTCTCTCGATGGAAAGAGATATATAGACAACCTGCAACTGACATGCAACAGCAACGGCAGCTCCTTCACGCCAGCGCGGACGGTCTTTTATCCCGAAGGAGGAGGGACACTGGACTTCGTAGGCTATCACCCTTACCAAAAAGAAGGGCTACAAGCAGGGAGTACTACTCTATCTGTCAGCATCCAGTCCGACCAAAGCACACCTGAAAATTTCTCGGCAAGCGACTTCCTGACTGCCAAAAAACAAAACGTGGGAAGCAGCGAAAACGACGTGACACTGAACTTCAAGCATCGATTTGCCAAACTGAAATTTACCATAATCCCTGGCGAAGGCGAGGATGCGGCGAGCATTCTGGAGGACGATCCGAACATTATCGTCACCAATATCTACTCGCAAGCCAGCTACAATCTGACGGACGAAAGCATCACCAATCCGCAGGAGCCTACAGACATCCTCACCTACGGTTCGTGGAGCAACAGCGGAGAAAAACTCACAGGCAAAGAAATAATCATCATTCCGCAAGGCTTGACACAAACGGACAATAGCATTCTTATGGAATGGAACGGAAGGGTATACACCTGCCTGATGCCGGAACAAGTGATGAAGACAGGTACCCAATGCGAAATATCCATCACCGCCACCCAACAGGGAGGAGAATTTCTGACCGGCATAGCAGGTACCGTAAGCGACTGGACTACCGTCGACGGGCAAACGACGGACAACACCCAGGAAAACGTAGCCATCCACACGGCCATCTTGTCTTTCCGAGAGTCTGACGTTTATCGCATCTACCACGAAGGGAAGGCCCTGGCAGACGTGTGCAAGGAATATTTAATTTCGGACGAACTGACCTCCAGCGCTGTCGTCTACTATCCCATATCGGAAGAAACAGGGCGGCCCGACCTGACACGAGGAACTGTCCTGCGGCTGATGGACACGCCCGAAGCCATCTGCGGAGGAACAATCGTCTGGAATACGGAAGCAAACAGCTTCACTTACAACCAAGGGAGCCAAACGAGCATCAACAAATTTTACGTATCCGAAGACGGAACGATCAGCCTGACCTCGGGCAGCAATGCCGTAAGCTGCGACGTCGTGAGCCTGACCATACGCGACACCCGCGACGCACAACCGTCCTCCTACCCGATCGTCAAAATAGGAACGCAGTACTGGATGAAAGAAGATTTACGGGCAACCTGCTATAAGGACGGAACACCCCTGAAGAAATTGGAGAAACTCGGCACAGAAGCCGCCTACTTCAAGCCGGAAGGGCTGGAGTACTATTTCTACAATGGCGAAGCAGTTCTGGCCGGCGAATTAAGTCCCGAAGGCTGGAGCATTCCAAGCGACAAAGACTGGGAGGCCCTAAAGAGTTACACAGGCGACAACACCTCGCTACTGAAAGCAGGCACGTGGCTGCTTGAGACGGACAACGCCGGGCAGGAGCAAGAAGGAGACGTGGCTCCCGTCAACAACCTGACCGGGTTCAGCGTCTATCCACACGGTTCGTGGTTGAGTGGACAGCACAATAATGATGGGCGCCTGAACGGATATTGGGCACTGAAAGAAGGCAGTACGGAGATAGCCGACAAAATGATATTCTTCACTGGAGGCAGCAACAACTTCTACCTGTCCGATCCGATTGTAAATGGGAAAGACTACTACAAAGCTGCATCCATCCGTTGCATCTTGAAGTAACCCCAATAATATAGTTTATGTCCATTATTCCTGTTTATTCTCTCATTTTAAAAGTCCCGACGAACCAACATCCGTTGGGACTTCCCTTTGCCGACAGGAATATTATACACCCAGCCCAATACAACTATTTTTGTCTACTGAGATAAAAAAGACAAACTGAGAATCGATTTTCATAAACTGTCAACTGTCAGCTGTAAGGCAAAACATAAACAGCATTCCATTTTGTCTAACTGTAATTGTCATTTGTCATTGCGCAAGGTGCAGTCACCATTCCTTACACATTTTCTCCATATTCTGTTCTTGAATTTGCAGCTGTCGAATAGGAAACCGTTTGCATGCTGTATGTTTTCGGCTCACTGGCCATGCCTTCATTATCCGTCCATTGCTCACATTGGCGGATTACTGTTTCGAGTGCATTTGCTGCTTCTTCTGGCGGGTAGTGATATTTCTTCAGCAGACGTTTCACCATCTTGCGCATACCTGCACGAGCAGACTCTTTCTTCTGCCAGTCTATCGTACGGTTCTTACGAAGAATTTCTGTCAGTTCTTTTGTCATGGCCACCAGTTGCTCGTTGGTGTAGATGTCTTGAACAGCCTGCGGCTTAGTCAGGGCATCATAGAAAGACTTCTCCTCCCTCGTAAGTCCCAAATCATTCCCTGCCGATTCGGAGGACGAGATTTCTTTTGCCAGATCCAAAAGTTCCTGTATTACCTCTTCGTTGGTAAGCAATCCTTTCAAATAATTGGACAGAGAACGGTTCAGCAGGTCTGAGAATTTTTCCGCCTGTACAATATTCGTTTTTTGATACAACGAGACGCGTTCGGCCAACAATCTTTTCAATAATTCAACCGCAATATTCTTTTCCTTCATCTTGGAAATTTCGTCCAAAAAAGCAGCATCGAACAACGAAAATTCCGCTTTCACGTCCGAGAAGAGATTGATGACGCCATTACTCTTGACGCTTTGTTTGAGCAATTCGCCTATTCTTGCATTGATTTCGTGTTTGGTAACCCGTCCTTTTCCTGTCATCCGCGAGAGTAGCGTGCGAACAGCTTCAAAGAAAGCAGCCTCATGACGCTGCTGTTCGTTCAGCAGGCTGCGGCACAACGTGATGGAGTTATGCAGCAGCATGGCCTCCTTCAGGAATACCTGCCGTTGCTCCTGCTTGTCGGCTGACAGGATGAAGTTTACACCCCCTTTGATGATTTGGGCACATTCGGCGTCCGATGCCGTGCTGAAACGGCTGTAATCGTAGTTGTGGAACAGATTCTGACATACCTCCAGCTTTTCCCTGAATTTGAGCAGGGCTGTTTCTTTGATGTCAGGATTGCCAAAGTTCTTGCGGTCGCGTCGGGTATAGTCGTGCATGGCTTCCTTCAGTGCCTTGGCAATGCCGATATAGTCCACGACCAATCCACCCGCCTTACCATTGAACACTCGGTTCACGCGTGCGATGGCCTGCATCAGGTTGTGTCCGCTCATCGGTTTGTACACATACATCGTGGCCAGCGACGGCACATCGAACCCCGTCAGCCACATGTCCACCACAATGGCAATCTTCATCGGGTCGTTGTTGTCCTTGAAGCGTTTGGCCAGCTCTTTTTTGTATTGCTTGTTACCTATGACGGCGTGCCATTCTTCAGGATCTTTGTTGCTGGCCGTCATCACCACTTTCACCTTTTCCCTCCACTCGGGACGCAGTTCCAGCAGCTTGTCATAGATGCTCATGGCTATCGTGCGCGAATAGGCCACAATCATGGCCTTGCCCGTCAGTTCATACTGCCGGTTCTCTTCGTAATGTTTCACGATGTCGCAGCACAAGGAATCGATGGTGGCAGGCGCACCCAAAATTTCTTCCAGGTGCGACATTTCCTTTTTGCTTTTTTCGATCTGCTCTTCGGTAGCCCCTTCTTCAGCCAGCAGGTCGTATTCGTCGTCGATGGCCTTCAGCGTAGCCTCGTCCAGATTCAGATTGACCACACGCGATTCGTAATAGACAGGGCAAGTAGCCCCGTCGGCCACTGCCTGGGTCATGTCGTACACGTCGATGTAGTTGCCAAACACTTCGACCGTATCCCTGTCTTTCGTAGAGATGGGCGTTCCTGTAAAGCCAATGTACGAGGCGTTGGGCAGGCAGTCATGGATGATTCGTGCCGTTCCCACCACGCGTTTGGCCACTTCTTCACCCTGCTCGTTTCGGGTCATGCGTATCTTCTCTTCGAAACCATATTGCCCCCGATGGGCTTCGTCGGTCATCACCACGATGTTTTTTCGAAGCGACAATGGCTCGGCCGACTCCTCGAACTTCTGCATGGTGGTGAAGATAATGCCGTTGGCCTCGCGTCCTGCCAGCAGTGCTTTCAGGTCGTCGCGGCTCTTTGCCTGAACAGGCACCTGCCGCAAGAAATCCTTACACTTGGCAAATTGTGTGTACAGCTGGTCGTCGAGGTCGTTGCGGTCGGTAATCACCACGATGGTGGGTTGCGAAAGCTCGTCTTGCAACAGATGGGCATAAAACACCATCGAAAGCGATTTTCCGCTGCCCTGCGTGTGCCAGAAGACGCCAATCTTGCCGTCATTCTGTACTGCTGTTTTTGTCCGCTCGATGGCCTTCTTCACAGCAAAATACTGATGGTAGGCCGCCAGTATCTTGGCTGCCCCCGCTTCGTCCTTCGAGAAGCAGACAAAGTTGCGGACGATGTCCAGCAACCGCCCCCGTTGGAAGATGCCTTCAAAGAACGTATCATAGTCGGCAAAGTCCGTACTTTCATAATCACCGTCCCTGGTTTTCCATTCCATGTAGCGGTCTTCCTTGCTGGTAATGGTTCCGGCCTTCGAGCAAGCCATGTCGCTCATCACGCAGAAAACGTTGTACACAAACAGCGACGGAATCTCCTGCATGTAGTTGCGCAGCTGCCGATAGGCTTCCGAAGCGTCGGTCTCTTCGCGCGAGGGCGACTTCAGCTCCATCACCACCAGCGGCAGGCCGTTGACAAACACAACCAGGTCCGCCCGCTTTTCCGAATGCTCGACGAACGTCCACTGGTTGACAATCTGAAAATCATTGCGCTCCGTGTGTGCGTAGTCTATCAGATACACCAAGTCGTTGCGTTGCTCCCTGCCGTCGAAGTACGACACCTCGATGCCATGTTGCAGGTAGTCCATAAAGCGTTCGTTCTTCTGCGCCAGGCTTCCTGTATCGATGTCCTTCAGCTTGCCCACAGCCTCCTGCAAGGCCGCTTGTGGTTTGCCTCTGTTCAGGTTGGCAAGGCTCAGCAGGAGCTGTTCTTCATAGAACGGCACGTAATAGTCGCGCTCTATGTCCGGCCCATACAGATGCCGGTAGCCCATCTGCTCGAAGAGGGCTATCACCGCTTTTTCATAATTGTCTTCTGTGAACGACATGGCTTTCAGGCTTATTAGTTAGCTATTTTCCAACCGTCCCATCCATTCATTGAACAGGATACATTTTCCCCTGATCGTTTCCAGCCCTATTTCCATGGCCAGAAAAGCGCCGTCGGTCACCTTGTCATATCCGCTGACGGCTTTCTTCAACCGCTCCGAAGGCGCGGTAGCAGGGCTGTTGTTTATTTCTTCGGGAGTACTGAACTCGCTTACCGCACTTTCCAGCTGCTTGTAGTCGAGCTGCTCCTTCGTAAAGTTGTCGGGAAATACAGAAATGTCACTGAACAGCAACCCTTCGAACTCGTGCAGCTGAATATAAGGGACAAACCTCGGCCGCAGCTTTTCATCCATATCCAGCGACATCTGTTCGAACAGGTAGCGCATCCGTTCGTACAGATTGGATTTTCCCTTTGCCTCCATCCACCCAGGGAAATGGTATGAATCTCGGATGCGGTAATAGTCCACGAGCATGGAGACGATGCAGTCTCCTTCATTCAGGTGCTTGACAATCTGTTTCTTCAGGGTATCCCATGCCACAATGCCTCCATTCGAATGCTTGATGGTAGGCGCTTCGAGCTGTATGTTCTTGGACAGGAAATGGCTGCGCAAAACGTCGTTGCAGAAAGCCTGTTCTGTTTCTCCTTCACAAACGATAACCAGTCTTTTCATGTCGGCTGCCCTCCTTTCAGAATGTTCTGTTTCCACAAGTCGCCCAGCGTGTAGTCTTCCAGCCACGCTTCCAGGTGTTGGGCCTCCAGTCTTTTCATTACCGAGGCGCCTTCTGTCTGGTTGACGGTAATCACGTCTTCGGCGTTGAAGTTCGTTATCAGGTCTGCGCTTTGGGTAGCAATGATCACTTGGGTGCCTCTGGACGCCACCGACTTTATCAGGCCGGCCAGCTTCTGTATGGCCAGGGGGTGAAGCCCCAGTTCGGGCTCGTCGATGATGATGACTTTTGGGGGCACGGGTTGCAGAAACAGCGTGGTCAGTGCGATGAAGCGCACGGTTCCGTCGGAGAGGTCTGTCGGGCCGTATACAGTAGAACTGAACTTGTCTGTCCATTGCAGGCGGACCGTGTCGGCAGCACTCACGTTGAAATAGAAATCGCTGAAGTAGGGCGCGATGCTCTGGACGACGCGCACAATCCGCTTGTAGGTGATGGGCGAATTCTCTCGGACAGCATACAGAAAAGCGGCCAGATTTTCCCCTTTCTCATACAGATAGTAGGCATCGTTCACGATGTGACTTTCCTTGGTGAACGGAGAACTTTTGCCCGTGTCGTGGAAATGATATTTCTTTATTTCAGACAGATATCTACGGATGTGTTCACCAATCGACAATCCGCTGTACGTTTTGATGCTGGCCTCGTTGCCAAAGGCGCCAATGGCAGTGTACAAGCTATTATTTCCCAGCCTTTCTTTTGAGAACACAAACCTGTTGTCTCCTTCTTTCAGCTCAAACGAGTAGGAGTTGTTCTTGAAACAGATAGTGGCTTCGATGGCATCCGTCGTCTTGCTGCCTTGGAAGAAGTATTTGTCCATACCTCCGTTCAGCGCCACATATTCCGTCAGCTTCTGTTCGTACAGGCGGTTGAGGAATTCAAAGAAAGACAAGAAGTTGCTTTTCCCCGACCCGTTGGCCCCTATCAGTATATTGATGGGGAGCAGGTCGAGCTTGAGTTCCTTGAACGATTTATATCCTTTTATCTCTATTTTGTCCATAGTCTGCTGTTGTTAGTAGGGGCTATCGCAAAGATAGCAATTTTCTGTGAATGGCTGGGCTATTGGCTTATTGAAAAATACTCCTGTCGTCCACATCGGTGATTGCAAGCTCGCCCGACATAAGGCGGGGGAGGAGGGTGTCGCGGAGTTGCGCCAAACGTGCATTTTCACGACAATTCCTTAATATAGTTGTTATCATTGGTAACACAAGATTTCCAAACTCCTGTATTTTCTTATTATCCCCGTTAAAAATAGGCAAGGATTCTACATCTTTCGTATTTATGCCGGGTATTGCTGCTTTTCCTCCAATAGAATTTAGTTGATTCATAATATAAGGAGTCTGCATATAAAAGTATGCAAAAACATTATACTCTTTACTCATAAAATCTAATCGAAATACATGCTCATTAATATACATTTCATCGAAGGGAAATCCCTCACCAAAAATTGTATAGTTTGGAATAAAATATCCAGGCTTACCTCCATCTTTGTATATTAAAAGTTCGTATCCATAGACTTTTCCACGATTTGTTGTCAATGCAAAATCTTCTGGGATATATTTTGTTTTAGAATAATCGTAATATCCCAATCCTTTTATATTTTCAGCTCCAATACTTGGGACACCTTTTAATACTGCTCCTCCCTTAGGGCGTCTTCCACTCTCTATAGTGTGAGGAATATCTCCAATACGACTTATTATAAGTTCTTCAGGAATCATCCCCAGCTCCGAATCCACAAACTTGCCGCCCTTGAATGGTTCAAAATCTACAAACCAAGACTTGAATAAGGCTTGTGCCTGCTGCTCTAAATTTTCATTGATGCGGCGATTTAGTTCGATTTTATCGTCGAGAGATTTTAGAATTGAAGTTATCTGTTTTTGATATTTATATGGAGGATAATCTATAAGAACTTCTTTTAATTCAGATTGTTTAATTCCAGTAACTGTTGTTCCTGTCTCACGGGCTTTCAATCTTGCTTGGCCCAAAGATGAAAGAAGAAAATATTTTAGAAATGTATTATCCAATACACCTTCTTTGCCTCTAAGACATACAATTCTTTGAGCAAGAGCTATTTTTTTATCATCCAATTGTGCAACTTCACCTAAAGGGGCTTCTGTAGTTAATATAACATCTCCATTTTTAGGAAATCCTCTTACCATCCAACTATTATAATCTTTTATATCTATAAATTCTGTTGGCATATCAATTCTACCATTTTTTACAATTTTTGCAGTAATCAATGGTATTCCTTTATCAACTTTTCGTGGCGTTTTCCCTCGATAATCAATAAGAGAATCTAATAGATCTATCAATTTATCTTGTTTCCATTCTTCCATAACCAACGCCCTATTAAATCCTAAATCCAATATTCACCAACTGCTTCCGAATCTCCTCCTCCAGCTGATGCGACTTCTCGAACATCTCGGACAGCTCCGAAGTGAGCCGTGTCATTTTCTCCTCGAAAGGCTCGCCGTCGTCTTCGGCCTCTGCGATGCCCACGTAGCGGCCGGGCGTGAGGATATAGTCCTGCTTGGCCACATCATCGAGCGTAGCCACGGCGCAATATCCCTTTTCAGGCTCCAGCGTGCCTGCCTCGAAGTCCCCGAAGGTGCGGGCTATGCGCTGAATGTCTTTTTCTTCGTCCAGCTCGCGCAGTTTGCGGGTGACCATTGTGCCCATCTGGCGGGCGTCGATGAAGAGAATCTTACCTGGCTGCTTCTTGTTGCGGCTTAGGAACCACAGCGAAACGGGGATACCTGTCGTATAGAACAGCTGTGAGGGCAGGGCCACGATGCCTTCCACGAGGTCGGCCTTGATGATGTTTTCGCGGATGCTGCCTTCGCCGCCCGACTGCGAAGAGAGCGAACCGTTGGCCAGCACCATGCCGATGCGGCCACGGGGCGAGAGGTGATAAATCATGTGCTGCAACCAGGCAAAGTTGGCATTGCCCGAGGGCGGAATGCCGTAGCGCCAGCGCGGGTCGTCCTGCAGCTTGTCGGCGCCCCAGTCGCTCAAATTGAAAGGCGGATTGGCCAGGATGAAGTCGG
>OLZZ01000748.1_pt1 | contig 12987 bp, 9 predicted proteins | sample 1673571 | NCBI WGS metagenome assembly OLZZ01 (sample SAMEA103958115, study PRJEB25191) | human gut metagenome | biome: human-associated habitat [ENVO:00009003]; feature: intestine environment [ENVO:2100002]; material: feces | place: Germany | collected 2013/2015 | reverse complement strand
AAGTCAAGGATTACCACACCGCCTACTATCATCCGTCGAACTCCCTGACGACCGTCTACGGCGCAATTGACGACCCCGCCGCCTTCCTTGCGCTGCTGGACGAGGTGTTCTCCCCCTACGAGGCGAAGGCGTTTGATTTCTCCACGCCCGATTACACCCCTGTGACCTCCCCCGTGGAGAAGATCTGCCAGTACCCTGTCTACGAGGGCACGGAGACGGAGAACGCCGCCGTCACCTACATCACCTTCATTTGCGAAAACGCGACCGAGGAAGAGCAGAACGTGCTGGATCTGCTGACGATGCTGCTGAGCGATTCCTCTTCCGCGCTGGTGAGCAATCTGGTGGATGCGCTGCCCAACGCTGACATCAGCGTCTATCTGGAGACGGACGGCCCTGAACCCGCGGTCGTGTTTGCCGCCACCGGCATGAACGAGGGCGACGTGCAGACGCTGCGCGAGTGCATCTACGCCTCCGTGCTGGAATTTGCCGAAAACGGCGTTTCACAGGACATACTGGACGCAATCGCTTCCTCTCTGACGATGGAAACCGCGCTGATGTCCGAAGAAAGCGACCTTGGCGTGAACATGGCGCAGAACATCGCCTACTGCTGGGCGACCACCGGCGATGTGCACGCCTACGAAAAGACAATCGCGAACATGGACAACTTCGAGAAGTACCAGACGGAAGGCAAGTACGCCGAAGTTGCCAAGAAGTACCTGACGGAGGACAATCAGCGCGTCATCACCGTGACGACCGTTCCCGCGCCGGGGCAGCAGGAAGCAATTGAAGCCGATTTGGCGGCGAAGCTGGCGGAAACCAAGGCCGCCATGTCCGCCGAGGAAATCGACCAGCTTGTGGCGGACACCGCCGCGCTGGCCAGCGGCAGCATGGAGGATACGTCCGAACTCGTGGCGCAGCTTCAGGCGGTCACGGTGGATAACCTGCCCGAAGAAATCCGCACCTACGACTACACCGACGTGACCGACGCAAGCGGCATCCGCCGCATTGACGTGACGGCGGACGTGGACGGCATCGGGCAGACGTACATCCTGCTGGACGCCGCCGCGATTCCGCAGGAGGACATCCACTGGCTGAACCTGTACCTCAACCTGATTGGCTCGCTGGACACCACGGAGCATTCCTCGGCGGATGTTTACGCGCTTCAGAGCCGCTACCTCTACGACGGCGCGGTGAAGCTGGCCGTGCTGAACACGGACGACGCGCAGGGCTTCCGCCCCTACATCCGCGCCAGCTGGAAGGCGACAGACGCCGATATGGCTGCCAGCTACGCGCTGCTCAACGAGCTGCTTTTCGAGAGCGAGTTCACCGACACGGCGCTGATTGCCTCCAACATCGCGCTGTTCCGCCAGACGATGAAGCAGTCCTATGAGCAGGAAATCTACATGACGCAGCTGTACCGCGCCGTGTCCCAGTCGGACGCTGGTTTCAACTTCTACACCTACGCCACGGGCGTTGATTACTACCACTTCCTGTCTGACGCGCAGGCGCTGCTGGAGAGCGACCCGGAGGCGTTCGCCGCAAAGATGAAGCGCATTCAGGCGCTGCTGCACAACGGCGCGAACGCGGTGATCGGCTTTGCGGGCAACGCAGCCTCCATCGAGAACAACCGCGCGGCGGCAGACAGCTTCCTCGCATCCCTGCCGATGGCGGAAGTCGCGCCGCAGACGTATGACCTGCCCGTTCCGGCAAGCACCGAGGGCATCGTCATCAACAGCACGGTGAACTTCAACCTGGTGTACGCAACCTTTGAGCAGATGGGCGTTGAAGGCGGCTACTCCGGCGCGATGGACGCCATGTGCAGCCTCGTCAGCGATGGTCTGCTTTATCCGCTCCTGCGCGACCAGTACGGCGCGTACGGCGTGTTCCACGGCGCGGATGAAGACGGCATGTACATCATCAGCTACCGCGACCCGAACGTGGCGCAGACCTTTACGGTTTACAACTATGTGCCGATGCTGCTCCAGCAGCTGCAAATGTCGCTGGATCAGGAGACGCTGGATGGCTACATTCTCTCCTCTTACAGCTACTACGCGCTCTCTTCGGGCGAGCTGACCGGCGCGCTGTCGGTGATTACCGACGTCGTCAACGGGGATGACCCGTTCCGCCGCCTGCAGTGGATGCACGAGCTGAAGCAGCTCAAGGTGGAAGATATCGTGGCGTTCGCGCCGATGTATCAGGCGCTGCTGGATAACGGCTGCATGAGCACCGCCGGCAGCCAGTCCGCGCTGAACACCATGCCCGCGGGCACTTACGAGAACATCATCAAGCCCTAACAAAAAGCGCGTCGCTCCGGCGGCGCGTTTTTAATTATGAATTAAAAACGGCCTTCCCGCGCTTTCGTGGCGCTGGAGGGTCGTTGGGGCTGGCTTTCATTCCGCCTCGTCCGCAGAATCAGCCGTTTCGGGATGCTGGATAGCCGTCAAAACATCAATCATGTTTTGCAGCATCTCTGGGTTCAGCTCGTACATGACGGACTTGCCGATGCGCTGATTGTTGACCAGCTCCGCATCAATCAGCAAGCGCATATCATGCGACAGCGTCGGCTGCGTGACGTTGAAGTGCTTGAGAATCTCACTCGCGGACATTTTGCCATTCGCCAGCATCGTCACAATACGGTAGCGCTTCGGTTCAGCCAGTGCCTTGAAAACGCGGCAGATTTTGTTGTTTTCGCGCGCCATTGTGCCTGTTCTCCTTCCTGATGAAATTCGGAAATCCCTATATGCTTATTATAATAGAAGTATCTATTTTGTCAAGATGTTCACGGTATATCTTCTCCAAATCTGGCGAAAAGCCAGCCGTTTTTATTCTATTTTCATTTCGGCTAACGAGGATGAACCGCGGCATAGCACGCCGCGCGAAGCGGAACGGGCGCGCAGGGCACAGGTGAATCTTGCCATCGGATGATTGCCGGGCGTTTTTTAAGCAAACGGTTGCAACACGGGGAAAATCCTGCTATAATAGAATCGGTTTTTCCTCTGCGAATTTGGCAGCCGCATCGGCTGAAGGAGATAACTCATGCAAGGCAGAAATCCATCCACCGCCATTCCAGACCCCGACCAGAAGCGCAAACAGCGCCTGCGGATGCTCCGCAACTGCACCATCGTCGTGCTGGTCGTCGTGCTGATTGTCCTCGCCGTCAACCTCGTGCGCTACTTCACGCGCAGCCGCTCCATCGGCGTATATTCGCTCCCCTGCTTTGCGCATCAGGATGTGACCGTTTTCCGCGACGGGGTGGTGTACTACGATGGCGAATCCATCCACTGCGTCGGTGCAACGGGCACGGTGCTCTGGTCGTATCCGGTCGGGTCGGGCGCGTCGTTCAGCGTGTCGGACAAGTACCTGATTGCGTGGTCGGGCACGCAGCTGTTCATCGTCAACGAAAACGGCCGCCCGACGTACAACGAGCCGATGACCAGCGAAATTCAGTTTGCGCGGATTGGCAACACCCGCGCGGTGATTGTTTTGGGGGACGAAATCAACCCCGAAGTGATGATGGTGGATTTGAACGGTCAGCTGCTGGACAGCGAAAAAGGCGTGTTCGAGGGCAAGATGCTGCTGGACTGCGGCTTCTTCGGCACTGGCGAAGAATACTGCTGGACGTTGAGCGCGGATGTGTACAGCCCCGCGCTGGCGACGTACCTGCACACCTTCCAAGTGAACAAAATGAACACGGGCAACGTCAATTTGGGCGACCACCTCGTCTATAAGGTGTTTTATGCAAACAGCAAGCTGTATGTTTTTGACACGCAGCAGCTGACAACGTACGACTACCGCGGCGTGCAGGACACCAGCGGCAGTCAGCTGATTTACGGCTGGCGGCTGATGAACCACAGCCAATCCACGCGCGGCACGCCGCAGATGCTGTTCGCCCCCACGAACCAAACCAGCAGCGAAATGGCGATTACGGAACTTCGCGTGCTGGCGGGCAGCGTTGACAACCACATCACCCTGCCGACCACCTGCGTCGGCGCGGCAATTGACAGCCGCCGCATCTATGCCTTCTCCCCCACCTACCTGTTCACAAGCACGCTGGAGAGTCAGCGGTTTGTGGCGTACGCCGCGTCGCTCCCGGACGGGCGCAGCGTCAGCTCGCTGATTGGCATCACGTCCGGCGGATACGCCATCGTAACCAGCGGAACAGAGGTGTACAGCATTACGCTGCCGCAGTAAATTAGAAGCGGCGGGTTCTCTCCTGATTTTCGGAGGAACTCGCCGCTTTTTGCTTATTTCAATCTTGATTTTGTCTGCTGCTCCCGTCGCCTCTGCATCATTTGCGGGTAAAAGAGCAGCCAAATAAAAAACTTCCAATACAATTCAAGTATGGGAGTGTGCACCGAAGGGGTCGAGGGGGCGATCGCAGACTTCGCCTGCTTTCGTGCCCCCTCGTCGCGTCCGCAGACGCGAAACCCTCTGCGGCAGCACAAATTTCCATATAAGCGTCACAATTATAGTTCTTCACGGAATCTTGGGGAAAAGCAGCTTGGGGGCGCGTCTGCGGACGCGCAAAGTTACTGGCAGGGACGCTTCGCTGCCTGCACCTTTGTTGAGTGCGTTTGAGATGCTGGTCGCCCGCGGAACAGTTGGGGCGTTGCCCCAAACCCCACAAGGGACGCTGTCCCTTGACCCTGCAAGGGGCAATTGCCCCTTGACCCCTTTTCGCGATTGAGTTGGTCGCGCTTTCATACTCCTTCCGCGTGCAGCTATTTGGTGCTTCGCCTAAGCCCTTGTTTGCTCCCCAAACTTTCCGTGAAGAAGCACAATTATTGTGACAGTGCCTCCTTCAGCCACGCCAGCAGCTTGCCCGAATCATCCTGCCCGTACGACCACACCGCAGCGCCCTGCAAGCTCTGCTGCACCGCCCATTGCACCTTGTCGCGAATCGACTGTTCATCCTCGCCGCTGACGAAATTCTCGCCGCCGACCCAGTACGCCGCCTTCGCCGCGCCGTCATAATACCGCGTGTACCCTTGCGATTCCAGCGCCAGCAAATCCGGGAAATTCAGCACCTTCGTGCCGCTGATGCCCGCCGTTTGCGTCACCGCGCTCCCGCTCACCCGCCGCCACATCCGCCCATACGCCGGAATCCCCAGCAGGATTTTATCCGCCGACAAGCCGCCCTGCGTCAGCGTGCGCACCGCCCGCGCGCCGGACTGCCGGGTATTGTCATCCGGATACAGCGCCGCGTGATGCCCCGTCTCGCGGTCAAAGCCGCACAGGTCGTACGCCATCACTACCACTTGATCCGCCAGCGCGTTCAGCCGCGCCGGGTCAATCGGCTTCAGCAGGCTATCCCCCGCCCCGACGGCGACGGACAGCGTGTGTTTCTGCCCGGTCTCGGCGGTTCGCTTGTCAAGCCCGTCGCGCAGGAGGGTCAGCAGCGCGTACCAGTTTTCTACATCCTCCGCGCGGCTCTTGATGCCCCCCGCCGACGTGCCGGGGTACTCCCAGTCAATATCCACGCCGCGGAAGCCGTTTTCGTCCATCAGTCGGAGGATGCTGTCCGCCAGCCGCGCGCGTCCATCCACCGTCGCGCAGGCGTCGGAGAAGCCCTCCGCGCCCCAGCCGCCGACCGCCATCACCCCGCGGATGTGCGGGTGCTTGCGCAGATACGCGCGAACGCGGTCAATCGCCGCCCAATGGCTGCCGACCGCCTCGCCGTCCCGAATGAGGGCGAAGGCGTAGTTGATTTGGTTGATGTTCGCCGCGTCCGCGTCGCGGAAGGTCAAATTCGCGCTGTCGAGCGCATACACAACGGTCATCGGGGGATTTTCCGCCCGCGCCGCCGGGATAAAGACGCTTGCCGCGATGATGGCGGCGGACAGCACCGTCAGCATCACCCGGCTGAGCCGCCTCCCCTTCGTCTCTTTCGTGCGCGGCATCTGCTTGCTCACCGCGGTTCACTTCCTTTCGCTCCGCCATGATAGCATGACGCGTGCGGCTTTGTCACTGTCAGAATTCGCCACATTACGCCGAATTGCCGAAACTTTCCGGCTTTTTTTGCTGTTCCCCTTGACAGCGCGGCGTTTTCGGTGTACTCTTTTGGAGGGAAATACATGGGGAGGCAGAACGATGATTCTGATTGGCATCTGCGGCGCAAGCGGCAGCGGAAAATCCACCTTGGCGGACGCGCTGGCGAACCGGCTGGGCGACCGCTGTCTGGTCATCCAGCAGGATTGCTACTACCGCGACCATCCGGATTTGTCCTTTACCGAGCGCGCAAAGCTCAATTACGACGAACCCGGCATTTTTGACCACGATTTGCTGCTGCACGATATGAACACGCTCATCAGCGGTCAGCCCATCACCCGCAAGGCGTATGACTACACGCAGCACCGCCGCGCGGACACCGATGAGCTGATTTACCCGCACGATGTGGTGATTCTGGAGGGCATCCACTGCTTCTTTGACCCGCGGCTGATGAAGCTGATGTTCCTGAAGCTGTACATGAAGGTGGACGCGGATATTTGCCTGCTCCGCCGCATCGAGCGCGACATTCTGGAACGCGGGCGCAGCATCGACAGCATCTCCGACCAGTACCGCGCGACGGTTCGCCCCATGTTCAGCCAGTATATTGCCAATTATGTGGAATTTGCGGATATCATCGTCGCGGGCGGCGGCAAGAACGCCCGCATCGTGGATATTCTTGCCGGGTACGTCTCCGACGAACTCAGCAAGCGCGCCTACGAGGCGTAACATCCACATAAATAGGTAAAAGGAGAAACGTTTTATGCCATCGAGGGTTTATTTTACGCACAATATCACCCCTGAAAATGTGCTGAAGCTCTACGAAGCCTGCGGTCTGGAGCTGTCGGGGAACGTCGCCGTGAAGCTGCATTCCGGCGAAAAGGGCAACCAGAACTTCCTGCCCCCCGAATTTTGGCGGTCGATGATCGAGCGTGTGCACGGCACGGTCGTCGAGTGCAACACGGCGTATCCGGGCAGCCGCAACACCACCGCCGCCCACTGGCAGACCATGCGCGACCATGGCTGGTCGGATGCCTTCACCGTGGACATCATGGACGAAGAAGGGCCTGATTTGCAGCTGCTCATTCCCAATGGCAAGGTCATCCAGAAGAACTACGTCGGCAAGCACCTGACGCGCTATGACTCCCTGCTCGTGCTGAGCCACTTCAAGGGGCACCCGATGGGCGGCTTCGGCGGCGCGCTCAAGCAGCTGTCCATCGGCGTGGCATCCTCCCACGGCAAGGCGTACATCCACGGCGCGGGCAACGCGAAAGTCGGCTTCGGCGCGGATCACGACAGCTTCCTTGCGTCAATGGCGGATGCGGCCTCTTCCGTCGCCAAGCGCTTCGCTGGCAAGGCTGTTTACATCAACGTGATGAAGAACCTGTCTGTGGACTGCGACTGCTGCGCAGTGGCGGAAAACCCCTGCATGGCGGACATTGGCATCATGGCGTCGCTCGACCCGATTGCCATCGACCAAGCCTGCGTGGACATGGTGTACGCCGCGACGGACGATCCGGGGCAGAAACACATGCTGGAGCGCATCGAGAGCCGCCACGGCATCTACACCATCGAATGCGCGGCGGGACTTGGCTTCGGTTCGCGCGAATATGAGCGGGTTGACCTCGACTAAGTGCATAAAAATGGGTTCATCACAGAATCTTGGGGGGAAGAGCAGCTTGGGAGCGCGTCTGCGGACGCGCAAGTTACTGGCAGGGACGCTTCGCTGCCTGCACCTTTGTTGACTGTTCCCTTTGAATTGAGCGCCCGCGAAACAGTTGGGGCGTTGCCCCAAACCCCACAAGGGACGCTGTCCCTTGACCCTGCAAGGGGCAATTGCCCCTTGACCCCTTTTCGCGATTGAGTTGGTCGCGCTTTCATGCTCCTTCCGCGTGCAGCTTTTTGTTGCTTCGCCTAAGCCTTTGTTTGCTCCCCCAACTTTCCGTGAAGAACCATAAAAATCCCCGGCTGGAAGCGGAATTGCGCCGCTTGACCAGCCGGGTTTTTTGATTCACTTATTCTCCTCCGCCAGCGGAATCAGCACCGTCATGATAAACCAGCCGTCCTGCTGCTCCAGCGTCATGCAGCCGCCGTATTTCTCCGCGGCTTTGCGGATGCTCTTGATGCCGTAGCCGTGGCTCTCCTTGTTTTCTTTCGTCGTCGCGGGCTGACCGCCGTTCAGGTCAATCGCCTTATCCGTGCAGTTCTCCACGCGAATCAGAAGAAAGCGGTTCTGCGTGCGCACGGTCAGCTTAATCAGCCGCATGTTCTGGTCGGCAATTTTCTCCACGCACTCGATGGCGTTATCAATCGCATTGCCGAAAATGGAGCAAATATCCATCATGTCGATGAAGCCCATGTCGTGCGCGTCGGCAAAGCACGTCATCACGATGCCTTCCTCGGCGCAGCGCAGGCTCTTGCTCGTTAAAACCGTGTCCAGAATCGCGTTGCCCGTGTTCATCTCCGCGTCGCGCAGCGTGACCACTTTTTCCATCTCCGCCAGATACGATTCGCGCTTGCTGGCGCTTTTTTCGTTGCGGATGAAGTCGATTTGGTGCTTCAGGTCGTGGTAAATCTGGTGCATCGCCTTGTTGTTCGCGTCGAACTGCCGGTACTGCTCATACTGCCGATTCAGCAGGTTCTCCATCGCTTCCAGCTCGTGGCTGAGGTACAGTTCCGACCGCGCCATGTCATACGCGAACAGCATGACGACGCCGCCGAAATCCACCAGCGTGCGGGAATAGATGATGCCTGTCCCCAGTGTTTCAGTAAACACGTTGTTCGTAAACGCAAAGTTGAAATTACTCAGGCAGAATGACGCAAGGGCAATCGCGCTGCCGCTGATAAGCTCCTGCCGCGTGACGCTTGTGCCACTGCGCAGGATATGATGCTTCTGGTTCAGCAGGTAAATCGCGGAAAACACGATGATGTACGTCCCCGCCATCACCAGCCAAGTGCTCCGCAAATCCACCGAATCCGCCATCAGCAGATAATAGTTAATCTGCCACTCCAGCGACGCGGCGAACTCCGCCGTGATGAAGGCGTGCGCCCAAATGTAGCCTGCTTTCATCAGCTTCAGCTTGCAGCAGCAGACAATCATTGCCAGCATGGTGCCCATGCACGCCGCCATCAGCAGCATCCATGTCAGCCCGCTCTGCTGCTGATTCAGCAGGTTCAGCCCCAGCAGCAGCGCCAGAAAGCCGATGCAGCAGCCAATTTGCTGCCAGCTACTTTCGCCGAAGCGCTTTTTCTGCGGCAGGATGAAGAGCATACACGCCAGCCATTCGGCAATCGCCGTATGGACGCGCGGGAAGAATCCGACTTCGAGGAACGTTACCATTTAGACTTTCGCCCCTCCCAGATATTTCGTCAGCGCCTCCATAAACGCCTTATGGCGCGGGCGTGAGATGGTCAGCGCCTGCCCGCCGACGATGGCGCCGCCGTTCTCCACGCGCTCCACATGCCGCAAATTCACCAAGTAGCAGCTGTTGCAGCGGAAAAATCCGTATTTGCCAAGCAGCTCTTCCATCCCGCGCATACTCTGCCGCAGGCGGTACGTCCCCTTCTCCGTGTAGATGCTCACGGCGTGGCCGTCCGTCTCGACGTAGGTTATTTGGCTCACATCAAGGCGGGTCAGCCCCGTGTCCGTCGGCAGGGTGATGTAGCGTTTCGGCTTCTGGTCAAGCAGCCGCTCCACGCTCATCAGCACCTGCCGCAGCATGAGGAAATTCACCGGTTTGAGGATGAAGTCCAGCGCGTGGACGGCGTATCCGCGGATGGCATAATTCGCCAAATTCGTGATGAACACCAGATACACGTCCTCGTCACGCTCGCGGATGCGTTCTGCCGTCGCTAAGCCGTCCAGGCGCTTCATTTGGATGTCGAGGAAAATCAGGTCGTAGTCCGCCGCGTAGTCTTCCAGAATTTCGTCGCCGTCGGCAAACAGGCGGATATCCACGTCGTTCTCGCGTCCCTGAAAATATTGCAGCACATAGGTTTGCAGCTGCTGCCGCACCTTGTCGTCGTCCTCCACGATGGCAAGCCGCACCGTTACTCCCCCCTCCCCCCTTATTCCAGTTCCTTCCGGGCGCAGTCGATGGCGGCGCGCAGCGTGTCGTCCATGTCCAGATAGCGGTACTGCCCCAGCCGGCCGCCGAAAATGACGTTCCGCTCCCCCGCCGCCTTCTGCCGATACTGCTCGTACAGTGCGCCGTTCTTCGCGTCGTTCACCGGATAGTACGGCTCGTCGCCCTGCTTCCAGTCCGCCGGATATTCGTATGTCACCACCGTGTGCGGCAGATTCAGCACATCCGCCTGACCATAGGCGAAATGCTTGTGCTCAATCACGCGCGTGTAGGGCACGTCGGCGTTCGTGTCGTTGATGACGGCGTTGCCCTGATAGTCCTGCACCGGCAAATCCTGCGTCTCGAACCGCAGGGAACGGTAATTCAGCGCGCCGAAGCACTGGTCGTAATACTGGTCAATCGGCCCGGTGTAGACAATTTTGTCCGCAATTTCCGACAGTTCCGCCCGATGCTGGAGGAAATCGACATTCAGGCGCACTTCGATGCCATCCAGCATTTTCTCCACCATCGCCGTGTAGCCCGCGTCCGGGATGCCCTGGTAGCGGTCGTTGAAGTAGTTGTTGTCATAGGTGAAGCGCACGGGCAGACGGCGGATGATGAAGGCGGGCAGCTCGCGGCAGGGGCGCCCCCACTGCTTCTCGCTGTATCCGCGCACGAGGGCCTCGTAGATGTCGCGCCCGACGAGCGAAATCGCCTGTTCTTCCAGATTCTGCGGTTCGCCCGTGATTTCCTTGCGCTGCCGCTCAATGATTTCGCGCGCCTCATTCGGCTTCGTCACGCCCCACATGGCATAAAACGTGTTCATGTTGAAGGGCATATGGTACAAGCGATCTTGGTATTTTGCCAGCGGCGCGTTTGTGAAGCGGTTGAACGTGGCGAAGCGGTTGGCGTACTGCCAAACCTCCTCGTCGTCGGTGTGGAAGATGTGCGCGCCGTAGCGGTGGACGGCAATGCCGCCGACGTCCTCGGTGTAGATGTTGCCCGCGATGTGGCTCCGCTTGTCGATTACAAGCACGCGCTTGCCTTTTTCCTTCGCCATCTGCGCGAACGCCGCGCCGAACAGCCCCGCGCCGACGACGAGATAATCATACTTCATATTCTCATTCTCCTTGTGGATGATACTTTCAGGTAATTTGCGATTCGCCGATACCCCAGCTTTGCTTTCTTTCCTGATTTTGGCGTTGGTGGATTGCAGTCTGCACGCAGCGACGGATGAGGTCGTTCCCCCGCCATTGCTCATTAACAATCAGTTAAACCCATAAATTTTCCGCGTCGCCTTATACCCCGCCAGCGCAATCCGCCGCCCGCCTTTTCCGGGCAGGTGCAGCACATGCCCCATCAGCCCGTGGCGCAGTTTCTTGTAAACATACGGGTTTTCTTCGCGAATGAACTTCCACAGCTCGTCCTTCTTCTGCTTGTTCTCCGCCGTACCGCTTTTGAGCAGCAGAATCGACGAAACCGTCGTCACAATTTCCAGATAGCGCCGCATGTACGCCTGCTTGCGCTTGTTCGTCACCTTGCTCAAATCCACCTCCGTCACCAGCATCCGGTTGACCAGCAGCGCCTGATCAATGCGGCGGATCATCACATTCTCCTGCACGGACTGGTCTTCACGCCCGATGAAGTAGTGGTACAGGTTTTCATCCATATAATACATTTTCTTTACCATCGGCAGCGGCTGATAAACGTAGAGTTCATCCACATAGAACGTGTGCTTCGGCAGGTTCAGCCCGCACTTGTTCAGCAGCGCCGTGCGGTAGATGACCGAGTGCATCAGCAGATATTCGCCGATTTTGAAGCGCGTTTCATTCCAGTCGAACACGCGGTTTTGCGGCACGGCGTGGCGGTACTGCATGACGTGCTTGTGCTTCACGCCCACTTTGTCGTAGACGTAGTTGCAAATCAGCATGTCAATTTCTTCCTTTTGTTCCGTGAACGCGCGCAACTGCGCCAGCACGCGCTTCAGGCACTCTTCGTCCACCCAGTCGTCCGAATCGACGACCTTGAAGTACAGCCCGGTCGCGTTTTTGAGGCCAGTCATCACCGCGTCGCCATGGCCGCCGTTCTCCTTGTTGATGGCGCGGACGATGGTCGGGTACTTCTGCTGATATTCCGCCGCAATATCCGCGGTTTTGTCCTTTGAACCGTCGTTGACGACGAGGATTTCCACGTCCTCGCCGCCGGCAAGCAGCGTTTCGATGGCATGGCGCATATAATCCTGCGAATTATAGCAGGGAATGGCAATCGACAAGAGTTTCATTGGTTTCATCCTTTCTATATAGAAAGAGCAGCGCTTGCAAGGTCGTGCATCGGTGAGGATGCCGCCGTCCCTTGCAGGCGCTGCCCTTTTCACCAATCTACTGTCTTATTTCGACACGCGATTGGCAATTTCCTGCTGCTCCGCCTTCAGATTGCGCTCCACGCCGAAGAAAATCATCAGCACCGCGCAAACCGCGTAAGCAATCGTTTCAATCCAGATGTAGTTGACCGACGCCGCCGTGCCTGCATCCAGCATGCCGTTGAGCGCCTGAATAATCGCGCCGCCGATGGGGGTCGCCGCGACCATCAGGGAGGAGTAGATGCTCATCGTCAGGCCGTCGGTGCGGATGCCGTGCTTGTACTCCACATGGTCGATAACGTCCGCCAGCATCGCCAGAATCAGGTAGCACGCCGGAGACGAACCGAGGCACTTGAGCGCGATGCCGATGCCGACCACCACGAGGTTATTGCCGCCCAGCCCCGCAATCACGCCGCCAACAACGCCCAGCGCCAGACCCGCCAGCGTCAGCTTCTGCTTGGAGAACTTGTTCGCCAGCGGCACCACGAACGCCGCCGCAATCGCCATCGGCACCGCGCCGAGGATGGACAGGATGGACATGTACCAGTCCGCGCCGAGCACATCAGAGCAGAAGTACGC
>OLZZ01000746.1_pt1 | contig 13010 bp, 17 predicted proteins | sample 1673571 | NCBI WGS metagenome assembly OLZZ01 (sample SAMEA103958115, study PRJEB25191) | human gut metagenome | biome: human-associated habitat [ENVO:00009003]; feature: intestine environment [ENVO:2100002]; material: feces | place: Germany | collected 2013/2015 | reverse complement strand
AATAAAGCGTAAAAACAGGGTGTCGACTTTTTCGACACCCTTAAAATATTTATTTTTTCGTTTCTTATAGAAGGTCTTCTGCGGTTGCGGAAGAACATCCTGTGGCTGAACCGCTTATTTCTGCTTTTCCTTTCCGAAAAAGATGAACAGAAGAGAGCTGATGAGCAGCATATAAGGATAGAACAGCTTCGGCATGATTTCAAATGCGTTGACGGTTTCGCCCAAACCGGATGCGGCGGCGATGGCAACGAGCATCTGCGCACCGTAGGGCAGGATACCCTGAAATACACAGGAGAAGGTATCCAGAATGGAGGCAGCTTTTCTGCTGCTGATGCCGTAGTCCTTGGACATTTCCTTTGCGATGGGGTTTGCCATAACGATGGCGACGGTGTTGTTCGCGGTGGCAATGTCCATCGCGCCGACGAGCAGGCCCATGCCGATCTGTCCGCCGCGCTTGCCGCGGAACGCTTTTCTGATCCAGCCCAGCAGCGCCTCAAAGCCGCCGTACTCGCGGATGAGGGCGCAGATGGCGGAGACGAGGATGGCGACCATCGACGTTTCAAACATGCCGGAAGCGCCGCTGCCCATGCTTTCGAGCAGCGCCTTCGACTCCACCATCTGCATGGCAACGGCGAGGGCGTCAGCCTTCCCCGTCAGGTAATCCTCGACGCAGGTGTCTTTGCAGGCGACCAGCTCGACGCCTGCATCCGCGCGAAGTGCGCCCAATTGTGCGAGGATCACTTCTCTCATTGCTTTTTCTTTCATTTCGTTCCTCCTTTAGGTCGTCTCCATGGCCTTCTCCTCATTCTGTCTGGCTCGCCAGACAGAAATCCTTGTCCCTTCCTTCGCCTTTTTCACGGCTTCCAGGAAGGTCCCCGGTCTATCTTTCAGCCCCTCGCGTGCCTTCCACTCAAGGAAGGCGTCCATGTCTTTGGGGTTGAACATGAACCGCTGGCCAATCCTAAAGCAAGGGATTTCTCCTGCTCGGCAGTACCGGCGAATGGTACTTACTGGGAGATCGTGGGTCTCCGCGTATTCCTTCGCTGTCACCCACTTTTTTTCTTTTCCCATGATGTGTTCCTCCTAATGGTTACCTAAGCTCCGGGATCTGCCGCAGGATGTCCCAAAGCGCCGTGTGCGTGGCGTCCATAGAGATGTTTGCCCATCCTCTCACCCCATTCGAATGTCGCCTTGACCATGCAGTCGCTGGCACCACGATCGAAGATTTCGAGCGAAATGAGCGGCACACCAGCTTTCTGCAGCGCCTGACAGAGCAGGGCGACCGCGTCTGCGCGGGCTTTCTTCTCTTTGGCGATTCTCTCGCTCCATTCTTCGTCTGTCATAATTCCTCTTCCATCCTCTTTTCGATTTATTTCAGGGCCCATGCAGCTCCCTCGGCGCGGCCCTTCATATACCAGGTCTCCCATGGATCGCCATACTCTCGGGCGCTTCTCTTGGTGTCGGTAGCGTATTCGTAGACACCCGCCATGTCGTCCTCATCGAATCCGTTATGGTACTCAATCGCGCAGCGAATGTGATTTTTGACGCAGATGATCGAGACTTCCTGCCCGTGAATCTCTGCATCTTCTAGTTCGCCTTCGGCTTCCTTGAGTTTCTTGGGAAGCTCGTCCAGTTTCGCGTCCATGATATGAAGCCCATGGTATGGATCTTTCAACACTTTCATGGTGTCCTCCTTCCTGCCTGTTTCTTAAATACGGTTAAACCGTATTAGTTGGGTAAAAAAATAATGTTATTGTAACCAACACCATACACCTTTTCAATTTTCTTGATCTGCATTGCATCAGGGTATGTACGTCCGCGTTCCCAGTTAGAAATTACGTTAGCACTTACGCCGATAGCTTTGCCCGCTTCTTCCTGCGTCATCTTGACGTTTACTCTAGCAGCTTCGAGTGTCAGCAGAATTTGTGAATTCATATTATTGTCCTCCTTTCTCAAACCTGATCCTATTATAATACGGTTTATCCGTACTGTCAACGGCTAAACCGTATTATATACGTTTCGTCATTGCCTTTTTACGGTATTAACCGTATAATGATGTTAAGATCAATATTTTAAGGAAAGGAATGGACTATATGAGTACACTAGGAAATAAAGAAATAATGGCACAAAACATTCGCTACTATCTAAAGAAATACGGTAAAACGCAAAAAGAAATATGTAAGGACCTTGGGTTTAAGGAGATGACCTTCTCGGACTGGGTCAACGCCAAAACATACCCGCGGATTGACAAGATCGAAAAGATTGCCAATTACTTCCACGTTCAGAAAGCGGACTTAGTAGAAGAAAAGCGCAAACCTCTCAAAAACATTGTCCCCATTGAAAGATGCATGGTCCCCATTATCGGACAGATCGCCGCCGGAAAGCCGATTCTCGCTGATGAGCATATAGAAGCCTTTCTGCCCTGCGATACTGGCGTACACGCAGACTTCGGGCTTGTGGTAAGCGGGGACAGTATGATCGGCGCCGACATTCATGACGGTGACGTGGTATTCATCCGCAGCCAGCCCATCGTGGATGACGGCCAGATAGCCGCCGTCCGTATCGACGACGACGCCACCCTGAAGCGCTTCTACAAAAATCCAGACGGCTGCACCCTCGTGTCCATGAACCCGCAATATCCACCGATGATCTTTAACTCTGACAACTGCGATTCGATCCAGATCATCGGACTAGCGGTGGCGAAGTATTCAGTGATTAAGCAATAAAAAGACCATTTTCGTGGGGTAACGAAAATGGTCTAGGTGTGAGTAGTTGCAAATTTTGCAGCAGCTGATTAGTAAACCATTCCGTGGAAGTTCACGATATGGTTTACATTCCTACTATTTTGCGAACGTCCGCAAAATAGTGATGTGGTACGTTTGACCAGCGTTGGAAAATCATAAAAGGAGTATTTCATGGACGATCTGATTATTTATAACACCGATGACGGCGAGGCCAATGTGAGCTTGCTTGCTAAGGATGGGACTGTGTGGTGTACGCAGGCGCAGATGGCTGAATTATTCAACGTGCAAAAAGCCGCTATTAGTAAGCATTTAAAAAATCTTTTCGAAGATGGTGAAGTAGACAAGAATTCAGTTGTTTCCATTTTGGAAACAACTGCTGCTGATGGGAAGAAATACAAAGTAGCTTTCTATAGTTTGGATATGATTCTAGCCGTGGGCTTCCGCGTCCGTTCTCCCAGAGGCACTCAATTCCGCCGGTGGGCGAATTCCACATTGAAAGAATACCTGCAGAAGGGGTTCGTCCTCGACAGCGAGCGCCTGAAGAATCCAGATGGACGCCCCGACTATTTCGATGAACTCCTCGCAAAGATTCGGGATATCCGTGCGAGCGAAAAGCGTTTCTATCAGAAGCTCAGGGATCTTTTTGCCCTATCTTCCGATTATGACAAGACAGATCGGAGCGCTATTTCTTTTTTCTCTGAGGTACAAAACAAGCTCATCTATGGTGTAACGGGTCGAACGGCTGCGGAGCTTATCCTAGACCGTGCCGATGCAGCGAAGCCTAACATGGCTCTGACTTCCTGGCAGGGCGGCATCGTCCGCCGGAAGGACATCTATACGGCTAAAAACTATCTGACTGCTGATGAATTGGATAGTTTGAACCGCCTAGTCACTATCTTCTTGGAAAGTGCTGAATTCCGCGTAAAGATTCGGAAGGATTTAACCCTTTCTTTCTGGCGTGAGGAGGCGGACCGTCTGCTTACCAGTTACGGCATTCCTGTCCTCGATTCTGCAGGGACGGTTTCTCATAAGCAGATGATGAACCATGTAGATGCAGTATACTCTGCTTTTGATGCAAGGCGGAAATCCTTCGATGCAGAGGCAGCCGATAGAGAGGACTTGGAGGAACTAGAGCAAGATGCTAAATGGCTAGCCGCTAGTAAAGTGTCCAATAAAAAATAACCATTTTCGTGAGGTCACGGAAATGGTTGACATATCACTGGCAGCTGTTGCAAATTCTGCAACGGTTCCCTCCATTTTGCAAAGGTCGGCAAAATGGCAATCCCTTTATTTTGATAGGGGGATAAAGGCATTTCTGGGATGCAGCGATTGGATGAAAGTATTCTATAGAAAGGAAGGGTTATCATGAGACGCCCTAATGGGCAAGGGTCCATTTACTACGAGAAATCAAAGAAAAGATACGCCGCCTCTTTCATCACCCCAGAGGGAAGGCGCATCGTGAAGCGGTTCCCCACCACTGAAGAGGCGGAGAACTGGCTAGAGGATAACCGCTATAGCATCCGCCACAACACTTTCGTGACGCCTTCCGGCATGCGCACAGGGGCATGGATCCTGCAATACATCGACACCTACAAGAAGAATGTAAGACCTCGCACGCTGTCCTTGTATTTCGCTATTTTGGAGAAAATAGAGCCCATCGCCGACATTCCCCTACAGAAACTCACGGGGATGGACGTGCAAGCCTTGATCAACTCCCTAGATGGGAAAATTTCTACATCGTATATCAAAAAGATCTACGAGCTTCTTAACATGGCCATTAAAAAAGCCGTGGCTCTTGACATCTTAGCAAAGAACCCTATAGGCACCGTAGAACGTCCCAAGGTGACGCAGAAGAAAATACAGATTTTCACAATTGATGAAATCCACCAGATACTCGCCTATGCCAAAGAACGGCACCGGGATAGGCTCTATATGGAAATCCTAGTGGCTACTTACACTGGGCTGCGCATCGGTGAACTGCTGGCGCTCACATGGAACGATATTACCCCCGCATTTATCCATATCACCAAGACACTAGGCCAGGATGGACACGGGGTCATATATGTCCAAAACGCCACCAAAACCTCCCACTCCCGCAGGGATGTGTCTATTCCCCTATCACTCTACGAGACGCTGAAAGAATGGCAGGAAAGAACCAGAGCCCACGGCGGACTGGTTTTCAAAGCGAAGAATGGGAATTTCCTGTTCCCCAGCAATGAAAGGATCGCCTTTCAAGGCATCCAAAAAGACTTGGGAATTTCCCCTGTTCGCAGCTTCCACGCGCTGCGCCACACCCACGCCAGCCAGCTGCTAGCCAATGGCGTCCCCATTGCTGAAGTGTCTAAGCGTTTAGGTCATGCATCTCCTGCCATTACATTGACCACCTATACCTCTTGGATACCCGGAAACGATGAAAAAGTCGCCAATGATGTAGAGAAGATTTTTAGATAATTGCTACCCTATTGCTACCTTTATATTTTACCCACGCAATATAAAAAGCCTGCTAAGTCCGATAAATACTAGCATTTGGAACTTAGCAGGCTTTTAGCTATTTCTTACCTTCGACAAAGAGCATATTGTTGTTGCGCTTTACCAGATTGTACATCAGTGCATTGACGCAGGAGGCAACGATGGAGCTGCCACCCTTGGTGCCACGGACAGTGATGAAGGGGCAGGGCGCACGGCGGACAAGCTGCTCTTTCGAGTCAGCGGCGCCGACGAAGCCGACAGGGATGCCGATGATAAGTGCCGGTTTGATGCCGTCTTCTTCGACCATGCGAATGGCTTCATAGAGAGCGGTCGGAGCATTTCCGACAGCGATGATAGAGCCATTGAGATCGTTGCCAAAGGAGTTCATCGCTGCCATGGAGCGGGCGATGCCTTTCTCTTTGGCAATGGCTGCGATTTCCGGATCGGATACGCGGCAGAATACCTCACTGCCGAGCGCATGCAGGGCATTCTTATTGATCCCTGCTTTGACCATATTCACATCGGTATAGATGTTGCAGCCCTTGGCGAGCGCTTCGATACCGGCAGCGACAGCGCCTTTGCTGGTCTGGATGAGATGCCCGTAGTCTACGTCGCCGGAGGCGTGAATCATACGGGAATAGACCGTCACTTCTTCCGGTGTGAGGTCGATGTCCATGATGAATGGATTGATGAGATCCATGCTTTTATCTTCGATGGCCTTAGGGCTCTTGATGAAATCCATAGTGTTCCTCCATATAGTTGAGGACGCCTTCTACGGTCGAGAAGACCACAGCGCCGTCCAGTTTTGCTTTCGGTTTATCGATAACGATGACGGAAATCCCGGCGTCCATCGCGGCTTTAAGCTTTGTATCGCTGCCGCCGATGAGACCGCTGTTCTTGGTGACCATCACATCGGCGTGATAGTCATGAATCATAGCAAGATTCATTTCATAGGAGAAGGGTCCCTGCAGGGCGAGAATGTACTTGGCTTTCATGCCAAGGTCTTCACACATTTTGATCACATTCGATGTCGGCAGCACGCGCGCCCAGATCTCCTTGCCTTCCAGCGCTTTCGCCTCTACGAAGGTGGCAAGCGTCTTGGAGCCGGTCGTCAAAAGGATGCTCTTTCCAAGCTGACCGGCAAGGTCCGCCGCTTCGAATTCATCTTTTGCGTGATAGAGCTTGTCATAGTCAGGGAGTGGGATCTCCGCGCGTTCGTAGCGTACGTAGTCGATTCCTGCCTTGGTACAGGCCGCGCGGGCCGTCTCAGAAACGATCGCTGCATAGGGATGGCTCGCATCAAGGATGAGCGAGATCCCCTTTTCCCTGATGACACGGAGCATGTCTTCTTCCCGGAAGCGCCCTACTTCGATGTCGAGCCCTTTATGTGCGGCGAGCACTTTACCGTACTGGCTGACAACGGTCATAAGGATCTCACTGCGCTCCCCTTCCGGCTTGGACTGTTCTCGGTCTGCGAGTGCAGCGCCGATTTCTCGGCCGTCCTGTGTTCCGGAAATGATCCAGATCATGCTTTGTATCCTCTTGGTGTGATCATTTTTCCGTCAGCGACGAAGGTGGTGCTCTTGCCGATGATGACGGTGGACTGCATGTCGACATGTTCTTCCGGCAGTTTTTCCAGTGTGGAGATCGTCCAGTTCATGCCCGGACGTCCTGCTTTTCTGACGATGCCTACCGGTGTTTCCGGCTTTCTATACTGAAGCACGATGTCACGGATCTCATCGAGGTAGGTCGCGCGGCCGCGGCTCTTTGGATTGTAGATGGCGATGACGAAGTCCCCTTCCGCGGCGAGCTTCGCTCTGTTTTTGATCTGTTCCCACGGGGTCATCAGATCAGAAAGACTGATGACGGCATAGTCATGCATGAGCGGAGCGCCGAGCGCCGCAGCAGAGGTATTTGCTGCCGTGAGTCCCGGGATGACCTCACACTCCGGACGCGCTTCCTTCGGAAGCTTCTGGATGAGCTCGAGCACAAGACCGGCCATGCCATAGACGCCCGGGTCTCCGGAGGAGATCACGGCCACCTGATGGCCTTCGGCCGCCAGATCGACAGCCTTCTGGCAGCGATCGACTTCCTGACGCATGCCATTTCCGACGACTTCTTTGTCCTTGATGAGGTCTTTCATGAGAGCAATGTAGGTGTTATATCCCACGATGATATCGGAAGCTTCCATGGCCTTGATGGCCTTCGGCGTCATTTCTTCTTCATGGCCCGGTCCAATGCCGATGACCCGGATAGTCCCAGGGCGATCGCCACCGTGGCACTGACAAACTTCGTTTTCGGCAGAAGCGTTTTTCCCTTCATTGATTCCATTAACGCTGCTGATTGACATACGTTTCCCACTCCTATCGTTTTCTCTACAAATTTTGAACTTTCTAAATGATACTCTTCCGCGATCTTTTTAAGCTCCTCTGCCTTGTAAAAATGGATCGGAAGATGCATGGAATTGGCAAAATCAAGCAAGCCCTTTTCATCCGCTTTCGCATCGACGCTCGCAAGCGATGCTACCTGATACGGGTAAGCCCCTGCCTGAGCAAGCGCTGCGGTGAATGCGCTCTGCACCAGCTCTTCGGAGGTGCCGCGCTTGCATCCGATGCCGACGAAAAGATTCTTCGGACGAAGGCAGACGAAAGGCTTCTTCACAGTGATCGTTTTTTCGGTAATGATGGCGCATGCGTCAAACGCATTGGCATCCAGTCGGTCTAAAGGCTCCGTGCGGATCCCTTTCTCTTTGAGGCGCGTCGCTATAGAAGCGCTCCCATCGACCGTCTCATCCAGAAACCATCGGAATGTGCGCCCTGCTGCGATGACGGTATTCACAGGCTTCAAGGCCGCCAGCGGCTCGACACGCATCATCAGCTCGCGGGCGATATCATCCGGCGCGCGGCGGTCATGGACATCGGTCGCCGTCGTGATGACGGGATCGGCACCCACTGCCGCCGAGACTTCTCTTGCCCAGGCATTCGCCCCGCCGAGGTGTCCGGAGAGAAGGGAAACACAATGTTTCCCGCACTCATCCATGACGAGTACCGCAGGGTCGGACGCCTTGCTCACTACATGAGGTGCGATGGCGCGGACTGCAATGCCAGAGGCCATGATGAAAAGGATCCCATCATAGCAGGAGAAGATATCCGCCGTGAGCGCAAGCGTGCGGGTAAAATACACGGCTTCTTTGCCACTCGCACCGTCTTTTCTTTCATACAGAGTCCCCTCACCGGAAATGCCCGCCTTCACACGCGCCCCCAGCTGGGCTCCTTCTTTGGATACAGAAACAATAGCGTACTTCATGTGATACTCTCCAGGGGATAAGGGTTCAAGGTTCAAGGTTCAAGGTTCAAGGTTCAGGGTTCAGGGTTAGCCCCTGAGGCGGCTCGCCCCTTGATTACGTTTGAAAGCCTCGATTGAATAAGAAATAAGAAATGCGAAATGGTGGTGCCATGAGCTGGCATTCCAGTCACTAGTCACTTGAGACTCCTAATCCCTAGCCACTAATCCCTAGTCACCAGAAGACTCTAATCCCTAAATCCCTAGGGAAACGCTGATTTTCGCAAAGTCTCATCCCAATACCCTAAAATCGCCTTATTTCCCCGCTTTCCTTACTCTCCATCTGTTCCTTTGCGGAACATGGTGGTGAACTTGCTGTCGTAAAGCTTGGAAAGTTCATAATCGGTATCAAGGACCTTGCCGACGACGATCATGGCCTGACGGACGACGCCTGCCTGATGGAGAATGTCTGCGATGGTATCAATGGTGCCGCGGAAAATACGCTGGTCAGGCCAGGTCGCTCTGGCTACGATAGCGACCGGGGTATCGCCCGGATAGCCGCCCTCTTTCAGTGTCGCCATGACCTGATCGATCGCCTGGACAGAGAGGAAAATGCACATGGTTGCCTGATGTGCGGCAAGAAGCGCGAGCTTTTCCTTCGGCGGAACCGGTGTGCGGCCTTCCATACGGGTGATGATAACGGTCTGAGAAATGCTCGGCAGGGTATATTCCTGTTTCAGCGCAGCTGCTGTCGCAAGGAAGGAGCTGACGCCAGGGACGACACAAAACTGATCTTCTTTGATCCCTGCTGCGCGCAGACCGTCCATCTGTTCCTGGATCGCACCGTAAATGGCCGGATCGCCGGTGTGCACACGAGCCACCATTTTGCCTGCTTTGAGCGCCTCGATCTCCACCTTCAGTACTTCATCCAGATTCATGGTCGCACTGTTGTAGATCTCTGCATCTTTTCTGCCGTACTTCAGGATTTCCGGATTCACAAGAGAGCCGGCGTAGATGATGACATCCGCCTCTGCGATGAGACGCTGTCCCTTCACCGTGATGAGCTCAGGATCTCCAGGGCCTGCGCCGATGAAATACAATTTTCCCATAATAACTTCCTCCTCAATGTTTGATTGCTGTAAATATGAAAATGGGGCTCATCGGATCATAGAGATGATACCGTCCCAGTTTTCTCAGTCGATTGATCTGCATTTCGAAGCCTTCCAGCTCGAAAGGACGATCCGCGAATTCCTTCACCACTTCCCCCGTCGTTTCCACGGTGACAGCGGTAAGGATGATGCGTCCGCCCGGAGCGAGCAGCGCTTCACATCGATCCAGGATCTCATGCATATTTCCGGAAGACCCGCCGATGATGATCACATCCATCTTCGGCAGCCCTTCCATCGCCTCCGGCGCTGTGCCGGCTATGGTATGGATATTCCGGCAGCCGAACTTTTCCGCATTTTTCCGGATCAGCTCGATCCCCTCCGGATTTCTTTCTATCGAATACACAGCCCCCTTGGGGCAGCAGAGCGCTGCCTCGATGGATAGAGAGCCTGTCCCTGCACCGATGTCAGCCACGATATCGCCAGGCTGAATGGCGGCCTTCACCATGACCATCGCACGGATCTCAGCCTTCGTCATCGGTACCTTTCCCCGAATAAACTCCTCATCTTTGATGCCAAACTGCATTTATCCCATCACCACCATGACTGATTCACCATAGCCTTCCAGATACGACAATTCCTCAAGAGTCGAATCCGAAAGATGCTGATTCTCATATGAAATATGCTCGGCCGCGGCAGCGCGCGTCTCCTTCGGCCAGCCCTTGTCCATCAGGTATCTCGCGATATAGGCCGGATCATGCTCATGATCCGTCAGAAAGGCGAGCTTTCGTCCGGGCATATAAGACGTATCCTTCTCTTCCGGCACACGGCCATGGAAAGAGAGCCACAGCGCCCCCTGCCAGGGCTCTTTGACAAGAGCGAAGCAGGCCTGCACAGAAGAAATCCCCGGGATGACTTCGATCGGATGCTCCGGAAACCGCTTCTTGAGCCACGGAAGCAGACTGTAATAGCCCGGATCCCCGCTCACCATGACGACGACATCATCCTTCTTAAGCGCCTCCTCCAGCCAGCTTGCCAGCAAAGAGAGCTTGCCTGTCACCGGATATGTTTCCTGAGAAGGCTTCGCATAGTCAGAAAGCGCGCGGCGGCCGCCCACGAGGTAATGCGCCCCCTCGATGGCTTTCTGCGCCTTCGGCAGGATATAGTCCGGATCTCCCGGCCCGATCCCCGCTACGATCAATGTATGCTCCATTGTTCCTCCTCCAGAATCTCCTTCGCATGGCTGCTGACTGCCTGCACCGTGCCATCCATCGCCGCAAAAATCACGCCGACCCTGGCCTTACCGAAAATATAGCGTTCCGAGCGCACCTGCGCTCTCTCCGCCATCTGCTGGTAAATCATATCCAGCCCTTCCCGATGCACGACCGCCGCCGCGCCATCCGTCGTCGTACAGCACATGATCTCACGCACCGTATCTGTCGTTGCCCCATTCATGGCCGCATACGCCGCCATCGTCTCCATACGGCCGTCACTATTGCGATTGTACGTATGGAAGCTGCCTGACGCCACCTTGACCAGCTTTCCCATATGACCGATGAGCAGCATCTTTTGGAAACCGCCTGCGATGCACTGCTCCATCATGAAGCCGATGTAATTGCTCGTCTCGATGATCGCATCCGCTGGAATACCCATGATCTTCGCCGCCGTCTCACCGATACGGCCGGGACAAAGGACCGCCGTGCGGATCCCGCTCGCATAGACCACCGGCACCTGCGGCGCCAGCGATTTCTTGTACGCCTCCTCACTCATCGGCTTCACGATCCCCGTCGTTCCCAGGACCGAGATCCCGCCGACGATACCCAGCGAAGGATTCAGCGTCTGCTTTGCCAGCTCCTCCCCCTTCGGGATAGAAACCGTCACGATACAGCCATGATCCTTGCCGATGAGCTCCTCATACACATAACGCAGCATGATCTGCGGGCCCGGATTGATGGCGGGCCGTCCCACCTTCACCTGCAGCCCCGGCTTCGTCACCGTACCGACGCCCTTCCCCGCACGGAGCGTAAGACCCGGCGTATCCACCAGCTCTACTGTCACGACGATCGGCGTCCCATGTGTACAGTCCAGGTCATCGCCCGCATCCTTAAGGCAAGTCGCGATGCCCGTCCGCCCATGCGCCTCGGCCGACTCCACCGGGATCGTGAGCTCCGTCCTTTGCGGCGAAAGGACCGTCACCTGCTTTGGAAATTCTCCTCGCATAGCCAGGATCGCTGCCTTCATCGCCCCCGTCGCCGTTGCGCCGGTGGTATGCCCTTCCCGGAGCGTCTTCGCCATCATTTCCTCTGCGTTCATAACTCCTCCCATACATAAAGGTTCAACGGGTTCATTCGGTTCTCGATGTAACGAAAATGCTGCACCGCACCATTCAAAGCTGAGCTTCGTCACACCTGTGAAAGCCCTTGCCCCCGCAGAGCCTTCTTATCTGTAATTCACAAACTGCAGATCCGCCGGAATGTCCTGCTGCTTCAGGAACTGGATGCACTCCTGCAGGCAATCCTTATCCTTGCTCGATATACGCACCTCATCCCCATTGATCTTGGCAGAGACCTTGATCTTCGAAGCCTTCACACGCTTCACGATATCCTTCGCCATATCCGAAGAGATCCCGTTCTGCAGCGAGAGTACCTGACGGACCGTCCCGCCGGCTGCCGCTTCCTTCTTCTCTTCCTTCAGATTCTTGAGGGAGATCCCACGCTTTACGAGCTTTCCATGAATGATATCCTTCACCAGCTTCAGCTTGAAATCATCATCGCCGATCAGCGTGATCTTATCCTCATCGAGAGTGACCGAGCTCTTGCTGCCCTTGAAATCATAGCGCGTACCGATTTCCTTGGACGCCTGATTCACAGCATTTGCCGCTTCCTGCAGATCCGTGCGGCATACCACGTCGAATGAATAATCTTTTGCCATTATAGACCTCCTTGGGGGTTGTAGTGACTTTGTGACTAGTGGACTAGAGACGAGAGAGACGGGGAATCGAATGAGAGCCTTCCCCGATGAGCAATATATGAATACCGCTTTCTCATCCCCCTTTTTTACATACTCTATTATTGTACCATACTTTCGTATATAATTTGAAAATTTCTGAAAATTTCAAATTCATTCCGGATGCTCAAAGGGAGCAAAACGGCTGGCCGGAAATGTGATCCCCCGACCAGCCGTTTTAGAAAATCCATCAGAACTTATATGTCGCACTGATGTTGCCATGATACCCCTTATGCGGCCCCGCATAGTCGCTCGCATTCAGAGATATGCGCCAGTGCACGCAAAAAAGGCGATGTGAAATAACGATCATCTCATTTTCACGTTCAATCTGCCGCGGAGGACTTGCAGTTGCAGCTCTCATAGGAGTGACCGGGAAACCTTATCCCAGCTGTCTTTCATGCCA
>OLZZ01000744.1_pt1 | contig 13026 bp, 11 predicted proteins | sample 1673571 | NCBI WGS metagenome assembly OLZZ01 (sample SAMEA103958115, study PRJEB25191) | human gut metagenome | biome: human-associated habitat [ENVO:00009003]; feature: intestine environment [ENVO:2100002]; material: feces | place: Germany | collected 2013/2015 | reverse complement strand
GGGGAGCCAAGAAGTGCCCTTGCCTCTCCTGTCAGGGGAAACACCATTGCGTTGCAATGGCGGAGAGCTCCTCCAGAGCTTCCGGCGTATCTGCATCCAGCAGTTCTTCCCGCCGCTGGGCGTAAACGATCTGTACCTGCTCAGGGTGAGCTTTGAGCACAACACTGCCGCCCTTACCCTCGGGCAGGGTGCGCAGAGCGGGAAAATATCCGCATCCAAACAGAACGGGACTTCCGACAACGGTGTCCGGGCCATGTGCGGCCCGGGCTCCCAGCCGGAAGATCGCCCGCTCTGTTTCTTTTTGTGTCTGGGCAAAAGCAGTGATCAGCGCTTCCAGCGTCTCCCGCTGCAGCAGGGGCTGATCTCCGGGCAGGAAGATGCAGCCTGCAAGACCGGGGCATTGCTCCAGCAGCGCCTCCAGCCCCAGCCGGACGGTGTCGTTCCGGCCCGGCAGGCTGTGGAGCTGGCAGGGAACGGCCTGTGCGTCACACAGGGCCTTTACCTCGGCAGAGCGGGTCACGACCACCCGGGCGGCAAGGGTGGTCGTGGCGGTGACCTCCAGCGCCCGGCAGAGCAGGGGGCGGCCCCCGAAATCGGCCAGCAGCTTGTTGGAGCCGAACCGCCGGGCCAGCCCCGATGCCATGATGACGCATCCCACCGGAAGGCGGGCGTTTTTTCTGCACAACTCTGCCATAAAATCATTCCTCCTGAATCTGCCGATTCTGCGGCAGTCTTTCCAGTGGCATTATAAGGGATTTTGTGATAAAATAAAAGTAGCAATCGAAAAAAGAGAGGTACTGCGTATGATGACGATCCGGGAATACAAACGGGCCGAAAGCCTCGAGGAAGCCTGGCAGCTCAACCAGAAGCGAAACAATCGGGTCATCGGCGGCATGATCTGGCTCAAGATGGAGAACATCAATGTCGGCACCGCCATCGACCTGTCGGGCCTTGGGCTGGACAAAATTGAGGAAACGGCCGAGGGCTTTTCCATCGGGGCCATGGTGCCCCTGCGGCAGATCGAGCTCCACGAGGGGCTCAATGCCTACACGGACGGCGCTGTGCGGGAATCTGTGCGCCACATTGTGGGTGTGCAGCTGCGCAACCTTGCCACCGTGGGCGGCAGCATTTACAGCCGTTTTGGCTTTTCCGATGTTCTGACCATGTTCCTGGCCCTGAACGCTTCGGTGGAGCTTTACAAGGGCGGCATCGTGCCGCTGACCGAACAGACCGGCGTGAAGTATTATCTGGACGAACACCGGGATTACTGCGTGCCCAAGCGGAGCAAAGATGAGATCGCAAGGTATCTGTAACGGGAAACGGCATCCGCCGTGGCGGAAGGAGTTTTTGCATATATGCAGTTTTTCTTTCTCCTCAATGCATAATTGTTATCAATTCGGTTTCAAATCGTCAGATTTTTTGCACAAGTATTGACTTTTCAATTTGTACAATCTATACTAAATCCGTTCACCGGTTGTTCGATGAATCGCATCGTTCCGGTGGGCCGGAAACTATACAGTACATTTGAGGAGTGTTTGAATATGAAAAAGATCTCTCGTCGCAGCTTTCTGGCTGCTGCCGGTCTGTCCGTTGCTGCTCTGGCTCTGACCGCCTGCGGCGGTTCCGCTTCCAGCGTGGCTTCCTCCGTGGCAAGCTCTGCTTCTTCCGCAGCTGCTTCCACCAGCGCTGCCGCTGGCGAGCTGACCACCGTTGAGGCCGGCAAGCTGACCATGGCCACCAACGCTGCCTTCCCTCCGTACGAGATGACCACCGATGCAGGCGATTTTGAGGGTATCGACATCGAGACCGCTCAGGCCATCGCTGATAAGCTGGGTCTGGAGCTGCAGATCGATGATATGGACTTTGACGCCGCTCTGCTGAGCGTGCAGCAGGGTAAGGCCGACATCGTTATGGCCGGCGTTACCGTTACCGACGAGCGCAAGGCTGTGATGGACTTCTCCGACAGCTACGCTACCGGCATCCAGTCCATCATCGTTCCCGAGGGCTCCGACATTGCTTCCCCGGATGATCTGGCAGGCAAGAAGATCGGCACCCAGCGCGGCACCACCGGCTACATCTACTGCTCCGATGATTTCGGTGATGAAAACGTTGTGGCTTACGACGACGGTCTGACCGCTGTGCAGGCTCTGAACAACGGTCAGGTGGATGCCGTTGTCATCGACAACGCTCCCGCCCAGGAGTTCATTGCTGCCAACCCCGGCCTGAAGATCCTGGATACCAGCTACGCCGAGGAAGACTACGCCATCGGCGTGGCAAAGAACTCCCCGCTGGAGGACGCCGTTAACTCCGTTCTGGAAGAGCTGAAGGCTGACGGCACCCTGCAGTCCATCGTGGACAAGTACATCACCGCTGAATAATCCGGCGGCTGACATCTGAGCCACGGGGAGGCAGCCCCCAACTGGGGCACCTCCCCTTTTTTGGAAAGAACAGGTTACAAAATTCTAACAATTTTAGAAAGCGAGGATGCGAATGGCTGCGCAATACGAACTGCTCAAAGAGCTGCTCAACAGCGGCACAAAGCTAAGCTTTGGACAGGATTTCTTTTTTAAGTTTTATCAGGCGTTCATCCTGAAAGACCGCTGGCTCCAGTACATCAACGGCGTGGGCACCACCCTGCTGGTCACTGCCATTGCGCTGGCACTGGGCATCGTGCTGGGCAGCGTGGTGGCACTGGTGCGTGTGGCACACGACCAGCAGCGCCCCGGCCGCAAAAACCCGGTGCTGGGCTTCTTCAATGCGGTGTGTCAGGTGTACACCACCATCATCCGCGGCACGCCCATGATGGTGCAGCTGCTCATCATGAGCATGGTCATCTTTGCCAACAGCCGCAACTTTACCATGGTGGGTGCGCTGGCACTGGGCATCAACTCCGGTGCCTATGTGTCCGAGATCATCCGCGGCGGCCTGATGGCCGTTGACCCCGGCCAGATGGAGGCCGGACGCAGCCTTGGCCTGAACTACATGACCACCATGGTGGTCATCATCATCCCGCAGGCCATCCGTGCGGTGCTGCCTGCTCTGGGCAACGAGTTCATCGTCCTGCTGAAGGATACCTCCCTGATCACGGTCATCGGCGGCAAGGAGCTGCTGTACGCCGCACAGGGCATCATGAACCGCACCTACGAGGCCATGTTCCCGCTGCTGGGCGTTGCACTGATCTACCTTGTGCTGGTCATGCTGTTCACCCGTCTGCTGGCAAAGTTTGAGAGGAGGCTTGCTCAAAGTGACCGATAAGATTCTGGAAGTCCGCGGCCTGACCAAGACCTACGGCGGCGAAAAAAAGGCGGGCGCAAAGCAGCCCACCCCCACTCTGGACGTGCTGAAGGGCATTGATATCGACATCTACCGCGGCGACGTGGTCTGCCTGATCGGCCCCTCCGGCTGCGGCAAGTCCACCTTCCTGCGCTGCCTGAACCGGCTGGAGATCCCCACCAGCGGCAGCATCAAGTTTGAGGGCACTGAGGTGGATGAAGCCCACATCGACGCTGTGCGCCAGAAGATGGGCATGGTGTTCCAGCACTTCAACCTCTTCCCCCACCTGACCGTGAAGAAGAACCTTGAGTTGGCCCCCACCCTGCTCAAGCTCAAGGATAAGCAGGCCATTTCCGACAAGGCCGATGAACTGCTGGCCCGCGTGGGCCTGTCCGACAAGGCCGACGCCTACCCCAAGAGCCTTTCCGGCGGCCAGCAGCAGCGCATTGCCATTGCCCGTGCCCTTGCCATGGACCCGGACGTGATCCTGTTCGACGAGCCCACCAGCGCCCTCGACCCCGAAATGGTGGGCGAGGTTCTGGAACTGATGAAGGAGCTGGCCCACACCGGCATCACCATGCTGGTGGTCACCCACGAAATGGGCTTTGCCCGCGAGGTGTCCAACCGCGTCATCTTCATCGACGACGGCAAGATCCAGGAGGACGAGCCGCCGCAGGAACTGTTCACGAATCCGAAGCATCCCAGACTGAAAGCATTCCTTTCCAAGATGCTGTAATATTTTTCCACATAGCAAAAACCTCCGCCGTGCAAAACACAGCGGAGGTTTTTTTGTTATTCTTATGATGCAGGCCATCAGATAGCTTTCCACGCAAACGCAACGGGCCATTCCATCGCCTGCCCTATTGTCTGCGGCAACAGGGTCCCACCCCAGCGGATCATTTGCTTAGGAAACTATCTGCCGTCCTGCTGGTAAAGTTACAGATTATTTTCTCCGTTATCGCTGCCGTCCTGCTCACTGGTATAAAGCACCATCAGATGATTTGCGCTCTCTTCCAGCTGGGTCTTGGCCTGACGCAGGGCGGCTTCCTCGTTTTCATTCATCTTTTCGGGCTTATCCTTGCGCAGGCAGCGGCGGAGATTGGCGAGATCCGTTTTGATGCGGTTCTTCTCGTCCTTGTCCAGCTCCTTTTTGCATTTGGAAAGAGCCTCGTCCACCTTGTAGGCCAGCACCTCGGCCTGATTGTGCAGGTCCAAGCGCTCCTTGCGGCGGCTGTCCTCGGCCTCGTAGGCGGCAGCGTCCGCCATGGCGCGCTGGATTTCATTCTCAGAAAGGTTCGTGCTGCCGGTGATGGTGATGTTCTGCTCCCGGCCAGTGCCAAGGTCCTTGGCAGATACCTTCACCACGCCGTTCACGTCGATATCAAAGGTAACTTCGATCTGCGGCTTGGAAGAAAAGCTTGCCCGGATGCCGGTGAGCTTGAATTTGCCCAGACTCTTGTTGTCGCGGGCAAAATGGCGCTCGCCCTGCAGCACGTTGATCTCCACGCTGGTCTGCATGGGCCGTGCGGTGGTGAAGATCTGGCTCTTGCGGGTGGGGATCATGCTGTTGCGGGTAATAAGAGGGGTTGCCACGCCGCCCAGCGTCTCAATGGAGAGGGTCAGCGGGGTCACATCCATCAGCACAAGGCCCTGCGCGGCTGCGCCGGTGGCACCGGCCAGCTTGCCGCCGCCCTGCAGCAGACCGCCCTGCACGGCAGCGCCCATGGCAACGCACTCGTCGGGGTTCAGGTTGTGGCTGGGTTCGCAGCCCAGCAGCTCCTTCACCTGACGCTCCACCGCAGGCATCCGGGTGCTGCCGCCCACCAGCAGCACCTTGCCCAGCTGGCTGGCGGAAATGCCTGCGTCCCGCAGGGCATTCTGCACGGGAGCCACTGTGCGGGCCAGCAGGTCGCCGGTCATCATCTCAAACTGCGGGCGGGACAGCGAAAGGTCCAGATGGTGCGGGCCATCCTTGCCCACCGCAATGAACGGCAGGTTCAGCTGTGCGGACGGCGCGGCGGAAAGCTCCTTCTTGGCCTTTTCGGCCTCTTCCTTCAGGCGGCCCATGGCAGCGGGGTCGCGGCTGAGGTCGATGCGGTCAGACTTCTTGAACTCTGCCACGGCATACTCCACGATGCGCTGGTCGAAGTCGTCGCCGCCCAGATGGGTGTCGCCGCCGGTGGCAAGCACCGTAAAAGTCCCATCCTCGATCTCGATGATGGACACATCAAAGGTGCCGCCGCCAAGGTCGTAGACAAGGATCTTCTGCGCCGCTTCGTTGTCCAGACCGTAGGCCACAGCAGCGGCAGTAGGCTCGTTGATGATGCGCAGCACGTTCAGGCCCGCGATGCGGCCCGCATCCTGCGTGGCCTTGCGCTGGCTGTCGTCAAAGTAGGCGGGCACCGTGATGACCGCCTCGGTCACCGGCTCACCCAGATAGCTCTCGGCATCGCGGCGGATCTTGGCTAAGATCATGGCGCTGATCTCCTGCGGGGTCAGGTCCTTGCCGTCGATGTGCACCCGGTAATCGGAGCCCATGTGTCGCTTGATGCTGGAAATGGTGCGCCCGGAGTTGGTGGCGATCTGGCGCTTGGCTGCGCCGCCCACCAGACGCTCCCCGTCTTTGGTAAAGGCCACAACGCTGGGGGTGGTGCGCTCGCCCTCCGCATTGGTGATGACCACGGGCTTGCCGCCCTCCACCACTGCCACACAGGAATTGGTCGTGCCCAGATCAATGCCGATCACTTTGCTCATATCGTCTGTTTCCTCTCCGGTGCCGTTTCTGCACAGAATTTTTATCATTTCCTGATTATTGTAGCGTATCTGTATGACGCTTTTTTAGTCCAATTGTAAAGAATCCATGTCATAGGCTGCAGGCTGTGCAGGCGGCTCAGTGGTCAGCTCCCGGATGAGCTGTTCCGCCTCGGCCAGCCACTGGGCCGCGTCCGGCTCCTGTTCCCGGGCCAGAAGGGCAAAACCCTGCCTTGCTTCTGCCGCAAGCGCCAGCGCCTTTTTGCGGCTGGTATAGCGGGTCTCAGTCTGGGCCATGCGCAGGCACACCTGCGGGGTGTACTCGATATCCGGCATGCGGGCAGCGGCTTCCCGCGCTTTCCGGTACCAGATCAGTGCTCTGCCCGTCTCACCCCGGGCGGCGCAGTCATCGCCCAAAGCGATCATGGAGAGCACCTCGCCGCTCTCTGCGGCTTCCTTCCACATGCGGCGGGCCTGTGTGCGGCCGGGCCGGGTGCCGCGGCCCTTATAGATGCAGTCTGCCAGCCGGGAAAGTCCCATGGCGCTGCCAAGCTCGGCGGCTTTTTCAAAGCATTCCACCGCCTGTTCCCAGCAGCCCTTGCGGGCGGCTTCCTTTCCGGCGTCTGCCTCCTCGTCTCCGGGTTCCTCGGGGGTGTGGCCCGCGTGCAGCAGGCCGTTGAGCAGTGCCCCATCCAGGGTGGCGGAATGCCCCCAGGGGTCCAGCACCACGCCGTCGATGCCCGGGGTGCTGAGGGCCAGCTCCATGGCATCCTGCAGACTGCGGTCCGCCATGGGCCGGGCGGCGGTGCTGCGGTCGCCGCAGGCCGCAGCGCCGGAGGTGAACAGCGGCAGCCATGTGCGGCCCTTGTCATTGCGCAGGGTCCACAGCTGCAGGCCCTTTGCCTTTTCGGCCGGAACCGGGTGCTCCGTCCATGGAGCGGGCATGTTGTGCACGGTCAGAGCCGTCTGCAGCGGTACCAGAACATGGGTCTCCATTTCCAGCGCATAGTTCAGTGCGCCCATCAGCGTCCAGAACGCTTCCTCGTTCTGGCCCTTGTAAAGATTTTCCACTGCCTGCTCAAAGGCCGGGCAGCCGGTCCCCGCCGGGCTGTAGGTCAGGGCGGTCTGCCGACGCTTGTGGGTGCCCACCGGGCGCAGCCGGATGCCGCCATCTGCTCTTCTTGCCATCTGCTCACCATTCTTCCAGTTTCTGTAATCTATTTCAGTATAACAGGTTTTGCGCAATTTCTCAATCAACAGTTGAAACCCTCTCAGTCAAACCCTACGGGTTTGCCAGCTCTCCCGAAGGGCAAGTGTTAAATTTTTCGCTCCACCTTGACTTTTGCCCTGAAGCGCATATAATAAGGGTAGGCAATGAGATGAGCGTTCTCAAGGGATTCATGCCAAAAGCGAAGCCCCCCGGTATTCGGAGTACCGGGGGGCTTCTTTTAGTGTTTGCTGCCCTTGCCTATCTTGCCGTCGATCCAGCTGCAAAGGTAGTAGGCAACTACCTGCGCTGCAACGGTTTGAATAAATGAAATGAGCGTATGCAAGGAACTCACCTCCTTTCCGCGACTAGGGGATCGGAGAAGGGCCGCAGAGACAGTATAGCACAAGGTCCGACAACATTCAATTTTGTGCTTTCACTATGGCATTTTGCCTTTTTCTGCGCTATAATAAGATGGTTTTATTTAATAATGTACAGAAAGAAGGAGAACCGCCTTGAACAAGATGCTGAGCTACCTGAAGGGCTACAAGCGCGTGGCTGCGCTTGCTCCCCTTTTCAAGATGCTGGAAGCTACGTTCGACCTGTTCGTGCCGCTGGTGATGGCGGACATCGTGAACATCGGCATTGCCGCCCACGATTTTCACTATATCCTTGTGCGGTGCGGGCTTTTGCTGCTGCTGGCTTTCATCGGCCTTGTCTGCAGCCTGACGGCGCAGTATTTTTCCGCAAAGGCGGCGGTGGGCTATTCCACAGCCCTGCGCCATGCCCTGTTTGCGCATATCCAGACCCTGAGCTTTACCGAGATGGACACGCTGGGCACCAGTACCCTCATCACCCGCATGACCAGCGACATGAATCAGGTGCAGAACGGCCTGAACCTGTTTTTGCGCCTGTTCCTGCGCAGCCCGTTCGTGGTCATCGGTGCCATGGTCATGGCCTTTACGGTCAACGCCCGGGCCGCGCTGATCTTTGTTGTCACCATCCCGCTGCTGAGCGTGGTGGTGTTCAGCATCATGGCAGCCACGCGGCCCCTGTATAAAACAGTGCAGAACTGTCTGGACCGCGTGCTGGGCCTGACCCGCGAGAACCTGACCGGTGTGCGTGTCGTGCGCGCCTTTGATAAGGAAGCCAGCGAGGTGGAGCGCTTTGAGAACGCCAACGACCTGCTGACCCGGATGCAGCTGCATGTGGGCCACATTTCCGCCCTGATGAACCCGCTGACCTATGTGCTCATCAACATTGCCATCGTGGCGCTGCTGTACGTGGGCAGCATCGAGATCAATGTGGGCGGCATGGCCTCCGGCGACGTCATTGCTCTGGTAAACTACATGAACCAGATCCTGGTGGAGCTGGTCAAGCTGGCCAACCTCATCGTGCAGGTGAGCAAGGGCCTTGCCTGCGCAGGCCGTGTGCAGGCTGTGCTGGACACGCAGCCCGGCATGGCCTTCCCGGAAAAGCTTCTGGGCGAGGTGCCAACCGGAAAAGCCGGCGATGCCGTGCGCTTTGACCACCTAAGCCTGACCTACGCGGGCGCAGGCGCACCCAGCCTTTCCGACATCAGCTTTACCGCAAAGCAGGGCCAGACCATCGGCGTCATCGGCGGCACCGGCAGCGGTAAATCCAGTCTGGTAAACCTTATCCCCCGCTTCTACGATGCCACCGAGGGCAGGGTCGAGATCATGGGCCGCGACGTCCGCAGCTACCCCCGCGAAGCACTGCGCGGCAAGGTGGCCGTAGTGATGCAGAAGGCCCAGCTGTTCGGCGGCACCATCCGCTCCAACCTGCTGTGGGGCCGCAAAAATGCATCGGATGAAGAGCTGTGGCAGGCCCTTGAGACCGCACAGGCGGCAGAATTCGTCCGGGCGAAGCCCCTTGGGCTGGACGAGCCCGTGGAGCAGGGCGGCCGCAACCTGTCCGGCGGCCAGAAGCAGCGCCTGACCATTGCCCGCGCCCTTGTGGGCAGGCCGGACATCCTCATTCTGGACGACAGCGCCAGCGCACTGGACTACGCCACCGACGCCGCCCTGCGCAAGGCACTGGCGGCTCTGCCCGGCAGCCTGACCGTGTTCATCGTGAGCCAGCGTGCCGCCAGCCTGCAGCACGCGGATCAGATCCTGGTGCTGGACGACGGCCATCTGGTGGGCATCGGCACCCACGACCAGCTGCGCCAGACCTGCCCCGTCTACGAGGAGATCTACGAGAGCCAGTTCAAGAAAGGGGATGCGCAGAAATGAGTGCAAAAGCAAAAAACAGGCTGACCCCGCAGCAGCGCAAGGCCACCCTGACCCGTGTTCTGGGCAAGATCAGACCTTATTCCCTGTTTGTGGTGTGCAGCCTTGTGGTGGCCGCCGTGAGCGTGGGCGCACAGCTGTATATCCCCATCCTGTGCGGCAGCGCCATCGATCTGATGCTGGGCAAAGGTGCCGTGGATTTTGGCGGTGTGATGCGCATTATGATCGAAGTGCTGGTGGTGGCCGCAGCGGCCGCGCTGGCCCAATGGCTGCTGAGCGTGTGCAACAACCGCATCACCTTCCTTGTCAGCCGCGACCTGCGCAACGAAGCCCTGCGCAAGATCCAGACCCTGCCGCTGTCCTATCTGGACAGCCACCCCTCCGGCGACATCGTAAGCCGCATGGTGGCAGATGTGGACACCTTTGCGGACGGCCTGCTGGTGGGCTTCACCCAGCTGTTCAGCGGCATCCTGACCATTCTGGGCACATTGCTCTTCATGCTCAGCGAGAACGTGCCCATCACGCTGGTGGTGGTGTGCATCACCCCGCTCAGCCTTGTGGTGGCAAGCTTCCTTGCCAAGCGCAGCTATGGTTACTTCCAGAGACAGAGCACCGTGCGCGGCGAGCAGACCGCCCTGGTCAACGAGATGATCGAGGGCCAGAAGGTGGTGCAGGCCTTCGGCCACGAGACCGAGAGCCTTGCCGCCTTTGACGAGGTGAACAGCCGTCTGCAGGATGTGAGCCTGAAGGCCATCTTCTTTTCCAGCCTGACCAACCCCGCCACCCGCTTTGTGAACAACATCGTGTACGCAGGCGTGGGCCTTGTGGGTGCCGTGTACGCAGTGCGGGGCGGTATCACCATCGGCCAGCTGAGCGTGTTTTTGAGCTATGCCAACCAGTACACCAAGCCCTTCAACGAGATCTCCGGCGTGGTGACGGAGCTGCAGAACGCTCTGGCCTGTGCGGCTCGCGTGTTCGACCTGCTGGACGCCGACGATCAGGTGCCGGAAGCTGCGAACGCCCCCGTACTGCAGCCGGACGGCCATGTGCAGCTGGAAAACGTCTCCTTCCGCTACCTGCCCGACCGCCCGCTGATCGAGGGCCTTTCCCTCGACGTGAAGCCCGGTCAGCGCATCGCCATCGTGGGCCCCACGGGCTGCGGCAAGACCACCCTCATCAACCTGCTCATGCGGTTCTATGATGTGAACGGCGGCAGCATCAAAGTATCCGGCACCGACATCCGGGATGTGACCCGTGCTTCCCTGCGCGGCAGCTACGGCATGGTGCTGCAGGACACCTGGCTGCGGGCCGGTACCGTGCGGGAGAACATCGCCTACGGCAAACCGGACGCCAGCCTGGAAGAGGTGGTGGCCGCCGCCAAAGCGGCCCACGCCGACAGCTTCATCCGCCGCCTGCCCGAGGGCTACGACACCGTCATCGCCGAGGACGGCGGCAACATCAGTCAGGGCCAGAAGCAGCTGCTGTGCATTGCCCGCGTGATGCTCTGCCTGCCGCCGATGCTGATTCTGGACGAGGCCACCTCCTCCATCGATACCCGCACCGAGGTGCGCATCCAGAAAGCCTTTGCCCGCATGATGCAGGGCCGCACCAGCTTCATCGTGGCCCACCGCCTTTCCACCATCCGGGAGGCAGACCTCATCCTTGTGATGAAGGACGGCCACATCGTGGAGCAGGGCGATCACGACCAGCTGCTGGCTGCAGGCGGCTTCTACGCCAAGCTCTACAACAGCCAGTTCGAGGGCGTGGAGACCTGAGAGCCTCTGATAACAATAACAAAAAGGAGAGATGTGCCGCATCTCTCCTTTTTGTTATTATTTGCTTTCAACTTTCTGCACGATGGGTTCAGTGGGCGGCGGAGTGAGGGTGGAATGCTCCACGATGAACTGCTCTGCCCTCTCCCGGGCCAGACGCTGGCGCACCTTGCGTGCATCGTTGGCCGGGAAGGTACGCTCGCCGTCCAGCTTCGCGTCCCAGTGGGCAGCGGCTGCCGCTACCTCGGCGTCCGAGGGTGCAAGGCCCTCTTTTTCCGCCACCAGCAACAGCCCCAGCCAGCTGCGCAGCTTGCGCTCTGCCTGCGTGTGGAGCCAGACGCGGAACTCCTCTACCGTCTGACCGCGCACCTTGAGGAACTGGTCAAAGTTGATGCCGTTGGCCTGCAGGCTCAGGTTGAACTGGCGCTGCTCGGCAAAGTAGTTGCCGCCCACCAGCTGTTTTGGCAGTGTGCCCGTTACCGCGTCGCCCAGCTGCCACACCAGCTCCTTGCGTGCCCGCTGCTCAGCCTGGGCACAGCGCTGTGCCCAGATCTCGCGGGCCACCTGCTGCCGCAGCGCCGCCTTGCCCGCTGCATCGGCTGCACGTTCTTCGTCGCCGTGGTGACGGTTGATCTCCAGTTCAATGGTCAGCTGCCGGATGGGGTGCGGCTCCACGGCCTGCACGAAACCGGTGTACTGCCCCACTTCCAGCGGCGGCAGCGCGTAGAACTGCGCCCCCGCCCGGAAGCCCTCGGCCCGGTTCACCGCCAGCAATTCAAAATCCGGGTCGGTCACCGGCACCACATGGTACTCCCGCACCAGCTGCTCATACAGCGCCGAAAAGCCGCCCAGAATGGTGCGGTTCACCGCCTCAGTCAGCAGACCGTCCTCTTCCTGCGGCGCGTCCGGCCCTGCCTGCACCTGTGCAATGGCTGCCGCCAGTTCCTCGGCACCGGCTGTGAATACCAGACGGCAGTCGCCCGGCTCAGCCAGGCCAAAATGTTCCAGTTTCATCCTCTCTTCCCCTTTCAGCGGGCAATGCCCACGGTCAGCACCAGCAGGGTCACACCCAGCACGGCATACAGCACCTCGGCTCCCAGCGTGGCCCGGTCGCCTTCCACGTACATCTTCTCCGGGTCGTCGGGGTCATAGTATAAGGTGACGGTATCCCCCACCGCAAAGCTCTTGCCCCGCGCAGGCTTCGGGTAGTGCAGCCGATGGCTGCCGCCTGCGGTGGTAAAGGCCAGCACATAGGCACCACCATCCCGGCTCTTCACGGTGCCCTCCACCGTGGCCGTGACCTTCTGCCCCTGCGTGCACAGCCTGCGCCGTGCCAGCACACTGCGCAGCGCCATAAAGAACATGATGCCTGCCCCCAGCAGGAAAATGATAACATTGAACATTCTGTTTTCCCTCATTTTCTCGGCAGCCGCTTTCCCGCACCGGGGCGCACCGGGCCGACACCGCGCCACTGCCGGTATGGCAGCAAGCGGGCCGTGCAGCGGTGTGCTGCGGTGTGCAAAAGCAGCTTCTTAGTCTGCGCATACAGGAGCACCCGCAGCGCGTCCTGTTTATTGTATCACACTTTGGCGAAAATTTCGCCCTGCAGCGGCTATTCAGAGTGCATCAATTTTGCCGCAAAAATTTGTCGATAAAATCTGAAAATAATGCTTGACATTCTTCGTATATCTGGTATAATAACTATCGTTCCGAGCGGCACAGCTCACGAACACAACAGAATATGCGGATATGGCGGAATTGGCAGACGCGT
>OLZZ01000740.1_pt1 | contig 13041 bp, 10 predicted proteins | sample 1673571 | NCBI WGS metagenome assembly OLZZ01 (sample SAMEA103958115, study PRJEB25191) | human gut metagenome | biome: human-associated habitat [ENVO:00009003]; feature: intestine environment [ENVO:2100002]; material: feces | place: Germany | collected 2013/2015 | reverse complement strand
TCTCTTCCAAGGACATCAGCGGAATCTTGCGCGGTTCTGTCGGAAATATTGAATTCGCGAGGCCTGTCTCATTGAAGGCAGGGGAGAGCGGCGCGGTCATATTCACACCGGAGGAATATTCACAACTGAAAGATCAGAAGATCGACCTTTGGTGGCCGAATGGCTATGGTGAGCCGACGCTTCACGAAGCCTCGTTCTCCTTCACACCTGACGGTGCGGCCGAGGCGATGACCTCAATCAAATGGCAGGCGGGCATCAGGGAATTCACATACAGCGATGTGATGAGCGACCTGAAAATGTTCATCAACGGCCGCCGCTTCTTCCCGAAGGGCGGCAACTGGGGCTTCAGTGAATATAATCTCCGCTACCGTGCTGAGGAATATGACACCGCGGCGCGTATGCACAGGGATATGAACCTGAATATGATCCGTAACTGGGTTGGTCAGACAGGCGACGAGGAGTTCTACGATGCCTGCGACAAGTATGGAATCGTGGTTTGGCAGGACTTCTGGCTTGCGAATCCGGCTGACGGTCCTGATCCGGATGACAATGAGATGTTCCTTGACAATGCCAGGGATTATGTCAGCCTTATCCGCAAGCATCCAAGCATCGGACTATACTGCGGACGTAACGAGGGCTATCCTCCGGCTGTTTTGAACGCTGGCCTGATAGAGACCGTCAACACCCTGCATTCCGACATCGTCTATATTCCAAGTTCGGCTGATGATGGAGTAAGCGGCCACGGCCCGTACCGTGCGGTCGAGCCTTCGTTCTACTTCGAGAACCCGACCTCCAAGTTTCACAGCGAGAGGGGAATGCCTGCGATTATGGAATATGAGAGCCTGTCTCGGATGCTTACTTCAGACCATCTTTGGCCAACGAACGATGTCTGGGGACAGCACGATTTCACCCGCACCGGCGCTCAGGGTGACACCGCATTTGTCGGAATGGTCAGAAGGCGTTTCGGTGAGCAGGCTATGGAATCCGCCGAGACTTTCGCGAAATATGCCCAGTGGGTCAACTATGACGGCTACCGTGCGATGTACGAGGCCAACAATGTTGGACACAAGGGACTTCTGATCTGGATGTCTCACAGCGCCTGGCCAAGCCTTGCCTGGCAGACCTACGACTATTGGTTCCGTCCTACAGCCGCCTGTGCCGCCGTGAAGAAAGCCTGTGAGCCTCTGCACATTCAGATGAATCCGGCCACATGTCAGATTGAGGTGGTTAACGCCAGCTGTGGTGATCAGAAAAACCTTACCGCCAGCGTTTCCGTAGTCAATCCGAACGGTGAGGAAGTATATTCAAAAACAGCTCAAGTAAGTCCCGCGGAAGACACGACGACTCAGGTTATTGATATCGCTGACGTACCGGACGGCCTCTGCATCGTGACCCTCAAACTGACCTCCGCTGACGGGAAAGTCCTTTCGCAGAACCAATATTTCCGTAATTTCCGCTCAGGCAAAGACACTGGCAACTATCAGGCTCTTGTAGGAACCAAGTGGCTGGACAACACCCTGCTCAAGTTTGATTGACAACCGGTATTTTCGTTTTTTTCATACCGCACTGAGCGGAAAATGTTGCTTCACGCAACCGAACTATTTAGATTTGCATAGTCCGCTTGGTGGCCTGATGCGAAGTTGTCAATGTAACTTCAGTCTCCAACCTTGACGTCAGCCATAACAAAGTAGTGGTCGCTCGGCAGGATGCCATTGACCCCTTCTGTGATCATGCGGCAGTGAACCGGCTTGACCTTGCCGTGCAGGTAGATGAAATCGATGCGGGTGTTTTTCTTGGTGTACTTCTCGCCTTTGAACCCGTGAAAGGAGAAACGGTCCGGGAATCCCATCCATTCGTAGGCGTCTTTCCATCCTGCCACGTGCAGCGTCTGGGCCGCGCCGTCAGAGATGCTTGAATTGAAATCTCCACAGATGATCTGCGGAAAATCATCAGCATATTGCCCGGCTTCCTCGGCAAGCATCCTGGCCTGTTCCCGTCTTGCATTGTCTGACTTGTGGTCAAGGTGGGTGTCGATTATACGGAACTCCTCACCGGTTTTCTTGTCACGGAGTCTTAGGTAGTTACAATGCCTTGCACGAGTTGTTCCCCATGAGACAGTACCTCCGATGAGAGGTTCTTCAGACAGCCAGTAACAACCCGCGCCGAGCATCTCGTACTTGGATGTCGAGAAGAAGATCACGTTCTTTCCAATGAAATGGTAGCCCTCCGTAAACGGGTCCATTTCAGGACCGGCGAATCCGAACGAGGTGTAGCCTTTCAACTCTTTCTTCATGTACTCATTAGAGTCATAGATGACCTCCTGCAAGCAGATGATGTCGGGTTTCTGGGCCAATATGACGTCCCGGCAGACCTCACGTCTTTCTTCCCAGGTGCAGCCCGGCTTCTTGGCGTCTTCCGGCAGTCCGGTTATGCGGATGTTGCATGTCATTATCCTGTGCGTGCCTTTTTCCTGAGGGTCACGGCTGAGACCTTTCCCGGCGGCCATTGCCGGAGTGATGCTCACGGCAGCGAGAAACGCAATCAGGATTACGGTCTTGTTTTTCAATATATTCATAAGAGAACGAATGTTGGTTGAACGGTCATATTCATTAGTCCCTGAGGTAGGCTCCGGTTTCTTTGAGCTCCTTGCGCACTTCGGCCACATTGACCTTGGCGACAGGCACGCCTTCCGACAAGGCGATCCTTGCAGCCCTTCCGGCAGCCTCACCCATTGCCATGCAAATCGACATCACACGATAGGAGGCATGCGCCCGGTGTGTCCCGTCCGGCTACGAGCAGGTTTCCGACCTTTTCCGGAACCAGCATGCGGTATGGCAGATCGTAGCAGTCTGGGCACCACATCATCGTGCAGTCATCTCCGTGGCTGTGATGAATGTCCACAGGATAACTTCCAACTCCTATCGCGTCCTCGAACTTGTGGCAGTTCAGGATGTCGTCCGCAGTCAGGACATATTCTCCCTTGATGACACGGCTTTCGCGGATACCCATGAACGGAGCCACCCTGTCTCTCCACGCGTTCTCGAATCCTGGTATGAAATCCCTGAGGTATCTTTCCACCTCATCATTCTGGAATCGGGCCTTGATTTCCCCTTCGGTGTAGCTTTCTGGATTGGTTGAGTCCACGCCGCAGACTCTGGACATATTCACCCAGATCTCATCATCGGCAAGACCTGTGATGAGGATTGTCCTTGCCACTGGGATCTCATAGCCCTTCTCTCTGGCCTCGTTGATCTTCTTCCTGAAACCGACCACAATGAACGGACCGTCCTTGAACTGCTCGGTCGGCATCACATCCATGTCGAATTCCTCCGAATGGTTCACGATCGCGTCCCTGAGCTCAGGCATATTGACCCCTCTCATGGAGAACATCAATGTCGGCGGCTGCATGCCTCCGTCAGCGTCGCCCTTGTGGCATTCCACTCCGGCCTTGAACGCGACATCAGCGTCTCCGGTGCAGTCAATGACTGTTTTCGCCATGATCACCTCACGGCCTTCCTTGCTTTCTATGAAGACACCCTTGACATCATCTCCCTCCTTGATTACTCCAGAGCAGAATACGTACATCAGGATTTTCACCCCGACTTCCTCCAGCATGGCCAAAGTCTCGTCCTTTACGGCTTCCGGGTCGATGATCGTGAGGCTGACGTGGTTCTTGCACGGTTTGTGTTCAGAAGCCTTGCCCTTGGCTCTGAGTCTGCTGATGAGCATCTGAGGCAGGCCTTCGATGACTTGATTGCCTTTCCGGCCGAGAAATCCGAGGATCGGCAGACCGAGGGTCAGGTTGCCTCCGACATAGCCACGGCTTTCGATGAGCATCACTTTAAGACCTTTGCCGGCAGCGGCGCGTGCGGCCATGATGCCCGAAGGTCCACCTCCGACAACGAGAATGTCCACATTGTCTCTTATCGGAATCTCCCTCGCCGGCTCGGTGTAAGTTCTTTTTGTTTCCATTGTTATTTGATTTTAAACATTCTTCACGTACAGTCCCGGACGTTCAGGCCGCACCATCTTCCACAGTACAACAGAGGCGATGAGGTGAAGCACACCCATCACGGCGAACAGAATATTTCCCATAGACGAGAGCAACGAGCCCACGAAGACATTGAATATGGCTCCTCCGACGGCTCCGGCTCCAGCGGTGATGCCGACCACGCTTGCCACGTTTCTTACAGGGAACGCCTCCGCGACCACCACGCAGATGGTGTAGAGCCAGCTTGAGCACATCACGGCGATCACACTGAATATTCCAACGACCATCCAAGCCCGTGCCCCGAACGCTATGGACTCGCATCCGCTCACGAGCGGTGTAAGCGCGCATATCGGTGCAACAAAGGATATTCCTATCATCATTATTTTTCTTGCCTTGAGAGCTGGAATCCCTTTCTTGACGAGATGGTCGGAGAATATGGATGATAATATTCCTCCGATCGCGCTGAAGAAGAACGGTACACCACCCATGTACTGGATCATGTCCAAAGTGGCCTGCTGGCTAAGCCCTTGGGCTTCACCCATGCTCCTCAGATAACCCGGCAGCCAGAAACAGCAGAAATACCATACCGGGTCGCTTATAAGCCTTATCAGTAGGATCCCCCAAAGTGAGCGGGTTTTCCATAGGCCTGTCCATGTGAACGCCGATGACCCCTCAATGGATTTTTGTGAGCTGTCGGCGTCCTCTTCCGCATCCATTGTCCTTGCGAGAACATCCTTGTCAGGATTACGATATACAAACGCCCAGACAACGGCGATGACAAGTCCGATTCCTCCGGCAAGGATGAACACCTCATGCCATGGCAGTATCCTCGCCATCCAAGCGATCACAAGAGGCGCGATGACTGTTCCCAAGGCTCCACCTGCTGTACACAGGCTGTTGGCGGTCGCTCTGTGACGTTTCTCGAACCATACTGTAACCGCGACGATCTGACCGGCTATGATGGTCGGTTCGGCAAGTCCGAGGATGCCTCTGAATGTGGCGAAAAGCACAGCGTTTGTGGACAGACCGCCTCCGATGCATGCCAAGGACCACACGACTATTCCGACAGAAATCACCGGCTTGGGACCGAATTTATCCACGAGGATTCCAGAGATAGGATACATTATCGCGTAGCAGATCAGGAACACGTTCACTATCCATGCGTACTGAATATCTCCGATGCCGAAATATTCCAGAATTTCCGGTTTCAATATTGACAAAAGCTGGCGGTCAAGGTAGTTGCAGATGATCGCTACGAAGAGAGTGGCGACAATGAATATTCGCCGTTTCCCGGAAGAATGATTCTCCATTTATTTTAATTTGCTTAGTTCCAAGTATTTTTTGTAGCGGCTCTCCAAAAGATCATGTCTTTCAGGAGATGGGGAATAGGTGTGCGCCGATGGTGGGCACAATGCTTTTTGGGCAGTCGGAACATCCGGGTACAAACCTGCGACAACAGAGGCGTTGACCGCCGCTCCCAGAGCACAGGACTGCTTGCAGTCAAGCACTTCGATCTTTTTCATGTTGGCGTCGGCCATGAGTTGCATGATGAAAGGGGACTTGAACGCGATGCCGCCAATCGCGACAAGACGTTCGATGAATACTCCGTTGTTGATCAGATGGTCAATAGCGGCTTTCGCGCCGAACGCCGCTGATTCGGCAAGTGCGTAATAGATTTCCGCGGGGGATGTCCCTAACGTCAATCCGGTGATGGTGCAGGTCAGTGAGCTGTCAGGGGCAGGAGAACGCCTTCCATTGAGATAACCTGTGGAGATGGGACTGGATGCGCTGATTCTCAATTTTCCGGCTTCTTCTGAAAGTTTCTGAAGAATATTGTCCTTCTGGTTCGTATGGTTGCATTCCAACGCCCATCCGAGGATTCGCTTCAGCCATGCGAATATATCCCCGAACGCGGACATCCCGACTTCATACCCAGTCATTTCCGGAAGGATTGATCCGTCCACTTGCCCGAATATCCCCTCGATGACATGAGGATTCTTTGGCGTGATAGCCATGAAGCAGGCTGAAGTGCCGAGATTCATGGCCATTGTCCCTAATGTTATTCCTGCCCCTACGGCACCGGAGTGAGAATCAATATTCCCTATACCTATAAGTACATCACGGGAAAGTCCAAGTTTGTCCGCCCACTCCGCAGTTATCCTGCCGGCCTCCTTGTCGCAGCCATATACCTTGTCTGGCATATTCCTAAGAATAGGCACAAGCTTGCCGTCAATACCATTGAAGAATTCTTCAGGGGGATATCCGCCCCATTCTTCCGCCCACATCCTCTTCGCTCCGGCGGCACACAATCCCACTCTCATCTTTGTGATGTCATCCACACCTGTCAGAACCGCGGGAATCCAGTCGCACAGTTCAATGGCTGTAGATGCTTCATTCTGAAGCTCAGGTGAATGACGGAGCACTCTGAGGACTTTCGCCCAGAAACATTCCGCTGAATAATGTCCTCCCGAATGGCGGCTGTATCCCTTGCCGGATAACCTGTCGGCATTATTGATCTCCGCTGCCTCGTGTTCCGCCGTGTGGTCTTTCCAAAGGACGAACATCGCGTCTGGATTCTCTTTATACTTTTCTGACAGAGAGAGAGGCTTGCAGTGTCTGTCCACAAGACATGGGGTGCTGCCTGTGGTGTCCACGGAAATGCAGCGTACAGCTTCAGGGGCCGGACAATGCGAAACGACATCGGTCAGCACTTTTTCAAGGCCTTCGAGATAGTCGAGAGGGCTTTGGCGGAACATCGCCTTTGTCTTGTCCGTATAAAGTCCCTTGGCCCATCTTGAGTAGTGGGACTCAGCTGAGTGGATATATTCCCCAGTGAGGGCATTGACAAGCAATGCCCTCACCGAGTCTGAGCCGAAATCGACCCCTATTGTGTAAGAAATCTGTCTGTTCATTACCGTATTGATACGGGAGGAGCCTTTAAGATTAAAGTGTGGTCAAGTGGAAGTTGCGCCAGAGAACCTTGATGTTGTTGCCGTCGTGGATCTGGAGCATGATGCGGCCGGACTTGGAACCGATCAACTCATCGTTTATGTCAACCATAGGCTCGCCGTTCAGCCAAGTCTTGACGTTGTCACCTTCGACACGCAGACGAAGAGTGTTCCATTCGCCTTCCTTAAGAATATCCTCTTTCTCGTCCGGAATCTGAACCAACCAGCCACGGCCGTATGACTCGTAGATTCCGGCTGTGTCCTGTCCCTTAGGAGCGACCTCGCACTGCCATCCGTTCACGATGTTGTTTTGGTAGCCACCCTCCACAAATGAATGGAAGAACAGACCGGAATTGCCGTTCGAGCACTGCTTGAACTCGACTGTCAGATCAAAATCCTTGTAATATTCACGGGTTCCGAGATAGCCGTAGCGGAGATCCTCTCCGTTCTCGGTCACGAGATTGCCTTCCTCGTCAACACCTGTGCGCATGCTTCCGAACAACTCCCATCCGTGAAGATCCTTTCCGTTGAAGAGTTCGACCTCCTGACCGGCCTTGTGAGGCAGTTCCTTGATCTTGATATTCCTGAATGAAGCGGGATCGCCGTGGTCCTGGAGGCAGATCACACCCTCGTGGGCGAGACCATATTCGGTTGCGTTGCCCCATTTGCCGCTGGCCTTCTTCTCGAACCAGTCGTCTGTCCAGGCCTCGAACTCAAGAATCTTCTCTCCGTTCAGCCAATGCTCCACATGACCGTTGTCAAAGACAATCTTTGAGTTGTTCCATTCACCTTGAGGATTGACTTTCATCTTGCTTGAGTCAGGAAGATGCATTGCGTAGTCAACGCCAAGCTTCTGCCATTCTTCCAGTCTGGTAGGGGCATTGACTTCTTCCCAACCCTCATTGTCAATCAGTTGGTACTCCGGTCCGGTGACATACGGAACCTTGAACTTCGGGTTCTCGACCACGTGGTAGAGCATTCCGCTGTTGCCTCCGTGGGTGAGTTTCCAGTCCCAGGACAGTTCGAAATTCTCGTACTTCTTGTCCGTGACGATGTAGCCGGACTCATCGGCTCCGTTGCCGGAAGCCTGGATGCAGCCATCCACAACTTTCCAGCCGTTGGTCAGAGAGTCACCGTTGTAGTCACGCCAACCGTCAAGTTCTCACCATTGAACAACAGTACCCAACCGTCAGCCTTTTCAGCGGATGTGAGGGTGTTCTGCTTCTGTGCGCATGATGTCATTGACACCGCGATGCCTGCGATCGCCAATCCATAAATGATCTTTTTCATTATGCAGAGATTAAAATTATAGTCTTGTGCTATTGTCATTGATAATGATTACAAAAATATGGAAATATAAAGATATTACAAAGATGATTGGTCACAAAATGAGGTTCGGAAAGAATAATTGACACTGGAGGTCATGGTGAGAGGTAGGTTATTTTTGTCGGAGACATGAAGTTTTTCAAAGAAAATTGCGTATAATCGCATTGTATATAAAAACGAACTGTTATGAAAAAGAATCTGAGAAGATTTGTCGGGGGCACATTGCTCCTGATTGCCACTGCTTGTGGCAAGACCGGCACTGATCCGGCAAAGGAACCAACTCCAACTCCGGAACCAGAGCCGGAGCCGTCACCGGTTGTCGCCGAGGATCTGAGCAAGAATGGATCGTCCAACTGCTACATCATCGTGAAAGAAGGCGGCTATTCCTTTGACGCCACGGTAAAAGGCAATGGTGCGGCCACGGAAGGTCTTGCCGCTCCGGAGAAGATGACTCCTGATTCCGCGGCTCTTGTCTGGGAGACCTCAAAGGGAATGATCACAGACGTGGCCTTCAAAGACGGCAAGATCACGTTCAATGCTTCCGCGCAGAACGGCAACGCCTTGATCGCCGCCTATTCCGCTGACAAGAGAGTCATCTGGAGTTGGCACATCTGGTTCCCGGAAGAGAATGTGAAAACTGTTACGGCCAAGAGCGGCTACGAGGTGATGAATATGAACCTCGGCGCAATGACCTCCACTTTCGGTTCTGCTCCTGACGTGAAGCCTTACGGTCTGTTGTACCAATGGGGACGCAAGGATCCGTTCCCGTCAGCTCCGAGTCTTACCGGGAATGAAAAGACCCAACCGGTTCCCGTGTATGGTCCTGATGGCGCGGAGGTGAAGATCACATATTCACTTTGGAGTTCGGTTAAGAACAACACCATTGAATATTCAATAGCCAATCCTACTAAATGTCTTTCGAACTATGCCCAGTACAACACAAGCAGGGATTGGCTGAAGGCCTCCGACAGCAATGACGCGTTGTGGGGCAATCCTAAAGGGGACGAGAGAAATTCGGACAACAATTACGTCAACAAAGGCTCCAAGTCTTTCTATGACCCTTGCCCTGTCGGCTACCGTGTCCCGCCGGCAGATGTGTTCAGGACATTCACTACCACTGGTGGATATACTCAGGATCCGTCTTCATTTGATGTTGTGGATTTGAATGGTGACGGAGTGATCGACACCAGAGACTACAACTATGGATGGTCTTTCAATATGAAGGAAGGCTCTCTGTTTTTCCCTGCCGCAGCCCGCTACGACGGTTCCTACGCCATGCTTATGGGTTCCAAGAGCGGACTTTGGGGATCCTATTGGGGAAACTCTCCTGCCAAATCCTATGGAGCGACCACAGGTTTCGGATTCTGTGTGCTCGCGTTCATGAACGAGGCCGCCGGCACATCCGTCTCAGCCACCGCTTCCGCCGGACGCGCCGACGCCTATTCGGTACGCTGCGTCAAAGAGTAGTGACGTCAGGAAATCCCGGCGGAAAACTGCTCTACATCGGTGATGCCGAAGACAAGGACCTGTATGTTGATACAGCTGGTCTGGAGGCGTTGAAACTTCCCATCACCGAACATTCAAAGCTCCCTTATATCGTTATCAGTGACGAGAAACGTGGCTGGCTATTCCTCATTGAGGTGGTAACTTCTCACGGACCGGTTTCCGCAAAGCGTGTTGTTGAGTTGGAAGAGTTTACTAAGGATTGCCCTTATGGAATCGTATATGTGACAGCCTTCCCGAATGCGAAAGAATTCAAGAAACACGTGGATGATATTGCATGGGAGACTGAAGTATGGCTTTCCGACACACCGGATCATATGATTCATTTCAACGGTGACCGGTTTATCGGCCCGAGGAAATAAGAAGCTGTTTTGAATTGTTTGAAATGTTCTTTGAGGTGAAAAATCTTCATTTTCTTCCCGCTTCTTCAGTCAGATAGCACCGCTATCTTCCTTGGAAGAAGCGGTCGAAACTGAAGTTTTTCACTCTCAAACCTTCAAACAAACAATTCAAAACAGCTTCTAAGATTCTGGTGCTGGTCATGTTGCCAGAATATGCCGCCGGCCAGCGTTAGATCACTGCCGCACATCGCCGCGGCTGGCCGCTTGGATGGGGGACTCAGAATAAAAATGCCTCTCAGGTGACTGAGAGGCGGATTTTTGTGGAGCATAGGAGGATCGAACTCCTGACCTCAAGATTGCGAACCTTGCGCTCTACCAGCTGAGCTAATACCCCGATCGGACTGCAAAGATACAAAAAACTTCATTTATACAATGGATTTTATTCGAGAATATTGCGCAAAACAATGATTGATTGTGACAACGGATGTCCTGTGTGCGATTCAAAGTGGAGGATGTTTACCGTGTGGAGGCAATGAATTCCTTATACTTGATGAAATCATCCGGAAGCGGCATGTCATAGACCTTGCTTCTGAGGAATGCTCCGTAATCCTTGATGTCTGAATATTTCGACTGCTCCTCCACGGTCAGAGTCTCTCCGACGCCGACTCTGATCCTTCTGTACCTCTTGTTGACAAGCTCGTGCGGAAGCTGCATCAGGCGCACCCGCCAGTCTATCAGACCCAGGTTGTAGAACCAGAGTGAATTGTGGTCGAAAAACCGGATAGGGACAATCGGAACCTTGGCTTTCCGGATAAGCCTCAGAACCGCTTCCTGCCACTCTCTGTCCTTGATTTTCATCTCTTTAAGGCTGAGATCCGAGACCGCTCCTGAAGGGAAGAATCCCACCGGTTCACCATCGTGGAGCCTTTCCAGAACCTCACGGACTCCCTGAATGTTCTTGGCTGTTATTCCCTTGTTCAAGTTGTTCTTCGGATTGACAACGATGAGACTTGGGCGCAGCGCTTCGACAAGGGCGAGGAACTCGGTCACCATCACCTTGAAACCAGGCCTGATGTGTCCGATAAGGTCAATGAGAATGACACCGTCCATACCTCCGTAGGGATGGTTGCTGACCGTGATGAACGGCCCGTCGGGCAAATTCGCAAGCCTTTGCGAGCCTCCCAGTAGGTAGTTGACCCCAAGCTTGTCCAGGAGTGCGCCCGCGAAATCCGCCCCTTGATATTCATCAATCGTGTCGTAAATGTCGGACAGTGTCTTGATGGACAGGACTTTTCTTAGGAAACCAGCGACAGTGTTGCCGAATTTTCCCTTGAAAACCGGCGCAAGTTGCTCAATCTGTTCTACTGGAAGAAGAGGCATTATTTGTCTTCCCTCTTAGGCATCGGATCCATCTTGGCGTAACCCTTTGCGTCACTGATGATTGTCACCAGATAAATGATCACAAGCAAGGCCAGGATCACAAGACCTGCCACGTCAAGCGCCCTGAGGTCGATGTCCTTGCCGAATATGCTGACCACTGTGCTGAACTCCCTGAGCGGCTCTATGAATATAAAGAGAGATGTCAAGATAATGGCGATCACTCTGAACTCAGTAGGTCCAAGTTTGGCGTAGGTGAGCCTGAACTCGCTCTTGAGGTGGGCGTTCACGCTGACATTCACCGTAAGGCAAAGATAGACCACGAATATCATCAAGGCCAGATCCAGACGCATAAGGTATGACAGTCCGAGTCCGATGAACATAAAGGCTTCGTTTATGCAATCTACCGTGTGGTCGAGATAGTAACCGTAGATCGGTCTCTGGGTCTTGCGGACTCTGGCAAGAGTGCCGTCAAGGGAGTCGCCGTACCAGTTGACAACGAAGCCGAAGCAGCTGAGCCAAAGGAAGTTGACGTTCACGCTGCAGAGGATGTACCCGGCGCCGATCATGATCGCGCCAAGCGTGCCGATGAATGTCAGTGTGTCCGATACGACCCATTTCGGCTGCCTCTCGGCCAGCCAGACAAGGGCCTTCTTCTCGACCCCGTTCAGGATGGAGGTCTGTATTCTTTCCGCTTTCTTGTCTGCCATATTAATTATGTGTTAGATGTTTTTGACGTAAATCCTGGCTCTCTTGTGGAGGTGATGCTCGAATTTGCCCCAGAGATTCTGGACATTGTGGTTCTCCTCAAGCTCACGGGTGCTTTCGACGTACTTGATGCCGTTCTTGTGCATCCCGCGGCCGATCTTGGAGATGATCATGGCGTTGACACCTTTGTCCTTGTATTCATTTGAAATGGCTATCAGCAGGGCATCAATCGTGTCATTGTGGTGCAAAGCCTTGAGAATGTGTATGAACCCGAACGGGAACATATGCCCTTTGGCTTTCTGCAGAGCCTTTGACAGTGATGGAAGGGTGATTCCGAATCCGACCACCTTGTCGGTCTCGTCAACGATGACAGAGACGTAGTCCAGATTGAGGTTCGGGAAGAACTGGTCCTTGAGATCCTCGCACTGGGCAGGGGAGAGCTCCGAGAATCCGTGCAAGACAGAGTAACATTCGTTCATCACACGGAATATTCCGTCGGCATATTTGTGGAGCAGCTCATTCTTGTTCTTGTAGTCGCCTTCCTTGAGATTGTAGCGCTCACCGATCATTTCGGCGAAGTGGAAATAACGGTCAAGATTGTCCGGAACAGTGATCTTATATTCCACGAAATCAGTCTCTTTCGAGAATCCTTCTTTCAGGAGCATCGGCTCGTAGTAGGGAGCGTTGTACTTTCCGTAGGCGGTGGGAAGTTGGTCGAAACCTTCGACAAGAACTCCGGAGATGTCAAACTCAAGGAAACCGACAGGGCCTTCAATGATCTCCATTCCTTTTTCCTTGCCATATTCCTTCACCCTTTCCATCAGGGCGTGTACCACCTCCTGTGATT
>OLZZ01000735.1_pt1 | contig 13081 bp, 15 predicted proteins | sample 1673571 | NCBI WGS metagenome assembly OLZZ01 (sample SAMEA103958115, study PRJEB25191) | human gut metagenome | biome: human-associated habitat [ENVO:00009003]; feature: intestine environment [ENVO:2100002]; material: feces | place: Germany | collected 2013/2015 | reverse complement strand
TATGGAGCAGGGTCTTACATTCGCTATCCGTGAGGGTGGACGTACAGTAGGTTCTGGTCGTGTTGCTACAATCATTGAGTAATTAAATACTGTATGAGTATTAATTGACTTCATTGGCTCATCCCTTTGTTTACAAGGGGTTGAGCCTTTTTATGTGCGTCCGGCAAAGCCGACGCACAGACTTAAGTCATCTTCGTGGACTTGCTGTGGGCTTGTTTTATCCTTTGGACTTACGACTTTGAACCTTGTGCCCTGTGGTTTTGATTCTTCCGATGCTTCTGACGGGGCATTCACTTCGGATGTTGCCATGTCCTTTTGGTGCTGGTTCTGCATCATATCCACCACTTCCTGATGCTTGTTCGGATACAGGTGGGAATAGGTGCTTAAGGTGGTCTGCACCATTTCGTGTCCTAACCGTTCTGATATGAGCAGTGGTGCACAGCCCAAGTTGATAAGATAGCTGGCGTGCGAGTGGCGGATGTCATGAATTCGTATCTTTTTCACTCCGGTTTTCTTACAAGCCCTTGCCATCGCATTATTGATATAGGATTTGGTAAAGGGGAAGACCCTGTCCGTATCTTTCAAATCATAAAGCTTTAACATATAATCTTTTACTTCCTTCATCACAAAGTCCGGTATGATGATGTTCCGGATATTCTTCGGTGTTTTGGGTGGTGTAACCACATCCTGCTTTTTCACACGTTGGAGACTTTTGGTGATATCGAGAGAGTTCTTCTCGAAATCAAAGTCTGTAGGTGTTAAAGCGAGGAATTCTCCAAAACGGATACCGGAGTAGTACAGTAGTGAAAACGAAACATGTGCGGTAGGATCATCTTCCATTGCAGCCAGTATCCGGTCAAATTCATCCTTTGTCCAGAAGCTTACTACAACCTCTCGTTTTCCCATTCTGCCCGCCTTGTGGCAGGGATTTTCGGATAAGTTGAAGTAGTCCACTGCATAATTGAAAAGTGCGGTCATCATATTCTGCATCCTGTCTAGGTAGGAGTTGGAATATTCCTTTGCAATCATTTCGTTCTGCCAGGCTCGGATGTCCTTGGGAGTAATCTTATTGATGGGCTTATTCTCAAAATAAGGGAGGATGAGCTTCTCGAATACATGCTTCTTTCCGTCGATGGTGCTCTGGCGGCATCGGTGTCCCATATCCTCTATATAAATCTCGTACATAGAGTGGAAGGTCATATCCAGGCTGCCTTTCTGCTTTCTTAGGAAATCCGCTTCCCATTCCTTGGCTTCACGCTGAAGCTTAAAGCCTCGTTTCTTTATCTGTTTTTTCTTTCCGGTAAAATCTTCATAATAACATCTGACATACCAGGTTCCTCGTTCTTCGTCTTTATAGACCGGCATATTGTTTACCTTTACTATCGAAGATCCTCGCCAAAGAGTCGGATGAGTTGTTTGAACTGTTCCTTCTGGTATTCCATAACCCTTTCCAGTGCGACTTCACTGATTGGAAAAGTTTCCTTATCAAAGCTGATAAGGTAGGAAGAAGATTTACTTCCGTCATCGTTTTCAATCTGACAGGGATTGCATCCGAAGTGGGAAAATTTCAACCAGTTTAAATATGCATCTAAATTGTTGCCAAAATCCGTGGTCTGTGTCATCCGTACATATTCATCGCCGGATGCTACAAATCTGGATGTGTCACAGTCAAGAGCATTTGCAATTAGTTGAAGCTTTCCGATTCCCGGAGTGCGGTCCCCCTGTTCGTATTTGGAAACCGTTCCAACTTTCAAGCCGATGAGATTGGCGAGCTCCTCTTGTGATAGCCCTTTCTCTTTTCTTGCTTGTTTTAGTCTGTTGCCAAGTTCCTTGCGTTCTTCAAGTGTCATAATATTCATGGCTTTTCACCTCCTGAAACAAATACTATCACAATGAGTGATATTGCGCAATAGGAAAATCTATTTACAAGAACATGAAGTGGTAGTATAAATAATGATGAAATGATAAACAAGTACAAAATGTGATAGTAGAGAGTGAGGTGAGAGTATGAAAACACAGTATGTGACGGCAGATGAGTTGGTGGATACCCTGGTCGTCAGCAAGGGAAAAGCCTACCAGATTATCAGACAGCTTAATGAGGAATTGGCTGAGCAGGGATATATCAAAATCGCCGGGAAGTGTCCAAGAAAGTATTTCGAGAAGAGATATTACGGATATACTTCCGAGGCTTAGCGTAAGCAAGCTCTAAAGAGCGGTTGAGATATTTCCCAAGGCTGACATTCGTACCAGTTCATTTCCATAATAAGAATGTCAGCATGCAGATGTGACTGCCAGCCATAGGAAGAGGAGTTCCTAATACGGCTGGTGGGAACAGATGCATTTGTGGTCAAGCGGCAAAACGCTTGCCCCCTAGTTTGGGATTTCCCAAACTAATAGGGGGACATTACTTTCGGAACCGGGAAAGAAAATGGAGAGCGATACCCTAAGAAAAGAACCTAGGAAATTTTAGAAAAGGAGATTATGGCAATGAGCATAAGAAGATTTTTATTTCAGAACTTAAGCAGACATGGAACGGATAAAAGGAGCGTGATAAGATGCCGGATATATACAGAACCATATCGGGGGGCACTGTTCCGGGCACCGAACTTAGAACACAATAACAGAGATCATATTCCATGGAATGCGGTACAAGAACGTGCAGACAGGAACGTGGTATTTGTAAACGGAACAAAAGATTTTACCCTAGAGCAGGTATACGATAAACTTTTTCAAAAATCCTATGAGGAGTGGCTTGCAAAGGAGCGGAAAAAGAGTCGTGCTAAGGATGATCCACCAACCTATTATGAGAAGATTGAAAAGGATAAAAAGAAACATTTATCCTACGAAATCATCTGGCAGATAGGGGATATGGATGATGCCGGGTACGATACAGACCACTTGTCAGCCATATGGGCGGAGGATGTTCTGTTACGGTTTGCAGAGCATCTGATGTATGAAGTGCCCAATGTGACTTATGTATCCAAGGAGAGGCTTGAAGACCCAGAGTGGAAACCGCCCTTTGAGGCAGGTGTGGTGATTACCAATTTTGCATTTAATGGAGATGAATCTACTCCCCACCTTCATATGACATTTGTTCCCTATTCCGATAATTGTAGTCGTGGACAGAAAACCCAGAATGCATTGGCGCAGACCTTTACACGAATGGGGTATAAAACCACTATGGAACAGGCAAGGGATGCCTCGGACGAACTGGTGTGGCAGGATACACCGGAGGGGAGGAAGCCTCAGATGGTGCGTACAGCCTACGGTGCAGTTGAGTGGATAGAGGAGCAGAAGAACTGGATTGCAGAGGATATGGAAAAGAATATCGGCTGGAAACGTCTGTACAAAGGTAAGAATGAGCGTGGCGATTTACTTCTTTCCGATTATCGAAGGGAGCGTGCGGCAGAGAAAGCTTTGGAAGCGGAACGTGAGAAAGAAAGGCAAGAAAATGCTCTGCAGCATATTCAAACCCTGTCAGAGAAGACTATGAAAAAGCTGGATGAAGAGATATCCGCCAAGAATATGACGCTGGAATCCAAGGATGCCTTAATCGAGATTAGAAAAAACGATGTGGCAGAGTGGGAGCAGAAAGCGGAGTATTCCAAGTCGGAGTATCTGAAGGCGGATGAGCTTTTGACGGATAAAAAGAAGGAAGTGGAGCAGGCACAAGTGGAGCTTTCCAGAGTGACGGAGGAATTGGATGAAGCAACCTGTAAAAAGGAGATTGCGATGGATTTATACCACGCCATATCGACGGATTCGGAGAATGCAGATTTGTTTGATAAGGTGGTGGATTTGACCTACGAGAATGAACAGCTACGGAGTATGATTCAGATCTTGCAGGATAAGTTGGAAAAAGTCTATGAATTCATGAAACAGTTTGTAATCAATGGAAGGAACATGCTGGATGTGTTCCGGGAGCGGATTGGCGAAGTGAAGGAGTGGGTAAGGCAGAAAGTGGCTAGGTAATATAATTATTGAGGTGCTACAGAATGGGATTTTACAGATGTTTTGTGGCACTTCTTTTTGCATGTAAGAATACATTTTAAGATGAATCCGATATAAAATAAACCGTTATTTACCTTATGGGTATAAAATAGTTGACAGTTTAAAATACAAAGTTTATACTTGAAATAATAGAATTTAATTTTGAAAGAGGTACCATTATGAATGTATCAGAACAAATTAAAATATTATGCATACGATCCAATATTAGTGTATCTGAGTTGGCTAGAAGAGTAGGAACATCACCGCAGAATTTTAATGCTAAACTAAAGAGAGAGACATTTACAATTTCGGATTTAGAGAAGATTGCGGAAGTGGTAGATTGTACATTTGAGAGGAGTTTTGTATTAGAGAATGGAGATAAAATATAATGGGTGAAAAAAAGTTCAATTATAGTCAATTTTATTCTAATAGAGATGTTATTTCCTTTTTTTCTGGAGCGATGGGATTGGACATAGGATTGGAAAAAGCAGGCTTGAATGTTAAAATCGGACAAGACTTTGAACCTACATGCATAGAGACAATGAAGGCAAATGGACATAAAGTATTGGGTGGAGATATCCGAGAAATTGAACCACAACAAATGCTGGATTTGGCGGGATTGAATGTAGGAGAGCCTTTTTTGGTATGTGGAGGACCTCCTTGCCAGCCATTTTCAACAGCAGGGAAACGATTAGGAATTAATGATCCGAGAGGAAGTTTATTTATGGATTATATTCGGATGATTGATTATATTAAACCTCGCTTTTTTATAATGGAAAATGTTAAAGGTATTATGTCCGCACCTTTAAGACATGTTCCTATAGCGGAAAGAAATGCGGATGATCCAGAACAACAGCTTGGGACAGTATTAGATGTTATCTTATCTGAATTTGATAAACTTGGGTATAAAACTGTTTATGGTGTGTTGGATGCAGTAAACTATGGAGTTCCACAATTTAGAGAAAGATTTGTATTGATTGGAAGCAGAGACCATGAAGATATATTCTTGCCAATTCCTACACATTTTCAGATGCATCAAAAGGAAGAGTATAGATGGAAAACTGTAAGAGAAGCAATCGGTGATATAGAAAATGAAAAGGGAGAATGTGCGACATTAAGTAAGGAGCGTGCACATTACTTAGAAATGGTTCCAGAAGGCGGAAATTGGAAAGATTTACCTGAGGATATAAAGAAAATTGCGATGGGGGGTGCATATGAGTCTGGTGGCGGAAAAGTAGGATTTTATAGACGATTATCTTATAGTCAACCCGCACCTACCGTTGTGACATCACCTGTGCAGAAGGCAACAATGATGTGCCATCCAAGAATGAATAGACCTCTGAGTGTACATGAGTATGCAAGATTACAACAATTTCCAGAAGGATGGAAATTTATAGGAACCACGGCTGCAAAATATAGGCAGATAGGAAATGCAGTCCCAATTGGTTTGGCAGAGGCAATCGGACATGCGATTATAGCGACAGCAGATAAAACAGCGTTGATTAAGACCAAAAGATTTAGAGGAACAGATATTCATAATAGAATAAAAAATGCATTGGAATTAGGAGGAAATGCGGTATGTCAATAAATAATGGTTACGATGAAAAAGAAGTTATAGAGGCAATTGCACGAGCATTAGAAACTTTCTATGCAAATTTGATTGCAAAAATAGATGAATTAAATATTCAAAAAATAATGAAAAGAAAAAATCCTTATTTGTATCGTGCAAAAGCTATGCAGAATGCAGCTGAAATTGTTGAATCAGTGCTTACTGCGTTCGTGAGTTCAAGCGAAGAAACAATATTCGGTAATTGCTTTTTTGAACCCATTGCAATTGCTGCAAGTAATGGGAATAAGGCGCTTGCTGAAGGGATTGATATTATGATTCAAGATAAGCGTGAGAATACGATGTATGCAATTGCTGTTAAGAGCGGACCATCTGTATTCAATGCGGATAGCAAGAAACGTCAAGAACAAAACTTTATGGCTGCATCAAAACTTGCGCAACAGGCAAAGGCGAGATATGAGGCGTATGTGGGATATTGTTATGGAAAAAAGAAATATTCTGGTCGCGGAAAACCAAAGATGTATCAGGAATTGGCTGGAAAGAAATTTTGGACAGAATTAACAGGAGATGAAGAATTTTACAAGAAGATTATTACATATATGGGTACCTTGCCAGAGCAGTATGTAGCACAGTACCAAGACAGTTATAATAAAGCAGCAAATAGATTAGTGCGAGAGTTCTCAAATGATTTCTGCAAAGAGGATGGAAGTATTGATTGGGAAAAACTAGTGGAGTTTAATTCTGGTGATTAATCGAGGTGATATAAGTGGAAATAATTGATTTTGTTAATCAAATTAATTTAGGTGAGCAATCAGAAATAGACAGAACGAAGTTTGTGTGTTTTTTTGAATATAAAAGAACAGGAAAAACAACATTCTGCATGAGTGAAATATGTGACTTGTTACAGGCCTTTGGATTTAATAGACCGAATGTGTCGCGTCTTAAAACTAAATTGATAAAGGGAAATGAAAAAGTCATGCTTTCTAGAAATGCAGGGAAGGAATTCGAGTTTATACCAATTGTTTTGCAAAAGTTAGAAAGTGACTATGGAAATTTATGGAGTGATACAGTTTCGGTTAAGTCGAATAGTGAATTGATTGATGAAGTGAAATTTGGAGGGAAGAAACCATATATTGATCGTATAATCAAACAAATCAATTTTACCTATGACAATAATTGTTATGATGCATGTGCTGTTTTGCTGAGGAGATTATTCGAAATTTTACTAGTACTCGCATATCAAAGAAATGGTGTGGAGCAGGATATTACAAATGAACAAGGACATCATTTTATGTTAGAGGGAATTGTAAAGAATGCAAAAACAAATGCCACGCTGAATTTTTCTTCTCGTGTAAAAAACAATTTTGATACCTTTAGAGAAGTGGGAAATAATTCAGCTCACAGTATCACCTATACGGCAAGCAAAAAAGATATCGATGATATAAAAATTGCATATAGAGTAATGTTGGATGAACTATATGATAAAGCAGGAATCTCATAGGAGGAAAGTTATGGATAATCAATTGAAAGTAAAGTTTAAAATAGGAAATATTGTTGAATTTGAGGCGGAAGGAAAGTCAGAGGATGTTGAAAAAGAGAGACAGGAGTTTTTATCTCAAATATTACCCGCTGCGATTAGTGCAGTAGAGGCAACAAGAGTGAGCAATGTAACGAATGAAATAGTTGAAATTCCCACATCTAATACACCAGTGTTGGAATTACAAGATATGGGAGAATGTAGTGTGAATGAGTTCCTTAATCAAAAGGGTTTTTCAAAACAAATTGATATTGCATTAGGATTGATTTATTATAAAGAGAAGTTTTGTAATGTGATAGATGTAAATAGTGACGAGTTAAAAAACTATTTTAGTGAAGCAAAAATTCCAGTACCAGGAAATGTGAGTGATGTGCTTGGCAAACTAGTGGGAAAAGTAATGATAATGAAATCAGATGTCAGAGGACGTTATAAATTGACAAGGAACGGAACTCAATTTATAGACGAGTTTATGCCGACAGAAAAGAAAACAACAAGTAAAAAGAAAACATCTGCATTGAAAGGTGGTTCACATAGTTCAAAAGAATCGTACCAAATGAATAAAGACTTAAATTTGTTGCCTAATGATAGAGAAACTTTTCAACAATTTTATGAAAAGAAAGAACCTAAAACAGGTATTGAAGTAAATACGGTTGCGGTTTACTATTTGGAAAAAGTTTTAGAAAAACAGGAAATCACCATAGAAGATATTTACACATGTTATAAAAATGTGAATGCAAGAATTCCAAAAGCACTAAAGCAAAGTTTAAATGATACAAGTTCTTCGAAATATGGGTATATTAATGCGGTAAATAATTATTATACAGTATCAACAGTTGGAGAAAATTTTGTGGAGTTTGATTTGCCAAAAAAGAAGAAAGACAATAAAATCAAAGGATAAACAACATAATGCCTCATCTCTAGGTAGGAGATGAGGCACATCTGTTAAAACACTTCCAAACTATCCTCCGCATCCACCCATGCCTGCGTCTCGCCATCTAGCGCAAGCCGGGCATATTCCAGCGGATTATCGATTGTCAAAGCATTCAGGCACCGTTGGGAATTAGGAGTGGTTCGTATCCCGGATTCTGCCTGATTGCAGTCAATCCGGAGGATGTAGCCATTATAGTGGTTAATGTCGATGCTGTTATGCATCGGGTTATATTCTGCGTGTATCAATTTCATTGTTATCAGTCCTTTCGTTTGAATTGGAGGTAAAAAGCCCATGGGCTTGTTTTGGACTTGAAAAACTTTCGAAATAGATATAATAATCACAAAATATACCATTTTATGAAATATAACATCACTAGAAATATTCAAAACAATACAAGTTGTGATATTAACAGTAGTGTTGCTACAATCATCGAGTAATTTATAATTCATGACAATAGAATGCTCACGAAGTGTGCATTTTATTGTTTAGCAGGTTTTGGATTATATTCCGCAATCCTTGACAAATCAGGGGTTGCGGTTTCTTTTTGTGAAAATATTTTGAAAAAATCATATTCAAATATCAAAAAAGCAAACCAAACAGATAGGTTTGCTTTTTCTATATCAATTTTTCAGAAATTTGCCCGATATAATAGATAACAAGTAAATGCAAACGGATTTGCAATAACCGTATCGTGATATGGGAGGGAATGACATGGCAGTCAACACAGATTCAATCGTATCTAATCTTTACAGCACTTACAGTTCACAGTCCAAGACTGGAAAAACAAATAAGGAAAATGTGACAGGTACAGAAAATTCCAAAGTTTCCAAGACAAACGGAAATTATGGTAAGACCATCGGAAATGCGAAGCTTTCTGAAGAAGGAGCAAAGTATTATCAGGAATTAAAGAAAAAGTATTCCAATATGGACTTTATTCTGGTGAGCAAAGACCAGAAAGCCAATGCACAGGCAAATGTAGCATCCTATGCAAATGGAAACAAAATGGTCGTTTTGATTGATGAAGAAAAAATCGAGCGGATGGCGACAGATGAAAATTATAGAAAACAGTACGAGGGCATTATTAAAAATGCAGCGTCCGGCTTATCACAGTTAAAATCCCAGATTGAATCATCCGGTCAGAGTCAGAACGTTGTAGGCTACGGAATGAAGGTTAATGATGGAGGAACAGCATCATTTTTTGCAGTTCTGAAGAAATCTTCTGCGGATCAGAAAGCGCGTATCGAGAAAAAAGCAGTCGAGAAGAAAGAAGCAAAGAAGGCAGAGGAAAAGAAAGCTGAGAAGAAGGAAAAGCAGGACAAGTTAAAGGAAGCACAGCAAACGTCAGATGATGACGATACCATTACGATTTCGGAACTGATCAAGAAAATCAATGATTATACGTTTTCCATGAAGAGCGACAATGTTCAGACAGAAGCAGAATTGCAGGTCGGACAGCATATTGATTTCCGTGGATAAAAAAGTTTATATATTGTACAAAAGGGCTTTCGGAAATACCGGAAGTCTTTTTTATGTACCGGGAAACTTGGTTTCCATTACAAAAAAACGTTCAGTGGGGATGCACGATATTCGATTCGCACACAGAAATGATTTATGGTATAATAAAGACTGCCGAGCGAAGCGAGTGTAGATAACGATTATGAATCGTTTTATAATAACAAAGGAGCAGAGATAACACAATAATTGTCTCCAGACGAGAATATGAAATCAAATATGATCAAAGATACAACAAAAGAGGAACGGATTGCGCTGATTAAGGCATGGATTCCAGATGATGACGGTTTACAGGACTGCGACATGGATCTCTGGGATATTTATGCAGATTATATTAATGGAAAACGTGAAATTGCAGAGATCAATGCGCAGATGACAGGTACATTTTATACAGAAGAAGATCTAAATCATTGAGAAAACGCAGATACTATAAGATATATCAAAAGCTTACATGGAGACGACCGAATAATGCAGTATACACCGAGAGATATTTTAAATTATGTTTATGAAAAAGAGTTAGACACGCAGTTTCTTCTTGCAACGGCAAATCATGTGCAGGATTTTTCCATTGGAGAGATTACGGATAAGAAGATTGAAAAACGTGGGGAAGATTTTTATCTTGTTTCAAAGTCTTATCATTTGGATATAAAAATTACAGACGATGAGGTCCTGACCGCAGCTATAAATGGATTGTATATCAGTGCATTTATTTCCAGAAAAGATGACAATTACCGGGTGCATTTTCTGGTGCATCAATATCCGGATCAAATGAAGGCGAGATTTGAGGAGAAAATCACGAAAGATGTGGTTGATTATATGATCTATGGAACCATCATGGCTTTGCGGCTGGATACACCGGAAAAAGTGAACGCATATTTAGGTATATAAGAGATGTTTGAAACAAATTTTGATATATAGGAAAGGAATAAAGAATTATGAACATGAAAGAACAAATCCACACATTATCAGAGGAAATGATAGCAAATTTAGGAAGATTAGTTGCAATTGATTCACAGCTCGGCACACCGGAAGAGGGAAAACCATTTGGTGCAGGTCCGGCAAAGGCACTTGAAGAAGGATTAAAAATTGCAGAAGAATTAGGATTTAAGACCGTGAATCTGGATCATTATTGTGGTTATGCAGAGATGGGCGAGGGAGAAGAGATCGTTGGTATTGCAGGACATTTAGACATTGTGCCGGTAGGCGGTGACTGGACTTATGATCCATTTAAGCTGACCAGAGATGGAGATCATGTATATGGACGTGGAACAACGGACGATAAGGGACCTGTTTTAGAGGCGCTCTATGCGATGAAACTTCTCCGGGATTCGGGTGTAAAACTGAATAAAAGAGTCCGCCTCATCATGGGATGCAACGAGGAGACCGGCTCAAAATGTATGGAGCATTACAACGAGGTCGCAGAAGAGTTATCCTGTGGATTTACACCGGATGCCAATTTCCCATGTATACATGGCGAAAAAGGTCATATGTCTATGACAGCTTATTCAAAAAATACGCAAATCATTTCCATGAACGGTGGATTTGTGTCAAATGCTGTATGCGATACCTGTACAACTGTGATTCCGACAGAGACGGGACTGAAAGAAAAATTAGAGGCTTCTCTTGCAGAGACAAAGCTTCAGCAGTATCGTGTGACAGAGGAAAATGGACAGATTACTATTTTTGCAAAAGGTGTACCTGCACATGCAAGTATGCCGGAACTTGGTGTCAATGCGGCCGGTGTGACATTTGAGTGCATGGAAAAAGCCGGATTTGAAGATGATTTTGTAAAATTTTATAATGAACATATCGGAACGTCCTGTGATGGCGCTGGTGTAGGACTGAAATTTGAAGATGAGTATGGTGCCCTGACTTTATGCAACGGAATTGTCAAAACGGAAGATGGTATCATTTCATGCACGATCGATATCCGTGTGCCGGTGACATTGAAAGCAGCAGATGTCCGTACAATGTGTGAGGCAAGGTTAGAGGATGAAAATGGACGGATTGAGATTGGAGAAATTGGTGATCCATTATTTTTCCCAAGAGAATCTCCACTTGTAAATGCGCTGTACAAAGCATATGTAGATGTGACAGGTGATACAGAACATGAACCAATGGTAATCGGTGGCGGTACTTATGCAAAATCATTGAAGAATATCATTGCATTTGGACCGGAAAAACTGGGAATGGATTATCATATTCACAGCGCCGATGAATTTATTCTTGTTTCTGAGATGGAAGAGGCGGTTCTTATATATATGGAAGCGATTAAGAATCTGCTTGCTATTTAAGATTGGGAAGAAGCAAAGGAAGAGAACGATATGATCAACAGATTACATTATGAAATGATTCGTTTATACAGTGGAGATCCAATGCGAATCCAGCATTTCTGCAAGGTGCACAGCTATGCGAAGCTGATCGCGGAGATGGAGCACGTAGATGCAGACACTTTATTTATTCTGGAAGCGGCTGCGTTGACGCATGATATTGGTATCCATCTGTGTGAGGAAAAATACGGCAGTTCAAACGGAAAGCTTCAGGAAAAGGAAGGACCTGCGATTGCAGAAAAATTGTTAAAAGAGCTGCAGTTTGAGGAAAACGTGATCGAGCGTGTGAAATACCTGATCGCACATCATCATACTTATGATGCAATCGATGGTATTGATTATCAGATTCTTGTGGAGGCTGATTTTCTGGTGAATATTCTGGAGGATGGACTGGCGAAAGAAGCAGCTTTGCAGGCATATCAAAATAATTTTAAGACAGAGAGTGGAAAGAACATCTGTCAGGAAATGTTTGCGCTGTAATGAAAAAGCAGAAAATGATATTAATTTAGAATTTTACAGAAAACAACAGAGACGGGCGGCAACATGAATAGAAAAAAATTATCAGTCATTTTTTTTGTGGGTTTTGCTATAATTTCAGGGTGTGGTAAATCTGTATCGGAGATAAAAGACAGTAATCTGGTCGAAAATGACACGTTAGAAGGAGATATTACGTTTTCTACAGAGGAGACAAGTGGGGATTCAAATGAAGGTTTTGTGCAGATGTCAGCAGATGAACTGCTGGACAGATTTGTAAATGGAGAAGTCAGTGCGCATTGTCTGTATGACACAGCGAAAACTTTTTATATTACAGAATTAGATATGGATAGCGAAGAGTGGGATGCTTATTCCATTGGAGATCGGGAAGATCTTGATAATGATGGAGAAGAGGAACTGATACTTTGTGGACCTTATGGCGGAAAATATTTGGATGCCAGAGATGGTGAAGTGTATGAATTTGCTGCAGGAGATGGGACAGCTGAAAGTCTGTCTTATACCTATTATCAGGGATATGTATGGATCTTGTACAGCAATGAGATGAACAGTGGTTACAAGGTTTATCATATGGAAAGATATGATGGGGCTGACAGCAAAGTGAATGAGATGGATTTTTCGGAAGAATACAGAGATGAAAATGATCCGGAAAAAGGTTCAATATACGTGATCAATAGCGATGAAGTTTCCGAAGAAACATATAATGAGCTGTGCAGCAGGAT
>OLZZ01000729.1_pt1 | contig 13150 bp, 16 predicted proteins | sample 1673571 | NCBI WGS metagenome assembly OLZZ01 (sample SAMEA103958115, study PRJEB25191) | human gut metagenome | biome: human-associated habitat [ENVO:00009003]; feature: intestine environment [ENVO:2100002]; material: feces | place: Germany | collected 2013/2015 | reverse complement strand
CAGTTCAATGTGACGATGACCATAAATAAAGAAGTTGATATTAGGATGACTTTTCAGATACTCCTTCGTATATAGTACCAGATGTTCCTGGTTTTCTCCCATATAATCCGGTTCCTTTCCATCAGCCCGTTTCTGTCGGCTGTGTTTTGCCCATGTCAATCCCAATTCCACACTCCAACGAGGATGAAGGGCGGAAAATAGGGTCTGCAATGTTTTGCTGTGAAACATGGAACGAAGCAGTTTGAACTTCTTGTCCGGGTCGCCCAGTCCGTCACCATGGGCCAGATAGAATTCCTTGCCATGGATTTCTGTGGTCAGCGGCTTACGGTGCAGGATGACGCCGCACTCCTTCGTCAGGTAGTCGCCGCACCAGATGTCATGGTTGCCCGTAAAGAAGTGTACTTCCACTCCGAGGTCCGTCAGTTCGGACAGCTTGCCCAGAAAGCGCGTGTAGCCTTTGGGCACCACCAGCTTGAATTCGTACCAGAAGTCGAACATGTCGCCCAGCAGATAGACGGCCGAAGCCTTGTGCTTGATGCTGTCCAGAAAGTTCACCAGCCGGCGTTCTTGCGTACGGCCGTGCTCTATGGCACGCGAACCCAGATGGGCGTCGGAGAGGAAATATACATTCTTCATAAGGCGTATTCGTTAGGTTTTTATTTGAACAGTTCGTCCAGGTATTTGTAGAAGGCGGGATCTTCGCCTACCACAATCTTGGCTACTTTGCCTTCGGGGTCGATGACAATCTTGGTAGGATAGCCTTGTATGCCATATTTCACCGTGATGTCTGCCTCGTCCGTATTGCGCACGTGCAGCCAGGGCAGTTCATGCTTCTCTACGGCTGCTTTCCATTTCTCTTCCGTATCGTTGCAGTCCACACCCAATATCTCCATGCGGTCCTTATATTTTTCGTAGTATTTCTTCATGTCGGGGATACCTTTGATACACCAACCGCACCAACTTCCCCAGAAGTCCAGTACTACATACTTGCCGCGCAGGGACGACAGGGTGAGGTCTTTGCCTTGGAGATCTTTCAGCGTAAAGTCAGGGGCTGTGACGCCTTCGACCATATTCTTGCGCGCTTCTTCGCGGGCTTTCTGTTCTTGCAGGGCATTGTCCATGGCTTGATATACAGGTGCCATGATACCCGATTGGGCTTTTTCGCCGATGAGTGGCAACAATTCTTTGGCATTTTTTTGTCCCAAGCTGCTCAGTAAGTAGATAGAGAGGTCGTCATCGGGATGCTGGCGGATGTAGTCTTTTTGTATTTCCTGTATTTTCTCCAAGACAGGGCGATAGACATTCTGGTAAATGTAATAGATGCTGTCCTGTGCAACCCCGGCCTGTTGCTTGGCAACAAGTATATCAGAGATGGAGTCCATCTGTAGCATATAGGGGCGACACTGATCTTTTACGGTTTGCCAGGCTGCATGAAACGCGTTTCCGGTCAGTGTATAGTTGTATTGCTCGGCCGAACCGTTCACTTGCACAGTCTCGCCGGGGAATGCCACTACGGCAATGGATTTGGTGAGCTTGCCCGCCGAAAGGGGATACAGGTAAGCGGCTGTCGGTGTGCTGTCGTTGGCGAGAGGCAAGGTGAACTTGCCTTGTTGCAGCAGGATAGTGTCTTTTTGCATGGCTCGTTGGTTCAGGTCTGCTAAAGGACAATATGCTACAATCAGGGTGTCGCTCTCTACGCCGGTCAGTGTGCCGGTGATGGTTGTTTGTTTCTGTGCGGGCTGGCAGGCACAGAGCAGTGCCGTACAGGCCAGCAGGCCAAGTGTTTTCTGTTTCATGATATGCTGTTGTTTTTGTTATAAGAATCCCAGTTCTAGTTTAGCCTCCTCGCTCATCATGTCCTTGTCCCATTCGGGTTCGAACACGAGGTTCACGTTTGCCGACTTTACACCCTCTATGTTGTCTACCTTCTGACGCACATCCTCAAGAATGAAATCGGCAGCTGGGCATGATGGAGCCGTGAATGTCATGTCGATGTCAACGATGCCTTCATCGTTAACCTCTACACGGTATATAAGTCCGAGGTCGTAGATGTTGACTGGAATCTCGGGGTCATACACGGTCTTGAGCACATCAACGATGCGTTCTTCTATCTTTGTCTTTTCTTCCTGTGTCATTTTTTCGAATGTTTCTGCTTTATCGTTAATAAAATGTGATTGCAATGATCAATATGCAAACTTACAAAAAATATCGCACTTTCATGGCCTAAGAGCATAAAATTTTATCGTTTCTCCCTCTCCCACATTACATTTTTTGTCCTTTAGGGTGTCGCATTCCTACCAATACGACACCTAAACAGGGGGAATGCGACACAAAAGTGGAGCAATGAGACAGGTTTAATCTCAAAAAAAGATTACTTTTGCGTACGTTAATAAGTAAGAAAATTGAGTGGTAATAAAGTTTGGCCAAAAGCCAAATGGCAAATGGCAAAAAGAAAAAGAGAAAACGAAAACAGCACAAACTGCTAGACCAACACTGAACAATTGTTAGATTCAATGGAAAACCAACATCTTTCGGATTTACTGGACTGACTTAACGAAGGAACAAGGGCTTGGAGTTTTTACACTCTTAGCCCATTTTTTATGCTCTTAAAAAGAGCAAGAAGGCACGTCATAACGATCAAGAAGGCACATTATAATGATCAAGAAGGCACGTTATAATTATTAAGGTCTGAGAAATTTCATAAAATTGTTTAGAGACAAGGCGTTGGTGTTTGAAATAAAAATTGTAATTTTGCATTCAACAAAAACTTTAGACTAATGGACACTTTGTTTCTACTTCAATTTGCGTGTTTTTTATTCATGATTATAAACGCAGGCATCTTAATTGTCAGCCGAATTCATGTGAGATGGGTAAACAAACGCTATGAGCGTTCACGCAAACTCATCATAGCCGCCATGCTTGGTTTGGCGGGACATTATATTCTACAGATGGCCTTTGGTCTTCGTGCCTCTAGCGACAACCTTGGAGCCATCGTCAACATTTTAATCTACTCACCTTGCTTCACACTCATCACATTGGGTATCTACAACATCATTGCCCCTCATGCCCATTTCAGACAGATGAACCTTGTGTGTGGCGTGCAATATGCTGCCATTGTAGGAACATTCTTGCTTGGCTTCTACAGCAAGCAAAGCATACACATCGGGTGGTGGCTCTATCTCATGCTCGCTTTCTACACCGCAAATACGGTCTATTGCGTAATAAAAAATTTCATAGAGATGAGGCGACGCAAGAAGATGCTTGAAGAGATGAGCGGAACAGACCTCTTGCCGTACGTCCGCTATTCTAATGCAAGCCTCTTCAACATAAGCTGCATCGCCGTCGTGATACCCTTCGTCATTCTGAACACACCGTTGCTTTATGTCATAGGCCCGATCGGCCTGTGCGCCCTATTCTTCTTTATAATGACCTTCGTAGCCTTAGGCAACAGCTACACACCCAGCGACGAACTGCTTGACAAAGAGGATGACAAAGAAGAAAGCGTCAAGGAGACGGACGACAGCGAGACAAGCAAAAGCGAGGAAGACAACAACCATAGAGCATCGACCGCAAAGGGTGGTGCACAATCGAAGCCAACCGAGCTGTCGAAGGAACGCACAGAGTGCATAAAAGCGCTGCTCGACCGTTGGTGCAGAAGGCAAGGCTATAAAGACAGCTCAGCAAACATGATGACGCTGTCGCTTGCCATTGGTGTCTCCAAGGACGAGCTTACGCTTTATTTCGACCAATGCCTCAACTCAACGTTCAGGGTGTGGCTCAGCGACATCAGGTTTGACGCAGCAAAAGCAATGATGATAAAATATCCCGACTATAGCAACGACATCATCTCCACCGAATGTGGCTTCTCATCGCGCACACACCTTTACCGCGTCTTCAAACAACGTGTGTTCTGCACCCCGACCGTTTGGAGAGAGAACAACAAGCTATGATTCTTTAAAGACAAGCTAATCTTTCTTATCGCTATCTTTCATTCTCATCACGCGCTTCTTGTAGCTGCTTATGATCTGTCCGTTAAGGGTCACGGTCTCAATGGTGTAGCCGATGTTTAGCATCTTTGTCGAGGTGTTGTAAGAGAAGCTGGGGGTTGAGAGCTTTATGTTGCCCGTCTGTTTTGCTCCACCCACGTTATAGGTAAAATTGACGGTCTGTGCAGGCACGCTGAACGATGCGATGTTGTTATAATAGCGCACCAAGGTGTAGCTGTCTTCCACATCATCGACCTTCACCGTAGCCACAGCCTCATCCAGTCCGTTTGCTTCCGACATGACAGAGGGTAGAATCTGCTCCACGGGCACCGTAAACTTAACATTATCCTCTGACACTTTTACATCTATTGCCGATGTTGTGATGTTATCGCCATAGATGGCGAGCGACTGATAGTGGCCATACATCTGCGCCTTGTCGTTTGCAGAGAGCGTGTCGTTACCGTCGTTGTCGCTGCTACACGATGCCGTTGTTGCTATCGTTGCGATGAGCATCATTGCCCATACAATCATTCTGTTCATTGTTTTCATAACTTTACCTGATTTTCTGTTTTCCTAATTTTTCTGTATTTCAGATTTCCTGTATTTCAGCTTTTTCTTTATTTTTATTTTTCCGCATTTAGCTTAAATTCGAAAGCCGGTGCGTCATCGTCGGCAATCAAGCAATAAGCTCACAGTTTTCCAGCCTCACGATAAGAATAATAATCGCCATCGGTTATTATGAGATGGTCAAGAAAATAAAGGCGCATGGTCTGACACGCCTTTTCCACGCGTTGCGTTATGCGGTCATCGTCGCCACTGGCGCGGTTGTTGCCGCTCGGATGGTTGTGGCAGAGAGCCACCACCGTGGCGTTGCAGAGGATAGCCTCACGGCAGATCACCCTCACATCAACAGCCGTCTCACTGATGCCGCCATGCGATATGCGCACAGCCTTAATGAGCTTAAAGTTCTGGTTCATGAGCAGCACCCACGCCTCCTCCACATCGAGGTCTTGCATGCGGGGGTGCATATATTCGTAGATGGCTTGTGCCGAGCCGAGGTCTGCACGCTCCTCTGCCTTCTCACGCTGCCTGCGCTTGCCCAGCTCACACGCAGCAAGAATGGTCACAGCCTTTGCCTCTCCCACGCCCTTGTAGCGCATGAGGTCGGCGATCGACATCTTTCCCAACGTGTTGAGATTGCCGTTACAGTCGTGAAGCACCAGCTTCATCAGCTCCACAGCCGTCATCTTAGGCGTGCCCGAGCCAATGAGAATGGCCAGAAGTTCGGCGTTTGACAAGGCAGCAGCGCCTTGCGCCATTAGTTTTTCGCGCGGGCGGTCTTCCATCGCCCAGTCGGTTATGCGCAGAGAGTCAGAATCGGTTGTCATGCTTTTTTGTTTTTAAAGCCTACTTATCGTTTTATCGCCTTCTTATCTTTCGGACGCCTACTTATAGAAAGTTTTTTCGAAGGCAGAAAACTCGTCCTTGCCGCAGACGCAGCGTTTCCACCATGCCTCAATGAAGCCAAAGCCGTAGCCCATGAGCTGTGTGAAGGCGGCGCGTATGCTGAGCACACCTATCTTAAGGCTGTGGTTCTGGCACGACGAGTCGATGAATATTATCAGCGAGTAGAGCACCAACGGCAGAAGGGCTGCGCCACAAATCATGCCGCCAAAAGGCGGGTCACAATGGCGCAACACGGTAGCTCCCAACACGATGCCTGCCACAAAGAGCAGAAGGAGGAACAGCACACCCACCGTGAAGACCATCGGCAGGAGATGCACCAGCTTCAACGATTCTGGATATTTCTTATATAGGTTTATGCGGGCAATGCCGCTGTTGTAGACCTGACGGAAGAACTTGCGGAAGTCGGTGCGGCGCTTATGCCACACCCAAGCCTCAGGAAACAGTCGGCAGCGATAGCCGCCCTTGAATATGCGTATGCTGAAGTCAATGTCCTCGCCAAAGCGCATTGACGAGAAGCCGCCGAGCTGCTCATAGACCTCGCGACGGATGCCCATGTTGAACGAGCGTGGATAAAACTTGTCAAGCTTCTTCTTGCCACCGCGTATGCCGCCGGTTGTGAAGAAAGAGGTCATGCTGTAGGAGATGGCCTTTTGGGTGGGGGTGAAAGAGGGGTGTGCGCTGTCGGGACCGCCGAAGGCATCGGCAGGCTCGCGCTGCAACTCTTGCTCTACAGCAGCGAGATAGCCGTCGGGCAGCACCACGTCGCTGTCGAGAATGATGACATACTCGCCTTGTGCACGCTCCACGCCATAGTTGCGGCTCTGTCCGGGACCCGAGTTGGGTTTGTCAAAATAGTGGATGTCGAGCTGCGAGGCATACTTCTCACACACATCGCGGCACGGCATCTGCGACCCGTCTTCCACAACGATTACCTCAAAACCTCTGACGGTCTGTCGCGTGAGGCTCTGAAGCAACTCGTCAACCTCGTCGGGGCGGTTGAACACAGGCACGATAAAACTGAATCTTGTCATCATAATAAAAAAATTGGCTGTTGGTATGTTTAGGCCGATCTATCGGCAAAAAGCCGTTCTATCGGCAAAAAGCCGTCCCATCGGCTCCAAAAAAGCAAAATGGCTTACAGCTTATGCCTATACACCCCGCCAGGTGGCGGCCATACGTCATAAACTATAAGCCATTCAAGCTATAAGACTAAAAACTGGAAATGTTTTTCTTACTCCTTAACGCGCTGCAAGTAGCTGCCGTCACGAGTGTCTACCTGCACGAGGTCGCCCTCGTTCACGAACAGAGGCACGCGAACCTCTACGCCTGTCTCCAGAGTGGCGGGCTTCAAGGTGTTGGTAGCGGTGTCGCCCTTGATTCCAGGTTCTGAGTGGGTCACACGCAGATTGGTCTTAACAGGCATCTCACCGAAGAGCACGGTCTCGGTGTCAGCGTCAGACACAACCTCAATGATGTCGCTCTCCTTCATGAAGTCAACACCTGTGATGAGATCATGAGCGATAGGAATCTGGTCATAAGTTTCCTGGTTCATGAAGATGTAATCTTCACCCTCCTTGTAGAGGTACTGGTAGGGACGGCGCTCCACGCGTACATCCTCCAACTTCTCGCTGATGTCGAAACGACGCTCAAGCACGCGTCCGTCAACAACATTCTTCAGCTTCACACGCATGAAGGTGTTACCCTTGCCGGGCTTTACATGCAGGAAGTCGATGACGAAGAACAGTTTACCATCCATACGGATGCATGTTCCCATCTTAATGTCTTGTGAATTGATCATATTGATTTTCTATTAAAACTTTTGAAATTTTATTCTCGTTTCATCAAATGCGCTGCAAAGGTACTGCAAATTTGGAAAAAAACCTAAATATTTGGGATAAAAAACTCTTTATTCTTGGTTAATTCTTGGTTAATTCAAAAGAAATGAGTAATTTTGCAGCCCGTAGCGAGAATAATAACAAATAAAAATTATAAAAAACAATGAAAAGAACATTTCAGCCGCACAACAGAAGAAGAGTGAACAAGCACGGCTTCCGTGAGAGAATGGCTACTAAGAATGGTCGTCGCGTATTGGCTTCTCGCCGCGCTCATGGCCGCAAGAAGTTGACTGTATCTGACGAGCACCACGGAAAATAATTTCCGCTCCTCTTGCTCTCAGAGCACGGACCGCTCGTTGTCACGACGACAAAAAGCAGCAGAAACCACACCGCAAGGGTGATTTCTTGCTGCTTTTTTATTTTTTTAAGAAAAGACGAATTTGTATTTAAGACAAGAAGACAAGAACAAAAGAAACACTATAACCCAACAAACAGCAATCAATTAACATGAAACAATCATTACTCAAGCTTTTCGTTACTGCCTTCGTGGCCGCCACTACAGCAGTGGGAGCCATGGCGCAGATTCCGCACGACTACTATCAGAGTCTCAAAGGCAAGAAAGGAGCAGAGCTGAAGACAGCCATCCATAACCTCGTGAAAGAGGCTTATGTGCTTTCTTACGGCAGCAAAGACGGCTCCACATGGTGGGGCTTCTACCTCACCGACAACGACAACGGCAAGGTCATCGACCGTTATAGCAACGAGACCTACATGTTTGGCGAGCGAGGCAAGTCGGTCGCAGGAACCAACATCGAGCACTCGTTTCCAAAGAGTTGGTGGGGCGGCACAGAGACGCAAGCCTATAAGGATCTGTTCAACCTCATGCCCAGCGACAGAGCAGCCAACAATCAGAAGAGCAACTACGGCATGGGCGTCGTGACCCAGACATCGGGCAAAGGCTATTATAACAACGACTGCATAAAAGTGGGCGACAGCGGCATGGGCTTCAAGGTGTGGCAGCCGTCAAAATACTGGCAAGGCGATTTTGCCCGTGGCTACATGTACATGGCCACAGCCTACCAAGATTATGTCTGGGCAAGCAACGAGGCCAAAAGCTCGCTTGAGCAGAACGAATGGCCCACGCTTCAAAAGTGGGCTTACACCTTATATATAAAATGGGCAAAGGAAGACCCCGTGAACGAGATTGAGGTGAAACGCAACAATGCGGTCTACAGCATACAGGGCAACCGCAACCCTTACATCGACTTTCCTAACCTCATGGAGTATGTATGGGGTGACAGCATCGACGTAGCGTTCGACCCTGAGACCAGCGTCAAGTCGACAATAATACTTAAAGACAACAACGTACCCATTCCCACCACCCCCGACGGGACCATGACGCTTTACATGCGCAGCTTCGGCCGCAACGCCGGCGGCTGCACCGTAGCTACAGCTCAGGCTCCTGCCTCGGGCAAGGACGTGTGGACACGCGACGTGAAATATGGCTGGGTTGCCAATGCTTTTAGCGGCAAGGCTTATGCCTCTGACGTGTCGCTCACTACTCCCGAAATCAGTCTAAAAGAAGTGGACAACGCAAAGTTCCGCTTCAAGCACGCATTAAACAATTGCACCGAAGACCCCACACGTTATCTTAGCGTAGAGGTGCTGTGCGAGGGCAAGGCCACAAAGATAGAGGGCATAACATGGCCCGAAGGTACCAACTGGACCTTTAAGCCGGCCGGCGAGTTTGACCTCACCCCGTTTGTGGGCAAGACCATAAAAATTGCGTTCCACTACACCAGCACCGCCTCGCTTGCCAGCACATGGGAGATCGCGAGCCTTGAAGTGGAAGGCAAGAAAACGCCAACAGCCATAGCCCCACCCTCTCTCACCACACAGGGCTTCGACCCCTCTATGCCATACGAGGTCTACAGCCTCAGCGGCATCAAGCTTCCCTCAACAACGCAGGGCGTGGTGATTGTGAGACAGAACGGAAAGAGTTGGAAGGTCGTGAGATAAGACATAAAAAAAGGAATTTATCGGAAGTTAAAAAGAAGTTAATCCATCTTCGATGGATGGAAGTTAACGGACAATAGCTTTTCTTTTAGAGAGCAATGCATATCTTTTAGAGAGCAATGCATATGTCCGTTAACTTCCGTTAACTTCGGGCGAAGCCCTAACTTCCGATAAATTCCTTTTTTATTCTATTTATTTCTTCAGCAAGTTCATTGTGTCCTTGGCAATCATCAGCTCCTCGTCGGTGGGGATAACGCAAACGGTAACCTTCGAGTCGGGAGTAGAGATGATAGCCTCTTCGCCGCGCACCTTGTTGGCCTCAACATCCATCTTCACGCCAAGGAACTCAAGACCCGAACAAGCCTCAAGACGTGTGCCTACCTGGTTCTCGCCAACGCCTGCTGTCCATACGATGATGTCAACACCACCCATAGCGGCAGCGTAAGCGCCGATATATTTCTTGATGCGATAGTTATACATGTTAAGCGCCAGCTTGGCACGCTCGTTGCCCTCAGCAGCAGCACTCTCGATCTCGCGCATGTCTGAAGAGATGCCTGTTATGCCGAGCACACCGCTCTTCTTGTTCAAGAAGTCGGCCATCTCCTGAGGCTGCATGTTGAGCTTCTCCATGAGGAAGGTCACGGCAGAAGGGTCGATATCGCCAGAGCGGCTACCCATCATCACGCCAGCCAGAGGAGTGAGACCCATAGAGGTGTCCACACACTTGCCAAACTTAACAGCCGACACAGAAGCGCCGTTGCCGATGTGGCATGTGATGATGCGCTGTGTGTTGATGTCGCGGCCCAGGAACTCGCACACGCGCTGTGACACATAGCGGTGACTGGTTCCGTGGAAGCCGTAGCGGCGCACATGATATTTCTCATAGAGCTCATAAGGAATGGCGTAGAGATAAGCATAGTCGGGCATGGTGCTGTGGAAGGCGTTGTCAAACACACACACCTGGGGAGTGTTAGGCATGAGCTTGTCAACGGCACGGATGCCTTTCAGGTGGCCGGCGTTGTGAACGGGTGCGAGATCGCAAAGGCTCTCAATACCTTTCTCCACGCTCTCGTCTACAATAACGCTCTTCTCATAGAGGTCGCCGCCCTGCACGATGCGGTGACCCACAGCGTCGATCTCCTCAAGGCTCTTGATAGCGCCAATCTCCGGGTCGAGCAGACACTGGAACACGAAGTTCACGCCTTCCTTATGGTCAGGCATGTCGTGCATAATCTTTTTCTTCTCGCCGTTAGGCAATGTCACCTTGATGAATGCCTCATCGAGGCCGATACGTTCAACACCTCCTGCTGCAAGCACAGAGTTGTCGTCCATATTATAAAGTTTGTATTTGATTGATGAACTACCGCAGTTCAGAACAAGTACTTTCATATCTTGATTTTTGATTTTTTGAATTGTCGCAATAAGAACTCTCAATAATTGAAAAATTCAATGGTTGAAAATTCAATAAATGAAAAAATTCAACATTGAAAAATTCAATAAATGAAAAAATTCAACATTGAAAAATTCAAAATCGCGAAGCGACAATTCAACATTCAACATTCAACATTCAACATTTATTTTTTCGCATCCATAGCCTGGCAAGCTGTGATAGCCACCATGTAGTAGATATCTTCTACAGAGCAGCCACGGCTCAGGTCGTTGACAGGACGGGCGATGCCCTGGAGGATAGGACCGATGGCGATGGCACCACCCAGACGCTGCACGAGCTTATAGCCGATGTTGCCCACCTCAAGGCAAGGCACAACGAGCACGTTGGCATGACCGGCGATGTCGCTACCGGGAGCCTTTTTCTCGCCTACAGAGGGCACGAGAGCAGCATCAGCCTGCAGCTCACCGTCAATCTTCAGCTCAGGATCAAGCTCTTGAGCCAGCTTTGTGGCCTCCACAACCTTGTCAACCACCTCATGCTTGGCGCTACCCTTGGTAGAGAAGCTCAGCATTGCCACACGCGGCTCGGCTATGCCTGCAACCGACTGTGCTGTGCGTGCTGTGCACACAGCGATCTGTGCCAGCTGGTTAGCATCGGGCATAGGTGTAACGGCAACGTCGCCCATCACGACCACGCCGTCCTGACCATACTCCTTCTTGTCGGTGATGAGCAGCATGGCACCGCTCACGCATGTGATGCCGGGAGCACACTTGATAATCTGCAATGCAGGGCGCAGGGTGTCACCCGTTGTGCTGAGGGCGCCGCTGATCTGTCCGTCGGCACCTTCGGTCTTGATAATCATGCATCCCAGGTAGAGCGGGTTCTTAACGAGCTCGCGGGCCTGCTCAATGGTCATGCCCTTCTTCTTGCGCAGCTCAGCCAGCAAGGCAGCATACTCCTCACTCTTAGGATTGTTCAGAGGGTCGATGATGGTAGCCTTGTCGAGGTGTGTGAGCCCCCACTCTGCTCCCAGTTTCTTTATTTCCTCCGGATTACCGATGAGGATGATGTCTGCGATGTCGTCAGCCAATACTCGGTCGGCGGCCTTAAGAGTGCGCTCCTCAGTTGCCTCGGGGAGCACGATGCGTTGCTTGTCGCTCTTGGCGCGTGCAACAATCTTCTGTAATAAATCCATAATTTATCTAGTAAAAATATTTTTTGTAGGTAATGCCCTTAAAGAATTGTCTTGTTTGGGTGATAAAAGAACGCTTTGGCAAGATTGCAATATACACATTGCAAAATCCGACTGCAAAATTACACAAAATATCGATGCCATGGAAAGAAAAAGGAGGAATAATTATCTTTACGCACAAGAATAGGCAAGAAAAAGATTATCAACACCCAAAAAGGCGTCAGCAGAGACAAAAAAAAGGTCACACGGCAACCGTGTGACCATATAATAAGGTTAAGCTTTAGCTCTGCCCGAAGCCTTAGCTCTTCATCTCGCGTGCCAGCAGGCTCTCCAGCTCCTCAGCCGAGAGTCGCAGTTTGAACTCGCCTTTTATCGCCACCGATATGCGTCCCGTCTCTTCCGAGCACACGATAGCAATGGCATCGCTGTCTTGTGAGATGCCGAGGGCGGCACGGTGTCGCAGACCCAGCTCCTTCGGTATGCTGTGGCTGTGGCTCACAGGCAGAATACATCCCGCCGCCTTTATGCGTTTATCGGCAATGACCATAGCCCCGTCGTGTAACGGCGAGTTTTTAAAGAAGATGTTTTCGATGAGCCGTTGGTTGATGTTGGCGTCAATACGGTCGCCCGTGTCAACGATGTCGTCGAGGCGAATTGCCCTTTCTATAACGATAAGCGCTCCCACCTTTCCGCGTGCCATGTCCATGCATGCCAGCACGATAGGCATGATGGTCTCCTTGTCCTCATCGGTGCTCGACTTATGAGACGAGAAGAACCTTGTCAAGGCTCTCACCCTCTGGTGTGCTCCAAGCGAATAGAGAAACTTGCGTATCTCCTCCTGAAAGAGCACGATGATACCTATCACACCCACGCTCACCAGTTTGTCGAGTATTGATCCGAGCAGGCGCATCTCCAGCACCTGACTGACGAACAGCCACACGAGCACAAACACCATGATGCCTATGAACACGTTCAGCGAACGGCTCTCCTTCATCAATCGGTAGATATAATACAAGATCAAAGCCACCAAAAAGATGTCGATGATATCCTTTATTCCGAATTCAAACATAATATTTAATTTAAAGTGAAGAGTGAAGAGTGAAGAATTCAATAGTCTTTTTTTAAGAGGAAAATTCAAAACTCAAAAATTCAACATCGGCTGAAAGCCGATAATTCAAAACTCAAAATTCAAAACTCAAAATTCAAAACTCAAAATTCAAAACTCCTATAGCCCTGGCTATTCACTCCCCTCCATAAGGGGAGG
>OLZZ01000728.1_pt1 | contig 13152 bp, 10 predicted proteins | sample 1673571 | NCBI WGS metagenome assembly OLZZ01 (sample SAMEA103958115, study PRJEB25191) | human gut metagenome | biome: human-associated habitat [ENVO:00009003]; feature: intestine environment [ENVO:2100002]; material: feces | place: Germany | collected 2013/2015 | reverse complement strand
TCCTCGCCCTCTTTGACGATATCGACTCCGCAGAACAGCTTTGGAATAAGGTAGCTGTACATGATGCTTCCCGAAACATAACCTGCAAGAGCGAAAAGCAAATATTTCAGTATACCATTTCCCACAGTTTACACCTCTCCTTGGATATTTGTGAGAATAAGCAAAAACCATTCTCTCGATCAACACTGCTATTGTAGCATTTTTAGTCTTAAAAGTTGTTCTTTTCTACAATTATATGCACTGTATTGCAAATAATTTTTAAAAATATCCCAATGTTTTTGTTTAATAATTATATATTCATCAGGAATTTTCTTCGTTCCCGATGCAGTTTGTACCGTTAAAAGTGCCGCTCGTACCCGTCCTATTTACAAGCCGATAAACTTGTGATATAATCCGCCCGTATAAAACGGGGAGCGAAGAAAATTAATATTGATAACCTCTTATCTCCTATATATGTGCTGCACCTATCGGGTGCAGCATAAACTAAAGCGGACAGGGTATGTACTCTGTCCGCTTTGGTTTTTATTAATAGATGAATTCGATATCGCTGTCCTTGAGCAGGGGAGCTTTCATATCTTTGTCCGAGAGAATCGGCACCTTTACGCCCCAGTCAACTCCGATATCCGGATCGTCGAACTTTACGCTTCTGTCGTTTGCGGGTGCGTAGTATTCGTCGACTTTGTATGAGACTTCAACGTCGGGGGTCAGCGTCACGAAGCCGTGCAGGAAGCCCTTGGGGATGAAGAACATCTTCTTGTTCTCTCCACTGAGCTCGACCGCCGTCCACTGCATGTATGTCGGCGAACCGCGTCTTATGTCAACCGCGACATCCATTATTCTGCCGCGCAGGCAGGTCAGAAGCTTTGTCTGCGCCATGGGTGAAGTCTGGCAGTGCAGACCTCTGAGCGTGCCCTGCTGAGCCGAGAAAGAGCGGTTGTCCTGGACAAACTCAACGTCTATGCCGATGTCGTGCATCTTCTGCTTCGAGTAGCTCTCGTAGAACCAGCCGCGCACATCGCCGAAAACCTGCGGCTCGATAATAAACGCGCCGTCAAGCGGAGTTTCAATTTTTTTCATATATCGTCATTACCTTTCATAACAATGCTACTGGTGGTCAGCGCTTCTCCTGCTCGCTCTCGATGCCCCAGCGCGGGCGCTCACCGATGCCGCTTATATCGTTGCTCGTGTAGAGTATCTTGCCCTCGGCAACGCTGAGCAGATGCTGACCGTAGGAGGATTTGCCGTATTTCTCCGCCGATTCGAGCAGCGCACGCTTGCTTATCCAGCGCATGTTATAGGCTATCTCCTCCGGCGCAGAGATTTTTATTCCCTGCAGGCGCTCAACGGTCTTGATGAAGTTCGCAGCGTCGAGCAGTGCGTCAACGGTGCCCGTGTCGAGCCACGCGAAGCCTCTGCCCATAAGGCGGATATCGAGATCGCCGTTTTCGAGATATATCTTGTTTATGTCGGTTATCTCAAGTTCGCCGCGCTTGGAGGGCTTGAGCGATTTTGCGTATTCAACGACCCTGTTGTCGTAGAAATAGAGTCCCGTTACAGCGTAGTTCGACTTCGGATGCTTGGGTTTTTCGACTATCGAGACCGGCACGCCGTCGTCGTCAAATTCGACAACGCCGAAGCTCTGCGGATTCTCGACATAGTAGCCGAAAATAGTCGCTCTGTTCTGCTGCTTTGCCGCCTCTCTGAGCAGATGGCCGAGGCCGTTGCCGTAGAACAGATTGTCGCCGAGCACCATGGCAACGCTGTCGTCGCCGATGAAGTCCTCGCCGATTATAAACGCCTGGGCGAGTCCCTCGGGCTTGGGCTGGACGGCGTAGGAGAGCTTCAGACCGAACTGGCTTCCGTCGCCGAGCAGACGCTCGAACTTGGGCGTATCGTCTATGGTGGAGATTATGAGTATTTCGCGTATGCCCGCGAGCATGAGCGTCGACAGCGGATAGTATATCATCGGCTTGTCATATACGGGCAATAACTGCTTGCTCGTAACCATGGTCAGAGGATAGAGCCTCGTGCCGGATCCGCCGGCGAGAATGATACCCTTCAAACAAATTCACTCCCTGAAAAAGTTGTTTTTATATTTCTGTCAACTTCGGGGCGGCGTTTTATAAAATAAAAAACCTGTCCGTTACAATAGAATTATTGCACGGATATCTGAAAAAACGCCCATCATTTTCACTTTCTCTCAGCCTAATAATACCACTTGCGGCGTGATAAGTCAATTATTATTCGCGTCACGGCGTTGATGTTGACAAGCGGGGCGCGTGGGAATATAATTTTACCGTTACGGCGGTGGAACGGAGAGTATATGACAACTACTGCCGACAGGCTCGCTCCCGGCGAGAGCGGGTATATCGAATCGATTCTTATCTCAGGTGCGCGGCGCAGCCGGCTGCTTGATCTGGGGCTGACTCCCGGGACTCTGCTGACCGCCGGCATCTCGTCGCCGTTCGGCGACCCGGTGACTGTCACGGTGCGCGGCTGCGAGCTCGGGCTCAGACGCTCGCAGGCGAAGTGCATAAGGCTGACGGTGCTGCGATGAGCATACGCATTGCACTCGCGGGCAACCCGAACTGCGGCAAGACCACGCTGTTCAACGCGCTGACCGGCTCCAACCAGTTCGTGGGCAACTGGCCCGGCGTTACGGTGGAGAAGAAAGAGGGCAAGCTGAAGAAGCACGATGACGTGGCCATCATGGACCTGCCCGGTATCTACTCCCTGTCCCCCTACACGCTGGAGGAAGTTGTCTCCCGTACTTACCTTGTGAAGGAGAAGCCCGACGCCATCCTGAACATCATCGACGGCACCAACATCGAGCGCAACCTGTACCTGACCACCCAGCTGATCGAGCTGGGCATCCCGGTGGTCATGGCGGTGAACATGATCGATCTGGTGCGCAAGAACGGCGATAAGATCGACCTGAAGAAACTGAGCGCAGAGCTGGGCTGTCAGGCTGTGGAGATCAGCGCACTGAAGGGCGAGGGCACCGAGGCCGCTGCAAAGGCTGCTGTGGCTGCCGCCAAGGCTACCAAGGCCGGCGAGCTGCCTCACGTGTTCACCGGCAGCGTGGAGCACGCCATTGCCCACATCGAAGAGTCCATTCAGGGCAAGGTGGATGACCGCTTCCTGCGCTGGTACGCTGTCAAGCTGTTCGAGCGCGACGACAAGGTGCAGGATGAGCTGAAGCTGGACAAGGCCCTGATGGATCACATCGATCAGCACATCAAGGATTGCGAGACCGAGCTGGACGACGATGCAGAGAGCATCATCACCAACCAGCGCTATGCATACATCAACACCGTGGTGGGCAAGGCTGTCAAGAAGAAGGCCCGCGTGGAGCACCTGACCGTTTCCGATAAGATCGACCAGATCGTGACCAACCGTATTCTGGCTCTGCCTATCTTCGCACTGGTCATGTACCTGATGTACTCCCTGTCCATGGGCACCTCCATTGCAGACGGCGGCTGGGCCATCGGCACCTTTGCCACCGACTGGACCAACGATGTCCTGTTTGGTGAGATCGTTCCCAATGCTCTGGGCGGCCTGCTGGAGAGCATCGGCGTGGCAGGCTGGCTGTACGGCCTGATCATGGACGGCATTGTTGCCGGTGTCGGCGCAGTTCTGGGCTTCGTTCCCCAGATGCTGGTGCTGTTCTTCCTGCTGTCCATTCTGGAGGATGTGGGCTATATGTCCCGTGTCGCCTTCATCATGGACCGTATCTTCCGCAAGTTCGGCCTGTCCGGTAAGAGCTTCATCCCTGTTCTGGTGGGCACCGGCTGCGGCGTCCCGGGCGTCATGGCTTCCCGTACCATCGAGAACGAGCGCGACCGCCGCATGACCATCATGACCACCTGCTTCATCCCCTGCGGCGCAAAGATGCCCATCATCGGCCTCATCGCAGGTGCGATGTTCGGCGGTTCTTCTCTGGTGGCTGTCTCTGCTTACTTCATTGGCATGGCTGCCATCATCTGCTCCGGCGTGATCCTGAAGAAGACCAAGCTCTTCGCAGGTGATCCCGCTCCCTTCGTGATGGAGCTGCCCGCATACCATGTGCCTGCATGGGGCAACGTGTTCCGTGCAACCTGGGAGCGCGGCTGGTCCTTCATCAAGCGCGCAGGCTCCGTCATTCTGGCCGCTACCGTTGTGCTGTGGTTCATGCAGGGCTTCGGCTTCGAGAACGGTGCCTTCGGTATGGTCGAGGATCAGGACAACTCCGTGCTGGCTGCTATCGCTACCAAGGTCGCATGGATCTTTGCACCTCTGGGCTTCGGCAACTGGCGTGCAACCGTCGCTTCCGTCTCCGGCCTGATCGCAAAGGAGAACGTGGTTGGTACCTTCGGTGTTCTGTATCACTTCGGCGGCGAGCTGTCTGAGAACGGCGATGAGATCTGGGCTGCTGTTGCGCAGGACTACACCGCTCTGTCGGCTTACGCCTTCATGATCTTCAACCTGCTGTGCGCTCCCTGCTTCGCTGCTATGGGCGCCATCAAGCGCGAGATGAACAACGGCAGATGGACGGCCATCGCCATTGGTTACATGTGTGCTCTGGCTTACTGCGCAGCTCTGGTGGTTTACCAGCTGGGCGGCCTGATCACCGGCGAGGTTGGCTTCAACTTCTTTACCATCGTGGCGGCTGTGGTTCTGGCTTGCTTTATTTACCTGCTGGTTCGTCCCAACAAGTACACCGGCGACAACGAGGTCAAGATCGACGTTTCCAAGATCACTGCAAACAAGTAAGCTTCGTCTGCTGAAAGGAGAGATGCTTTATGATGGAATTTCTGGCAGCAAACTTTAATCTGTCTACGATCATTGTGGCAGTCATCGTGTTTGGCGGTGTGGGCTGGATCACATGGCACTCTCACAAGCATGGCGGCTGCGGTGGCTGCGGCGAGGGCGGCTGCAATGGTAATTGCGGCGGCTGCAGCGGCTGTCACTGATCGGTAAAAACCGCAAGGGGCGCGGGCTGGAACTTTCGGCTCGCGCCCTTTTTTTAGAAGAAAAAAGTTAGCTTTGAGTAACATCAAAACGAAAGAGAGTGATCGGGATGGAACTTACGTCGGCGCATCTGCGCTATCTGCTGGCGATCTACGAGGTCTCCCAGACCCATCTGGATATCAGCTCCCGCAGCATTGCGGAAAAGCTGGGGGTCACCAAGCCCTCAGTGGTGCGCATCATGAATCTGCTTATGGAGCATGGCATGATCGTAAAGGAGCATTACGGCAAGATCTATATGACCGACCGGGGCATCTGGGTGGCAAAGCAGGTGGACCGGCAGCTGAAAACGATCCTGACCCATTTCCCGCCGGTCGGTGAGCCGCTGAGCGAAGAAGAGCGCTTTACCGCTGCCCTTGCCATGACCAGTGCACTGCCGGAGCGCATCTTTACCGGCGAATATGAGCGTCTGTTCGGAACAGCGGCGGATGACGCAGAAATGGAGAAAGCCCAGTGATCAACAAAAAATTGCTGTCCTTTGACCGCGGTGCACTGCGGTATGTGGAGCTGAATGTGCTGTTCCAGTGGCTGGGAATGCTGTGCAATGTGGTGTTTGTAAAGGCTGTTGCGGGGCTTATCGGTGCTGCCTTTGCGGGCAGCCTGACCAGCGCCCTGCTGTGGCAGCAGCTGGTGCTGTGCCTTGCTACGGTGCCGCTGCGCTTTGCCTGCACCATGCTGGCCTCCGGCATGAGCGACCGGGCGTCCAAAAACGTCAAGCGCACCCTGCGCAGCAGCATCTACGCAAAGCTTGCCCGCCTTGGCCCCAACTACACCGAGACGGCGGCCACCAGCGAGGTGGTGATGCTGGCCAGCGAAGGCGTGGAGCAGATCGATACCTATTTTGCAAAGTACCTGCCCCAGCTGTTCTACAGCCTGCTGGCGCCGCTTACCCTGTTCGCGTTGCTGGTGGGTGTGCACGCACGGTCTGCCATCATCCTGCTGTGCTGTGTGCCGCTCATCCCCATGTCCATCGTGGCGGTGCAGAAATTTGCCAAAAAGCTGCTGAACAAGTACTGGGGCGAGTACACCACCCTGGGCGACAGCTTTCTGGAGAACATCCAGGGCCTGACCACCCTGAAGATCTATCAGGCAGACGGCTGGAAGCACGAGCAGATGAACGCGCAGGCTGAGCGCTTCCGCAGGATCACCATGAAGGTGCTCACCATGCAGCTGAACTCGGTGACACTGATGGATCTGATGGCCTACGGCGGTGCGGGCCTTGGCATCATCAGCGCGGTGGCTGCATTTGCGGCAGGCCGGCTGACCCTGACCGCCACATTGACCATCGTGCTGCTGGCGGCAGACTTTTTCCTGCCGCTGCGGCTGCTGGGCAGCTACTTCCACATTGCCATGAACGGTGCCGCTTCGGCAGAAAAGATCTTCCGGCTGCTGGCAGCGGAGGAGCCCGCCGACGGCGACCGCCTGCCCGGCGAAAACACCACCCTGCAGCTGGAGCATGTCACCTTTGGCTACGAGAAGGACCGCACCATTCTGAAGGATGTATCCCTCACCATCCCGCAGGGCAGCTTTGTCTCGCTGGTGGGCGAGAGCGGCTGCGGCAAAAGTACGATCGCAGCGCTGCTGTCCGGCAGCCGCACCGGCTATACCGGCAGCGTGACGCTGGGCGGCGTGCCGGTGCAGGAGCTGCAGCAGGAACAGCGCCTGCGCACCCTGACGCTGGTGCCCCACAACGCCGCCATCTTCAAGGGTACGGTGGAGAGCAATCTGCGCATGGCAAAGCCGGATGCCTCCGAAACAGAGCTGTGGAACGTACTGGAACAGGTGAATCTGGCCGATTTCTGCCGCAGCCAGAACGGCCTGCAGACCGCTCTGCATGAGGGCGGCAGCAATCTTTCCGGCGGCCAGCGCCAGCGCCTTGCCATGGCGCGGGCCCTGCTGCATGATACGCCCATCTACCTCTTCGACGAGGCTACCTCCAACGTGGATGCCGAGAGCGAGAACGACATCATGCGGGCCATCCACAGCCTTGCCAGGAAAAAGACGATCATCCTGATCTCGCACCGTCTGGCAAACGTGGTGCACAGCGACTGCATCTATGCAATGAGCAATGGCCGTGTGACCGAACAGGGCACCCACGCCGAGCTGCTGGCAAAGCAGGGGGCTTACAGCCGCCTGTATCTGGCACAGCGGCAGCTGGAAACACTGGAAGAGGAGGATGCCTGAGCATGAACAAGAGCAATCATCGCAGCCCCTTTGCCATTGTGGGACGGCTGATCGTACTGGTAAAGCCCATGCTGCCCGTTATGCTGGCAGCAATCGTGATGGGTGTGGCAGGCCACTTCTGCGCCACCTTCATTACCATCTTCGGCGGTTTTGGCATCCTGCGTGCGCTGGGGCTTGCAAGCCCGGTGGGGACCGTGGGCACGGCCTTTGCCTGCATTCTGGTGTTTGCGCTGCTGCGCGGCGTTCTGCGCTACGCAGAGCAGGCGTCCAACCACTATATCGCCTTTAAGCTGCTGGCCCTGATCCGCGATAAGGTGTTCGGGGCGCTGCGCCGCCTGACCCCTGCAAAGCTGGAAGGCCGTGACCGCGGCGACCTGATCTCGCTCATCACGGCCGACATCGAGGCGCTGGAGGTGTTCTACGCCCACACCATTTCGCCCATCTGCATCGCGTGCATCTGCGTCATCGGCATGACGGGCTTCGTGGGCAGCTGGCACATCCTGCCTGCGCTGGTGCTGCTGGCGGGCTATCTGCTGGTGGGCGCGGCCCTGCCGGTGTGGAGCGCAAAGCGCGGCGACCGTGCCGCCCGGGAGTACCGTCAGGCACTGGCCGATACCAACAGCTATGTGTTGGAAAGCCTGCGGGGCCTGAAGGATACCCTGCAGTATCAGGACACCGCAGCCCGTGCCGAGGGCATCACGGCCCACAGTGAGACGCTGGGCGAAAAGCAGAAGGCCCTCAAGTACCGCGAGGGCCTGACCGTGGCCCTGACCAATACCCTGATCCTGCTCACGGTGCTGGCCGTGCTGGGCACCAGCCTGAGCCTTTACCAGAGCGGAAAACTGGGTGCCGAGGGGGTGCTGGTGTGCACCCTTTCGGCCCTGAGCTCCTTTGGCCCGGTGGTGGCACTGGCAAACCTTGGTGTGGGCCTGACGCAGGTGTTCGCCAGCGCCGACCGTGTTCTGGACCTGCTGGAGGAAGAGCCTGTCACTGCGGATGTGACCGACGGCACAGACACCGCCTTTGCGGGTGCTGCGGCAGAGCATGTGAGCTTTGCCTATGCCGAGGAAGAGATCCTGCATGACCTGAGCCTGACCATTCCGGAAAAGAAGATCGTGGGCATCACGGGCCGTTCGGGCAGCGGAAAGTCTACCTTCCTGCGGCTGCTGATGCGGTTCTGGGATGTGTCCGGCGGCATCATCCGCTTTGGAGAACAGGACATCCGCCGAGTGAACACCGCCACTCTGCGTGCGCAGGAGAGCCTTGTGACCCAGGAGACCGAACTGTTCGACGACACCATCGAGAACAACATCCGCATTGCAAAGCGGGATGCCACCCGGGAAGAGGTGGAAGCGGCCTGCAAAAAAGCTGCACTGGATGGCTTCATCCGCAGCCTGCCCAAGGGCTATGACACCCCGGTGGGTGAGCTGGGCGGTGCCCTTTCCGGCGGCGAGCGTCAGCGCATCGGTGTGGCGCGTGCGTTCCTGCACGATGCGCCGTTTCTGCTGCTGGACGAGCCTACCTCCAATCTGGACAGCCTGAACGAGGGGGTCATCCTCAAGGCTGTGCGGGCAGAGTGCAAAGACAAAACGGTGCTGCTGGTCTCCCACCGAAAGTCTACCATGGCGGCGGCAGACATCAGCTTTTCGGTGGAAAGCGGCCGCCTGAGCTGAAAACGGGTTCTACAAAGAAACAGCCGGTCTCCTGTGCGGAGGCCGGCTGTTTTTGGTCATAAAGAATTACTGGATCGCATTCAGAATCTGCTGTGCAATGTACTTGTGGCCTTTGACGGTGGGGTGGCCGTCCGCAGCGGTCTGGGTGCGGGGAATATCCACATAGATCAAGCCTTCCTGTGCGGCAAGGTCTTTGGCAAAGCGGTTCAGTTTGCTGAAATAGCGGTTCCATGCGGGCAGCAGAGGCACCGGATTGGTGTAACCCAGCAGCACGATTTTGGCATCCGGGTTCAGTGCGCGGATACCGGCCACGATCTGCGGCAGGCTGGCGGTCACATTGGTATAGGCCTGATCGCAGATCTCATCCATGCCGCGGAACAGCAGGCGGTTGGTGGCGCGGCTCTCGTCAAAGGTAAGGACCATACGGTTCAGCGCTTTGAGGAAGAGCCCCAGCTTCTGGAAGTTGAAATCACGCAGGGCACCGCTGACCATCAGCCCGGCCAGCTGCTCACTCTTCCAGTTGGTGGCCTCGCCCAGACCTACGATGCAGGGCACCAGCGCGTCGTTGGAGCCGATCTGGATGGAAATGATATCGGCCTTGCGCAGATATTCCTGATATTCCGGGTAGACGTAGTACGAGCCGGAAGCCTGATTCATCTTGGGCATGGCGCTGCTTTGCACCATATCCACCATGTCAGGGCTCATCAGGCTGGGCAGGCCCAGATTGATGGCGTGCTGGCGGTCCAGCCCAAGGCCCTTGCCCACAAGGGCGGTATAGCACTGGGAAGAGTAGCCCTCGAAGTTTGGCCGGAGATCGTAGCCGATCTGGGCGATGTTGTATTTCATATCGGCAAGGCCGACACCGGAGGTGATGCTGTCGCCCAGCGCCACATAGGTGAGCTGCGGCTCCGGTTCGTCGGCTGTCTGGGCATCGGCGGGCGCTGCGGCCTGTTCCTGCTGCACCTCTGCTGCTTCGGCGGCAGGCAGCTCCGCCTGTTCGTCGGCAGCAAATGCAGGCATGGCCAGCAGCACAAGCGCTGCCGCTGCGGCCAGAAAGCTGGCAAATTTTTTGTTTTTCATTGAGATTCCTTCTTTCCGGAATGACTGCACCTGTGCGGCACAGCTGTTGTCTCTATGATAAAATGGAAAGTAAAAATTGTCAACTGACAAAATTCAAAAAATTGCGGTCATCGCTGCGCCCGTATTCTGCGGTTTCTTCCATACAAAAAAGCTCTCCCTTTCGGGAGAGCTCAGTGTCTGAAAAACGATAGGGTGATGTTCAGGATCAATAATCGCGGGGAGTGATCTCTTCCTCCAGCTTGCGGTAGTCCACCTTACCAACGGGGGTCATCGGCATTTCGCTGATGAACTTGTAGCTCACCGGCTGCACGTACTCCGGCAGCTCTTCCTTGCACAGCTGGCGCAGCTCGCGCACGATCTGGCGCTTCTTTTTGTCGGCCTCCGGGTCCAGCACCACGTAGACGAAGGGCAGGCGGCCCTGCACATGGTCCTTATCGGTGCAGCCCACCACCGAGCACTGATGCACAGCCGGATGGCGGCTGATAACGTTCTCGATCATGGACGGGAACACCTTGAAGCCGTCGTGACGGATGATCATGCGCTTGATGCGGGAGTCCAGATACACAAAGCCGTCCTCGTCCATGTAGCCGACATCGCCGGTGTGTGCCCAGATCTGGCCGTCTGCATGGCGGCGCAGGATCATATCGGTCTCATCGGGCTTATTGTAGTAGCCCTTCATGACGGTGGGGGTGCAGATGCAGATCTCGCCGCGCTCCCCGATGGGCAGCTCGGTCTCGGTGCCGGGCTCGAAGATGGACACCACCGTATTCAGCATGGGGATGCCCACGCTGCCGGGCTTGGTCACATTGCCGGCGGCAACGGTAGCGGCAGAAGCGACTTCGGTCATGCCGTAGCCCTTGGCCAGCGGATACTCCACGTTGTGTGCCTTCAGGAACTCGTTCACGGTCAGCTCAGCGCCCAGCGGCAGCGAGTCGCCGCCGGCGGCATAGTTGCGGATGAAGGAGAGATCCTTCTTCTTCTTGAGCAGCGGAGAAGCTGCCATCTGCTGGTAGTGAGCCGGAACGCCGAACATGTGTTCGGGCTTGTGCTTCCAGATCAGTGCGCCCAGCTTGTCGGGGTCCAGATTGGGGATGATGACGACGTGCAGGCCCATGACCAGCGGCATATGCACGCCGCAGGCGTAGCCGTAGGCAATGAACGGAGGCATAACGTTCATCAGCTTCTGGCCGCGGCAGAACAGGTTGCTCTGGGCAATGAATTCGTGGGCCAGAGAGTTGAAGCTGTCGTCGGTCAGCATAACGCCCTTGGGCGAACCGGTGGTGCCGCCGGTGTGCACCACCACGCAGGCGTGCTGCGGGTCGTAGGGTTCGGCGTTCATGCTCTGATCCTTGCCCTGTGCAATAAAGTCCTTCCAGTGGATCACGTTGGACTTGTAGCGGTTCTTATCGGGGTTGGTCAGCTTGTAGCCGATGGCCAGATGCAGCGGCAGGGAGTCTGCAGGGCTGATGACCAGCACGCGCTCCACATTGGTGCGCTTTTCTGCCTTGTGGCAGCGCTCATAGGTCACATTCAGGCAGATCAGCAGGCGGGAATCTACCTCCTCGATGTACTCGTGGATGCCCTCAACGCTGTAGCGCGGGTCCACCAGATTCAGCGTTGCGCCGATCATATCGACAGCGTAGAAGGCGTAGATCACCTCGGGGGTCATCACGCTGACGACGGTGATGATGTCGCCCTTCTTCACGCCGAGAGCACGGAAGGCGGCCGCGGTTTTCTTGACATTCACAAAGAGGTCTGCAAAGGTGAATTTGCGGCCATAATACTCCAGAGCGGTCTCGCTCAGATGGTTCTTGTTCTGATGGCAGAGATACTCAAAGGCGCTGCACTTGGGCAGAGGCATGTCGATGTATTTCTGGTCATAGTACTTCAGCCAGGGCTTCGCAGTGGACGCATAGAGCGGTTCACGCTGTTCAGTAGTCATAGAATAAAGTCCTCTTTTCTTTCTTCTTTTCATTGCTAAAAGCCGACAGCTTTGCAAGAAAGATGAAAGCCGCCGGTCAGATTACGCAAATAACTCAAAAATTAGAATCAACGATGCAGTCTCTATTGTAGTGGAGCCGCCTGAGAATGTCAAGAAATAAACTATGAACGTTGCGTAAAAGTGCCGTAAAACAACGATTTCTCCCGAAATGTCGGGGGTCAGTGCGGCAGCCACTGCTCCGCTTCGGCGGCGCTGCACAGCACAAAATGCTCAGGCCGCAGTTCGCGCCACTGAGGGGTCTCTCTGGAGTAGTCGTGCATGGCAGGGTCGTAGACCAGAAGCTTTTTCTGCCGCTCCCGGCGGGGGTCCGGCATGGGAATAGCGGACAGCAGGCTGCGGGTGTAGGGGTGGATGGCATGGGCCGTCAGCTCTTCGGCCCCGGCCAGCTCCACGATGCGGCCCTTGTGGATCACGGCGATGCGGTCGGAGATGTAGCGCATCACGGACAGGTCGTGGGCGATGAACAGGTAGGTGATGCCGCGCTCCTTCTGCAGATGGCGCAGCAGGTTGAGCACCTGGGCACGAATGGACATATCCAGTGCGCTGATGGGTTCATCCGCCACGATGAATTCCGGTTCCACGATGAGCGCCCGGGCAATGCCGATGCGCTGGCGCTGCCCGCCGGAAAATTCATGGGGGAAGCGGGAGGCAAACTCCGGCAGCAGGCCGACCTCATGCAGGGCGTTCATCACCTTTTCATGCAGGTCTTCCTGATCCTTGTAGAGATGATGGTTCAGCAGGCCCTCAGCAATGATATACTCCACCTTGGCGCGCTCGTTCAGCGAAGCCATGGGGTCCTGGAAGATCATCTGGATCTTGCGGATGACCTCTCTGTCCAGTTCCTTGGAGATCTTGCCGTTGATCTTCTGGCCCTTGAAGAAGATGTCGCCGCCGGAGGTCGGGTTGATGCGGCAGATGGCACGGCCAATGGTGGTCTTGCCGGAGCCGGACTCGCCGACCAGCGAGAAGGTCTCGCCCTTATAGATGGTAAAGTTTGCGTTCTTGACGGCCTTGTAAGCCTTGCGGCCGGAGCCATAAGTCACCTCAAGGTTCTTGACCTCCACCAGAACTTCGCGTTTTTGTTCTTCTGCCATATCACATGCCCTCCTCTTTCAGCATCTGCACAGCCGCCGGCGGGTCGATCTTGGGGGCCCGGGGGTCCAGCAGCCAGGTCTTGGCCTTGTGGGTGAGGCTGACATTGAAATA
>OLZZ01000720.1_pt1 | contig 13241 bp, 24 predicted proteins | sample 1673571 | NCBI WGS metagenome assembly OLZZ01 (sample SAMEA103958115, study PRJEB25191) | human gut metagenome | biome: human-associated habitat [ENVO:00009003]; feature: intestine environment [ENVO:2100002]; material: feces | place: Germany | collected 2013/2015 | reverse complement strand
AACAAGGCTCGCATCTATGTTCGTTCCACAAACGGAGCAAAGGGAACATACGGCGTTCTTATGAACAAAACCGCAAAGGTTGATGCAAAGGATATGGTTACATCAAACACATCGCTTAAATACGGCGGCATAACAAATGTTATGGACAACGGTCAGTTCTATGTAACGGTTAATTCGCAGTCCGATATGTCAATCCGCGTTATCGCATCATACGATTTCAGCTATACTGATAAAACAGTCGGCAAATCAACAATCAGCGTTATTGATTACAGCACATCTGCTGATTTTGACGCAGTCAACGCTTAAGGAGGTAAAACAATGAAAGTTGTTTATCCAGCATGTTTTTATAAAGAAAAAGATGGAGGGTTTAGCGTGCAATTTCCAGATTTATTAGGTTGCTGTACACAAGGAGATACTCTAGAAGAGGCAATTCAAATGGCAGAAGATGCTGCGCTAGGTTGGTTATTAACATCAGTAGAAAATAATGAAGAAGTGCCAAAAGCAAGTGATATAAAGGATGTAAAACTAGAAAATGAAAATGGATTTGTAACTTTATTATTGCTTGACTTAGGAGCAGATAGTCAAAAATATGGGAGTAGAAAGTCGGTAAAGAAGAATCTTACAATACCATTTTGGTTAAATGAAAGAGCAGAGAAATTAAATATTAACTTTTCAAAAACACTGCAAGATGCATTAATGGAGAAAGTGTTAAAAAATAAATAAAAAATTTCAATTCATATGAAGAGAACAATCAGATTGACTGAAAGTGAACTTACAAAAATGATTACTGAATGTGTAAAGAGTTCAATACGTAGCAATAAGAAAAAAGCATTAAAAGACCCAGCAGGAAACAGTTCGGAAGAAAAAGTTTACAAGAAACTTGAAGAAAACGTTGAATATGATGACTATGCCTCAATCTCAGAAGCACTTGTACAATGCGGTTGGGCATATACAGATTCATTCGAGGTTGTCAACAGAAAGACCGGGCAGTATGGCATGAGATACATTATTGAACCATATCCAAATAATCCGGATGGTATTAAACCAATGAACGTTGAGGAAATGAAGGCGAAAATGACAGAGTTTATCGGTCCTGACAATGTATTGTTCAGTGAAGGACAACACAGACAAGCACCCGAGATTAAAAACCTTTCAATGGTGGTTTTTGAGTAATTACTATAGGCAAAATCCTAAATGTTTTTGGAAAATCCCTAAATGGTGATTTTCCATTTTGTTTTTTGTAAAATATGGACTATCTTTGCAATAGTTATAAATAAAATAAACATTTAAAACGTTTTGCATTATGAAAAAGTTTTTATTTGGGATTGTTTTCGCAATTGGATGCATGTTACTTGTTTCTTGTGTCACGACTGTATCAGCACAGGATGACATGTATGGTCCAACAGAAGCGGTTGTTGTCAATGACAACGCACAAATCGAGGTTGTCATTACTTGTGGCACACCTTATATTATAGACGGACTTGTACAATACTACATTTATAACGATTTGTATTATTATCCTTATTATTATAGAAATCATTTCTATTGGAGAATGTACAGAAGTCCTCTATTGACTTATCCGAGATATTGGAAACCAATGCCAAGGGTATATTGGTACAAAGGTGGGAAATTCTATCATCCACGAAACTTTGACAGAAGACATTATGACAACGTAATAAGGCATAATGATTATCACAGACATCATTATGATAACAGAAACAGACACATCCCAAATAACGGTAAGATTACACCAAGGTCAAATAATAACAATAACAGAGTCGTTCCAAGGCAGCAAGGAAACAGAAATTTCGGACAAGGCAGATTTCCATCAAGCACAAGACAAACAGTACATTCAAGAGGTTCAATGCCAACAAGAAGTGGAGCAACAACACCAAATGGAAGATTCGGTGGCAGAAGATAAAGATATTTTCACCAAACGGAAAAATATATGGGATAAACTCAATCGGGGTTATCCCATTTTTATGTCCATTTCTTAAAAAATCTTAATTCAAGAAAAATAAATTGATTTTTATTTGGCTGTTTCGGAAAAAATGCATACCTTTGCACACAGAATTAGGAAACAAAGTGTTTAACATTTAAAAAAGTACAGAAAACAATGGGTAAGTATTCTTCAATTGACGGTTGTATCGAGAGTTTCTATCAGTCAAAGACAATTATTGTAAGTGGCAAGGTATATGACATTAAGGAGTATAAGAAGATGCAGAGGGCAGCATCAAAGAAGAAAAAGGCAAAGAAGACATATACGTCCATTACGATTCTCCCAAGTGAGATTAAGGAAATGATGCGAAACGTGCGTGTGTTGAAGTCATTGGTTGCGTATCATGAGCATGGTTATCGTCAGTGGGGCAGAATTGCCAACCTGCTTATGGGTTTGCGTGAAATCAAGTCACCTTTTAATAATGTGGTGATTAATACGAAACAGGCAATCCGTCTTGTTGATAAAATCAACGTCATCGCCAAGTCCAATGATAGGGATGTCTTTCAGTTTATCAAGAAACTCTCATGGAAACTTGATGATGTGAAGAACGAACTTGATATGCTTGTCAAAGGTATTGGTTCAAGTGGTGTGATTACTCAGTTCGGAAACCATGAGTGTATTAACGGTACCGGTAAACGTCTTGGACTGAAGATTCTGACACAGAGAAGTTATAAGGCAATTTTGACATTTCCGTTTTTGTCATTATAATAAGTTCCCTTTTTAAGTTCGACCGACTCAGTGTCAAATGTCTTATAGTGTTTTCCACATTCGTCCTTTTCAGTGTTACTTCCCTGTATATTGAAGATTATACCGTCCTTTATGAAATAAAATGGATTTTGTAAATTTGTTCTCATTATTCCAAAAATATGTTAATTAGTTTATTATAGTAATAAATATCTTTGTTATTTAATAGTTTTGAATTATATTTGTGAAAAAGAAAAAGAAATGAACAATTATATTAAATCACCAATGAATTATACAGGTGGCAAGTATAAACTTCTGCCACAAATTTTACCGTTGTTTCCAACAGAAATAAATACATTTGTTGACCTCTTTACAGGTGGCGGTAACATCGCAGTAAATGTTAATGCCAATAAAATCATAGCAAATGATAATGAAACACATGTCATTGACATATATAAAGCCTTTCAGAATGGTTATGATAGCGTGGAAGGAATAATTAATGCCATTGAAACATACATTGCCAAATACAATCTTTCCATAGATAATACAGAAGGTTTCAACAAACTGAGAAACGATTACAATAGTAATCCATTCAAAAGTAACTATATAACAAGTACAATGTTATATGTCCTAATCTGTTATTCATTCAATCACCAATTCCGTTTTAACTCAAAGGGCGAGTTTAATATGCCATTTGGAAAAAACAGAAGCCAATGGAATGATACAATGAAGAAAAACCTTATCAATTTTCATAAAGCAATAACAGAAAAGAATATTATCTTCACAAACAAAGATTTCAATGAACTTAAAATAGACAAACTCTCGTCAAATGATTTCGTCTATTGCGACCCACCTTATTTAATTACATGCGCAACTTATAATGAGAAAGACGGTTGGAACGAAAACAGTGAAAGAAAACTTCTTGAACTTTTGGATAAACTTAATTCACAAAGTGTAAAATTTGCACTTTCAAATGTGCTTTTCAGCAAAGGCAAGACAAATGACATACTGATTGAGTGGTCACAGAAGTATAATGTACATCATCTCGATTATACATACCAAAACTGTAATTATCATACAAAAGATAAGGAGAGCAAACCAGATGAAGTATTGATAACAAATTATTGAAACATTAACGTTTTTTAATATAAAATATTTGGACATTTAAAAATAAATTCATATCTCTTGCAACAGAATTAAAAAACAAAACAAAAAAATGGAAGATTATAAGAAACTATACGAACAAACTCAGAGTAAAATGAAAGAGTTTATTAAACGTTGGGATGGTATTAAATTGTCATCCAATGACTTGTTCACAGAAGAACTTAAACAAATAGTTGATATAGAAAATGAAGATGAAAGATTAAGAAAGACTGCTATTGCTTTTCTTAAAGATTTTGCAGAACAAGGTTATGAAAATGCTGTAGAGTGTATAGATTGGCTTGAAAAGCAAGGTGAACCAAATCCTTATAGTGGTGTATCTTTTAAATACAATGGTCATACATGGGGTATGTGCGCAAGAGATAATGGAGTGGAAATACTTGTTGATGGAGAAATAAAAGAAAGAATATTCTTAGACAATGAACCACAGGATAAATCAGCACTTGAAGCCATAAAGGAAGAAAAAGTTGATAATGAACCAAAGTTCAAGGTTGGTGATTGGGTTGTAAATAAATTTGGTGATTCATTTCATATAGATAGTTTTGATAAGAAAAACTATCAAGTGTCTGATGGAAAAGGAAACTATAATTATTTTCCTATATTACAACAAGACAAAATGCACCTTTGGACTATCATCCAAGATGCAAAGGATGGGGATGTGCTTTTTACTTCATCTACAGCAAGCCATGAAACTTTTATATTCAAAAGTATAGATGAAAAAGGTAATGCAAAATGCTATTTTGCCTATGATTCAGAAGATGGCTTTAGAGAAGGTAAGTATCATTTTATTGGTAGGGCAACAAACTGCAAACCTGCAACCAAAGAACAGCGTGACCTCTTATTCAAAAAAATGAAAGAATCTGGTTATGAGTGGGATGCTGACAAGAAAGAATTATTTCACAACCAAAATCAGAATGGATAGAAGAGGCTGATAAAATAAAATTGAGTTTAATTCATTTAATAATAGTCTGATAATTTTTTATAAAAACAATCATGATACAGTATATTGACAAAAATAAAGTAGAAGAAATCCTTAGAAATCTTTGGAAGGAAGATAATGGTTACAATGCAAAGTATCGTATAATCTATAATAAGGCATTACAAGAAGTACAATGTGAACTTGATAGCCTTGAGGTGAAAGATGTTGAAGAAGAGGCTGTAAGCAATGACTTGGAAGATTATGCAAAAAAAGAATCCGAATCATTTGCCGAACGTGAATATGAGATAGACTATATTGATAGGAATGCACTTGCCAAAGGATATTATTGGGGGGTTAAGTCCGGTGCTCAATGGCAAAAACAGAAAAATACTATTGAGGTGAAAGAGGTGGACTTATAGAAAGAAATTGATGAAGTAATACACAATTATAAAGTGGATAACCATCGACATACTTCAATTTATTCAGTAGATATTAAGTGAATTACCGAACATTTCTTTGAAATTGATACCAAAGTTTTCTTTAGAAAAGGATATATCTAATAATGCAGGATATCAATTACATTACAATTATAATACAATATATTATGATGACCCTATTGATGCAGCATTTGAAATGATTTGTTGGTTAAAAGAATATAAGAAATTATGATTAAAGAAGCATATTGTTCTTTTGAAGTATCCAAGATGCTTAAAGAAAAAGGATTTCCTCAAGATTATGATATATATCATTCTATGATATATAATGAGAAAGATTACGAAGACGAATATGAAGTTCAAAGAATGGTAACAGAAACTCGATTTATAAAAGCCGGAACATTATCTTCATATCCTGTAGGTGTACCCGAACCGAAATGTTATGCTCCAACTCACCAAATGACAATGAAGTGGTTACGGGAAGTCCATAATATTGATATATGCGTATTTCCATATCAAGCTGATTATATAAGTTATAGTTATAAAGTAAAAATTTACAAAAATAAAGAAATATATCTTACTATAACAGATTCTAAAACTTATGAAGAAGCCGTTGAAGCAGCATTGAAATATTGTCTTGAAAATTTAATTTAACACAATTAACTGTATTTAACAAAATATATTTGGTTGTTCCATATATTTTTAGTAACTTTGCACATAGAAACTTGATGGTAGTCCAAGAGTTAATATTAAAATAAAACTATGACACAAGAAGAATTAAAAGAATTTCTAAAAGAACATTTAAAAATTGAATTATATTCTCATTTTGAGAGTTGTCGTTTTTATTTAGGAGTAAAAATTAAAATAGATGAAGAAGAAATTGACTCATCTGTTCTTTATGATACTGAATTATGACACAAGAAAATAAAGAATTAGTACTTAAAGACCTTTGTGCAAGATTGCCTGACAAAGTAATTGTAGACTATGCTTATAACGCTTTTGATGTACGTAAAGGAAATTATGTAAAACACGGGTCGAAATGTATCTTAAACTGTTATTTACTTGATGTTTTTATAAGTCCACGACAAAATGAAAAAGGAGAATATATTAAACCATACCTCTTCCCGCTTTCAAGTATGACCAATGAAGAGAAAGAAGAGTATTGTCAGTTACAGCAAAGAATAATTTACAATAGCAAAGGAGCTGTTAATGAAGATGTTACGAAATACATAAACTGGTGCTATAAAAAACATTTAGATATAAATAATCTTATTCCAATGGGGTTAGCTATTGACGCAACAGGATTAAATATATATTGAATTATGGTTAAAGTATTAACAGTTATATTAGGTATAAGTATATTAGCATTAATAATTGTAAGTAGTACATACTTCAGAAAAAAATGTACTAAGGATTATGATATTGGCGTATTTATAGGGGTAACTATAACATTATTAGTAGCTTTTGAAATAACTTTAGTTGTAAACATATTCGGAAAACCAAAGCCATCTGTACTTGATGTTTATCGTGGCAAAACAGAGTTGGAAATCACATCGGTCAATAGAATACCGATTGATACGGTTGTCGTATTTAAAAAGAACAATAATTATGAAAAATAAAATTTGTACCGACATTTTACAATCAAAGAAGTTGATAGAAATACTACCGATAGAGAGTGCGGATATGTTTTGGAACTATAATCACAATACTCATACTTATGATGATATACCAAAGGTGTTAGTAGTAAATAATTGGGAAGATGCTTACAATAAAAACATACCTTGTTGGAGTCTCTCCGCATTGATTGAACTACTTCCAAATAAAATAGTAGTCAATAATGAGAACTATTTCCTCAATTTCGCCAAAAATAACGTAGAATACAGAGGAATAGTAACTTGGGACGGACAAAAATGCATATCAACAGAGGCAGAAAACCTACTTGATGCATGCTATAATATGATTGTTAAATTAAAAAAAGAATTAGATGAATCAGAAAACAATAAATTTATAACATAAAGAGGTTTCAAAATTTCCGGAAAATTTTTTCCGGAATTTTTTTTTAATACATCATTAAAAATATAAGGGGGGGGGTACTTGTGAAAAGTTAAAAATTTTTTCCGGAATTTTTTCTAAGATTGAGGGAAAAAACCGTGTCCGTATATACACATAAACGTAGGGGGGTATCTGAGTAGGGGGATACGTAGGTAGGGGTATGGGGGAGGGGGGTATGACACCCCCATATCACACCCCTATGTTTCACGTGAAACATTTGGGAAGGATTACTCCATTCTCAAATACCTCTGTACGTCTGTCAAAGAGGTTGACGTGCTCACAACAATCTCCCAATGAAGGCTATTGTCTCTGTCTTTGTTGTAGCACTTCCCTGCGTCACCGATAGACAGACCATTGTTGGCTACAATCTCTTCAATGTTATCCCACGAACAATCCCACGCAAAGCGGTAGTCACCATCAACCATCTTTTGGTTGAAACGGCTGAAATAGCCTACACTTGCATTTGCCAACTCCGTTACTTCCTTAGAGATTTGTTCTGCTGCGTCTTCAAAAGACTTGTAGTCACCATATGTGACATTACATACATTGAAACCATTGCGGACGATTTTGAAATTTATCTGTATCATGCGATTAAAGTGTTAAAGGTTTAACTTCTAATTGACAAGTGCAAAGGTACAGCAAATAATTGAAATATCCAAATATTTCATGTTAAAGAAACCAAATGAATTGTTAATAAAATTAAATCGTTTTTAAGTGTGTTTTCGTGTTCTCTGCCTTGTTCTGTATGGTTTGTGGGTATGTTATCAGTCTAAGACATTATATGCGCTTACAGACAAAGGAAATGCGGTCAGAAATGATTCCAACCGCATTATCAGTCAATCAATCGTCAAACGTCTGTGTTCTTACATTCTTAACACCTTTGTGTGTCATAAAATTTGCAACCGCATTTTTATATGCTCCACTAATTCTTATATCTTGATAGTACATTGCAGAGAGTGGGAAACCGACAGAATCATAATAATTAATTTCCTTCTGTGTAAACGCTTTGAGGAACATATTAAGGAAAGTCGTGGTTCTGTGTTTGTTTCCAAGTTCCTCTATCTGTTTGGCTACCTTGCTACGCTTATCGTATTTAATGATGGTGATACCGCAACCGAAACCGAAAAACGCATACTTTTGTCGTTTCTTTGCGTCTGTGAAAATGGTTGGGTCATCCTCTACGGCAGATTTGATTTGAAGTGCTTGTTTTGCTGTATTGATAACACCTTGCATTTTGTCGGTCATATAGTCGATAAATTCTTTTTCCAAAGTTGTTTTCTTTGGTTTTGGAGTGTTCTGTGTATTGTTTGCAGCTTTTTCAGTCTTTAAGCGTTGAATAAGCACAGAAGCGTCAAGCATTGTAAGGTCTTGCCCACGATAGTCCTTCTTAGACAAACAATAGATTGCCCAAAGTTGTTTACGTGTTGCAGGTCTTTCAGCATTATTTTCTGTAATGTAGTTCATAACTTAAAACGTTTAAATGGTTTAACTTTTAATTGACGATGCAAAATTACGTATTTTTTCTGATATGACAAAATATTTTTGGGACTTTAACATGAGTTTAACACAATATGGGTTAAATGTTAAATAAGTTTAAACGCTTGAAAATAATTGTCCAAAAACTTGCATAATTCAATTATTCTTTGTATCTTTGCATCAGAAATAAGAAACAAAGGTAGGGGTGACACTCTAAAGTATAATCTCCATCACATTCTTTTTTTAATTGTTAATTTTTGTTAATAATAAAAAAAAGTGTTATCCCTCTATCTATCACAGACTGAAGGATAACTTTAAGTATAGCGAATGAAAAAAATATTTTTACTTCATGTACCTTTGTAGGTCTGTTGCTCCCAAAGGTACATCTATCACTTCTACCACATTACGATGCCCATCAAATGCTCTCTTTGTCCAAGTCTGTAACTTTGACGTTGAAACACTGTATTTTGTGCGGTTGAGCACGATTGTGCCGTTGTCGAGCCTTTGGGCGATTGTGGTGTAATACGATACCAAACGATTGCCAAATGACTTGAGGTTGCCGTTTGAACTCTTTGCAGATTTGCCACACACAAAAGCGTTGATTACTGACTGATTATTCATAATTGTAAATTTTTAAGTTGTTGACTGATGTTTTATTTTGACGATGCAAAGGTACGTAAAAAAATTGATATATGCAAGGAAATTAACATTTTTAACATTCCATTTCCAAACATTCTATGATTGGCGAGGAAAATTCGTCATCCCACACTGAAATTATTTCATACAACTCACAACCGCCATCATCTGTTTGGAAAATAGTGCCGTTGATATGCTTGTAGTTGAAGTCGAATCTTATTTGCAGCCCCAACAACTCGTCCTTACACTTGCACTCGTCCATTTCAAGGTTAAAGCCCTTCAGTGTGTTGTATGCCTTAATAAACGGCATATCTGACAAGAGATTTGCCAACTCATTAAACTCATACTTTGCAAGTTCTGTTGCCAATCTGTTAACTAACTTTTCCATATTATATAAGATGTTTAAATGTTATTGTTTTAATTTGACACTGCAAAGGTAGTAATAATATCTGAAATATCCAAATTTTTAGTGTTAATTTTTTGTTAAAAATCAATTAGTATTTTATATATTTTAACTAATTTTTTTTAGTTGTGAAGGAAAATATACTCTAAGATGTCACTCTTACCTTGAAATATCTCTTTCTTTATTTCTATTGCAAAGATACAAATATTATTTGAATTATGCAAGTAAAAACTAATTTATTTTTCTCTTTTCTTCTGTATTAGTAATAAAAAAATCGTCTTCTACTTATCACAAGCAAAAGACGAAAAAATTCATTTTCAAAAAATATGTTAGTTTTTTTATATCCTTTTTTTAAGACCCTATAAGCGTTTATTTCTTGTCGTATGGGTAACTGACTGCATATTGGGTTACTGCGCCCATTACAGTCTTAAAATAGCTCTCAATGTGATTAGCTGCGATTTGTGTATCGTTATACTTTTCCATAATGTTATATACTTGTTTTGTCGTATCTATTTTATGGTGTATCTCTTGTTTTCATTTGCAGTGAATTTTTTATACTAATTTAGCATCATTATATCGACTAATAATGTTAAATTGGTGAACCTCTTATTCCCATATTTGTGTGGTCTCCATTTGTTGCGCATAGCTTTAGTAACAGAATAACTGAAAGACTTGCCACGCTTTGTTAGTCTTATTTTAATTAGGCTCTAAATTGGTGAACCTTTGTTTCTTGTTCTTTTCATTACTATATGTATTTTCTTTTGTTTTGCTGATGCAAAGTTAATAAAAACTTTTGAAACTTGCAAGTAAAAAGCAATTTATTTTTCAATTTTTTTATTATCGTTTCAGTGGGAGTACAAAGAACGTCACTTCAAGTACTTTATATATCTCCCTCTGAAAGACAATGCAAAGGTACGACAAATAAATGACATATGCAAGTTTTTTATGTTAAAAGTGATTCACAACTATGTTAAAGAACGTTAATGTTAAAATTATATAACTTAAACTAAAAATTAAATAAAATTAACACTTTTTTTAAGTGTGTATCGGAGACTATACTTTAGGTTGTCACACCTACCATCTTTATTTTTACACTACAAAGGTACGAAAAAAAATTGGAATATGCAAGTTTTTTGATGACTTTTTTCTTGTGTTTAAGAAGATTTAACAATTCTGCTAAATAACATTAACTGACTGAAAATAATTGGCAAAACCTTTGGTCATATCAAAAATTATGCTTACCTTTGCCCTTGTGATTTGGAAACATAATGTTTAATTTTAAATTCATATAAGATATGAAACAGATAAACAGATTTAAGGTATTAATTGCTCTGTGGACAATTCTGTTGGCCTATTGCGTTTTTATCAGCACAAATGTATATTTCAACGCTTTTGTGCTTTTCTTCGGTTTCTGTGCGCTTATATTAGGTTTTGCCTATATTGAGGAAGACATGAATGAAAAGGAAGAAAGATTTTTTAACAATCTGGGTAACGAGTTTTAACATAAAATATTTGGCTATATCAAAACTTTATTGTAATTTTGCACTCAGAAAGTTTCACTTAATTCATTTATAAAGTTATGAAGTATCCAGTAAAGCAACTTATCAATGACAACGGCAACCCCGCAGCAAATCAGTTTGTAGTCCGCACGAAAAAGGCTAAGTATTTTCAGTCTTACGACTCTGTAGTCTGCAAGTTAGATGGTATCAACATCGTTCTTTCAACCGATTGGGAGTATAGCAACACGACACGGAAGCATCTGTATATTTTCCTTCGTCAAAATGGTTACTATAACCTTTCATCTGCAAAGGAAGTCCGCAAGGCTATCAAGGAAGGATGGGTGACACTGAAAAAAGTTTCAAGTCTTAACGTTATTTAACTGAAAAAATTTGGTGGTGTGGAGAAAAATACATAACTTTGCACCACCAAAACCAAGAAACAGAAGTATAACAATTAAACATCAACAACTATGAACAAAGAACAGATTTTGGACGCAATTCGCAGTTTGGCTGCAAGTCAGGGTTTCTATGGACGTTTGTACGATACACTGACGGACGGAAGTGAGCAATCCGATGAGTTTCTTGCCACTATGGAGAAACAGAATTTCGGTGGCATGTTTGACATGGTGATGTGGCTCGAATCATAAGGGACACACACACCAAACAGATGGACAAAGATATATTGTTTAACTTTTAAATAACAGATTTGGCTATGTTAGCATCAGAGTTTGTGAACACAATGGTTTTCGGTATGCTCAAAGGTACGGAGCATGGATGTACTCAAATGAGTAACATATATGATGATAAGATATTTTTCATCCCCCGAATCTATTGCAAGGATGGTTTCAATATTTCCATCCAAGTGCATAACGGCAACTATTGTGGTAGCGAAAACGGAACACGCACCTTTGGGTTGGATTGGAAACTTGTGGAGTGGGGCTTCCCATCAGAGCCTATTGACGGAGAGAAGTACCACGCAGAGGACAAGGGCAACACAACGGACTCTGTTGGCGGTTATGTAGAGGTCGGTTTGATTGACGAACTCTGTGAAGAACACGGAGGTGTTGACCTTGCCCAGACGCTGCAAGAAGAGTTTAACAAGAAGTAAGTGTTAAAAAAGTGTTAAAGGTAGGAAAAAATTTGGTCAAGTCAAAAAAAATGCCTACCTTTGCACACAGAAAGATAAAACAAAATTTATTCACAATTTCAAAAATAAAAAGCAATATGAACGCAATTCAGACCAAGTACGGAGAGTTTAACGCAGTTGATAACAACAATGGCGGTGTATCCCTGTTTGTGGGTGACAAGAAGATTATCGAGTTTCCCAACGTGGCATGGTGGAATTTGGATGCTATTGAGAATGCAATTGAGAAGAATATTGAACTCATCAATAAGCGTATTGATGAGCGTTTGAATACCCTTGAAGTGACAAGGAACAATGCAGCAGAGGTGTTGGAGCAACTTATCAATGTTTTGGGCAACGAACAGAAGGGTTTCTATTCAAGCCGTTTGAAGCAGTGTCTTAACAAGTTGAAGGCTGCATAAATGTACTTGCGTAGCAAGCATTTGCTTGTAGCAAATGTACTCAAATGAGTAACAAGAATAGTAGGGTTTAATTTGATTGATGCCATCCTAACTTTGGGTACATTTTATTTGAATGGATGGGAAAAAGTTATTGATGTGAATCCAACCCGTCTGTGAAGATAGGTTGGATTATTTTTTGTTAACATTTAAAATTAGATAATATATGAAACAATGGTTGGTAGGAACAGACAACGGAATGTTATTGGTAAATGGTGTAGAGTTTACCACTGAAATTGACAAAGCAACACCATTTGACAAGATAGGTGATGCCATGAGAGAATGTATAAGATTAAATAATATTGAATTGAGTTTGACATCAAAGTTCAAAGTCATACCTTTGTAAAGAAAAATTCCTTTTATAATAAGGTATATTAATATATATAATATAATATAA
>OLZZ01000707.1_pt1 | contig 13385 bp, 7 predicted proteins | sample 1673571 | NCBI WGS metagenome assembly OLZZ01 (sample SAMEA103958115, study PRJEB25191) | human gut metagenome | biome: human-associated habitat [ENVO:00009003]; feature: intestine environment [ENVO:2100002]; material: feces | place: Germany | collected 2013/2015 | reverse complement strand
CCGCCGGTCTCGCCATCTTCACTTCCCGTCGTTTCGGATTCTTTGCCGGAGCCGGTGTGACATCTTACACTCGCTGTTGGGAGGACGTTTCCGGCCAGTGGGCCAAAGTGGAGGACAAGTCATTCAAAAGTCCGGCGGCCGATGTGGGATTGTTCCTGACATTCAGCCCGTTGATTCTGTCCGTGGGTGTCACGTCGGATTTTTCCGGCCATGCTGATCTTCAATTCGCCGTCGGAGTCTTTTTCTAGAGGTGTCTTTTTTGCGACGTTTTTGGGCATATTCGTTCCCCAAGAACTCCAGAGGCCCCTCTTCGGTGACAAAAACCGCCTTTGTCGTCACCGGAGAATCCCATCTCAAAGTGTCTTCAGATGATTGAGCCCGCCTTGGCGGCCGGCTATGTAGGACGGAGTGTATTCGCCGTCCCTGAGGATTCTGGAAATGTAGAGAGGGGAGCCTTTTATGAAGTTGGCGGCCTCAAAGCGGTCTCCTTGCCTGAGTTTGGAGTTGAGGGAGGATTCTACTTCAAACAGGTAGTCGCCCATGTACTTGAGTGTGACCTTGCGATTGGGATCCCAACCGATCTCAACCCTGGAGTCCGGCGCCAGGTCGCAGGAGTTGATGAAGTTGGCCGTGAAGAATCTTGACTGGAACGCCGTAGAATTCTTAATGCTTTCACAGAATGTCTTATAGTCTGTTGAGCCGATATATTTGGCCAGTACATCAAGTGTTGTCTGCCGAGGAAGCGGGGTCATGTTGACATAACCCCACATCCTTTTCAGTGTGGAGGCGGAAATTCTTTCATGGGTCTCGCTTTCAATCTCTTGAGCCAGAGAGTAAAAGTCAGTGGATGTCATGACACTCTTACAGAATCTCTTCTCCACAAGAGACATCAAGTAATTAATTTCCGGGATCTGCCTGCTCATACAATGGCCTTTTTACTTCGTGCCGAAGATTCTGTCTCCGGCGTCACCAAGTCCGGGAATTATGTATGCGTCTTGGTTCAGGCACTCGTCAATCGCGGCCACGAATATGTCAACGTCCGGATGTTCTTTCTGCACGCGGGCGATTCCTTCCGGCGGGGCGCTGCTGTATGCGTTTGTTACTTCGTGCCGAAAATGCGGTCGCCGGCATCGCCCAGACCGGGCACGATGTAGCCGTGCTCGTTCAGGTGATCGTCCAGCGCACCGGCATAGATGTCCACATCCGGGTACAGCTTCTGGATGTGTTCGATGCCCTCGGGAGCCGCCACCAGTACCATCAGCTTGATGTGCTTGCAGCCGCGCTTCTTCATCTCGCCGATGGCCTCGGCGGCGCTGCCGCCGGTGGCGAGCATCGGGTCGGTCACGATCACGAGACGCTTGTTTATGTCTTCAGGGAGCTTGCAGTAATAAACCACAGGAGTGTGGGTCTTCTCGTCACGGTAAAGTCCTATGTGTCCGACTTTCGCCACGGGAACGAGTGTCTGGAGTCCGTCCACCATGCCGATGCCGGCGCGGAGAATCGGGACAATGGCGAGCTTGCGGCCCGATACCTTCTTGGCTGTCATCTTACAGATAGGGGTCTCTATCTCGATGTCGTCAAGAGGAAGATCCCTGGTGATCTCGTATCCCATCAGAAGGGAAATCTCTTTAAGCAATTCGCGGAAATCCTTGGAACCGGTTTCCTTTTTCCTCATAATCGTCAGCTTATGCTGGATCATGGGATGGTCAATAACGTGCACTGCGCTCATTGGGTAAAATTTTTCGTAAAGTTACCATATTTTTTCCACACTTGCACGGTTCCCGGCCAAGTTTATTCACTGCCTGTCACATGAGCCGGAACACAATAATATTCCTGAAAAAGATTATCTTTGCACCCGGTTAGTATAGCAGTAATTGTTATGTGGTTATCGTTAGCGTTCCTGTCGGCGGTCCTGCTTGGATTCTACGACTCCTTCAAAAAGGAGTCCCTTGGCGGCAACGCCGTCATCCCTGTGCTGTTCCTGAACACATTGTTCTGCTCGCTCATATTCATTCCGTTCATCGCTCTTTCCTACGGCACCGCCGCTCTTGACGGCAGCATCCTCAAGGTTGGTGAATATGGTGGCTGGGCGGTCCAGAAATGGATTCTGCTGAAGAGCGTCATAGTCCTCAGTTCCTGGACTTTAGGCTACTACGGAATGAAGCATCTTCCGCTCACGATTGTCGGCCCGATCAACGCCACCCGCCCGGTTCTGGTCCTGATAGGTGCGATGCTGATCTTCGGGGAGAAGCTGAACTGGCTCCAATGGATCGGAGTCCTGCTGGCTGTCGTGTCTTTCTTCATGCTGAGCCGCAGCGGAAAGAGGGAAGGGATTGATTTCGAGCATAATGTCTGGATCTATGCCGTGGTCGGAGCCGCCATTCTGGGTGCCCTTAGCGGACTCTACGACAAGTTCCTGATGAATCCGGACGGCCTTGCCATGGACAAGATGTCCGTCCAGAGCTGGTACAACATCTACCAGTGCGGAATGATGGGCGTGATGATGATGCTCATCTGGTATCCCAACCGAAAGAAAACCACACCATTCCGCTGGCGCTGGTCAATCATATTCATCTCTGTATTCCTGAGTGCCGCCGACTTCGTCTATCTTTACGCCTTGTCTCTCCCGGGAGCGATGATCTCTGTCGTCTCGATGATCCGCCGCGGCAGCGTCATCGTCAGCTTCCTGTTCGCCGCCATCGTCTTCAGGGAGAAGAATCTCCGCAGCAAAGCCATCGACCTCGCCCTCGTCCTCCTCGGAATGGTCTTCCTCTACCTCGGCTCCAGGTAGTTCGCTCCGGTCGCAGGGTTTGCCGAAGCTTCCAAGTACGTTTCGACACCTCGACCAGCCCGGTGCGCTACAGGCTTAATGATAGTGGCGCACTGGCTACTATGGTTGGTCGCTACGCTTTGCCAGACTTAACGCCCCGTAGATGCGGGAGAGACTAGGGGTACAGACTTTTCAGCTCTCGCCGAGACTTTTAAGACAGTCTGGGGAGGTGAGGGGCAGGGTCGTGGCACTTAAGTGGATGATAATGAGTCATGTAGCCTCTTTCGTGGTTCTGGTTTTAATACCACGAGAGAGCGCTTCTGCTTGAATATCAGGATTTTATCTGCCACGGTGGGTCGGCCGACGATGTCGCCATGACGCAATGAAATTTCCCATAGCCTCTATGGTTAGAACTATAGGTAGGCATAATAATTCGCAATGCGTTAATAGCGCAAAGAAATTTCCCCTTGCCGCAATTTTTGTAACGTGAAAAATTCGGCAAGGGGAAATTTTTTGCGCCCACAACAGCAATTATATTGCCAAAAAATCCGCCCCGGCAAGGGACGGATTCTTTATGAATATGTCAGTGAAACTCTAACTACTTGCTCTGCTCGATCGCGGCCTGGGCGGCTGACAACCGCGCGATAGGCACACGGAACGGTGAGCAGGAAACGTAGTCAACACCAATCTTGTTGAAGAAACGGATTGACGCAGGATCTCCACCGTGCTCTCCGCAGACACCACACTTGAGGTCAGGCCTCTTTGAGCGACCGGCCTGGATGCCGAACTCAACCAGTTTGCCCACGCTCTTGGTGTCGATGGTCTGGAACGGATCGGCGTCGAGGATCTTGTTGCCAAGATATTCACCCATGAAAGTTCCGACATCGTCACGTGAGAAACCGAATGTCATCTGGGTGAGGTCGTTGGTGCCGAATGAGAAGAACTCGGCTGCGCGGGCCATCCTGTCGGCGGTCAGTGCCGCGCGAGGTATCTCGATCATCGTACCGAAGTTGTAAAGGATGAATTGACGGGTGGTGCCTTCAACCTCAGCCTTCACCTTGTCGCAGATCGCCCTCTGGAAGCTGAGCTCACGGGCGGAGATCGTCACTGGGATCATGATCTCAGGATGAGGGTTGAAGCCTTCCTGCTGAAGCTCGGCGGTGGCGGTGAATATCGCCCTGTACTGAGTTTCGGCGATGAGAGGGTAGGACATGTGCAGACGCACTCCACGGTGACCCATCATAGGGTTGACCTCATGAAGGGCCTCGCCACGCTTCTCGATGTCCTCGACAGTGACACCCAGCTCCTTAGCAAGCTCCTTCTCCTTCTCCTCTGTCTTAGGCACGAATTCGTGGAGAGGCGGGTCAAGCAGACGGAACACAACCGGCTTGCCGTCCATGATCTTCAGGGTGCTCTTCACAGATGCCTTGATGTAAGGCTCAAGCTCAGCGAGAGCGGCCTTTCTTTCCTCGTCAGTGTTGCAGAGGATCATCTTGCGCAGTTTAGCCAGAGGCTGCTCGGAGTTGAGCCCGTAGAACATGTGCTCGATACGGAACAGTCCGATTCCCTCGGCTCCGAAACTGAGGGCCTTCTGAGCGTCCTCAGGGGTGTCGGCGTTGGTTCTGACACCAATCTTGCGGAACTTGTCGACGATTGACATGAACTTGATGAACATCGGGTTCTCGGAAGCGTCCATCGTGTCGATCTTCTCTCCGTAAACGAATCCCTTTGTTCCGTTGAGGCTCATCCAGTCTCCCTCCTTGAATGTGACATCACCGAAGGAAACGGTCTTCGCCTCGAAGTTGATCTTCATGGACTCGCAGCCCACGATGCAGCACTTGCCCCATCCACGGGCGACAAGGGCCGCGTGTGAGGTCATACCTCCACGTGTGGTGAGGATACCGGCCGCGGCGCGCATTCCCTCGATGTCCTCAGGAGAGGTCTCCTCACGGATGAGGATGGCCTTCTTGCCGTTGGCGTTGGCCTCCATGGCGGCCTCGGATGTGAACACTACCTGACCTACGGCTCCGCCCGGAGATGCCGGAAGACCGATTGCAAGCACCTTGGACTTCTTCTCAGACGCTGGGTCGAGGATAGGGTGGAGGATCTCGTCGAGCTGTGAAGGAGAAACCCTCATCACGGCTGTCTTTTCGTCGATCATCTTCTCATCAACCATGTCCATCGCCATCTGAAGGGCGGCCAGACCGGTTCTCTTGCCGATTCTGCACTGGAGCATCCAAAGATGACCCTCCTGGATGGTGAACTCGATGTCCTGCATGTCGCGGAAATGCTGCTCGAGTCTCAGACGTATTCCGTCAAGTTCCTTGTAAACATCCGGCATGGCTGTCTCAAGGGACTGCAGATCCTTGTTCTTCTCTGTCTTGGTGGCCTCGTTCAGAGGGTTAGGGGTACGGATTCCGGCAACCACATCCTCACCCTGCGCATTGATCAGCCACTCTCCATAGAACTTGTTGTCTCCGGTGGCCGGGTTACGTGAGAACGCCACACCGGTGGCAGAGGTGTTGCCCATATTACCGAACACCATTGACTGCACGTTCACGGCTGTTCCCCAGTCATCAGGAATCTTCTCGATCCTTCTGTAGGCGATGGCCCTCTTGCCGTTCCAAGACTTGAACACGCCGCCGATGGAACCCCAAAGCTGGGCCTCGGCCGTGTCAGGGAAATCTACTCCGAGGACTTCCTTGACCTTTGCCTTGAACTTCTCGCAGAGGTCCTTGAGTTCCTCGGCTGTGATGTCGGTGTCGGACTTGTAGCCCTTCTGCTCCTTGAGCTCCATCATCATCCTGTCAAGCTGCTGGCGGATTCCCTGGCCATCAGCCGGCTCGATGCCCTCGGCCTTCTCCATGACGACATCGGAGTACATCATGATGAGACGTCTGTAAGCGTCATAGACGAACCTTGGGTTGCCTGTCTTCTGGATCATTCCAGGAAGAGTGGCGGAGCAAAGACCGATGTTGAGGATGGTGTCCATCATGCCTGGCATGGAACTTCTGGCGCCAGAGCGGCAGCTTACGAGAAGCGGATCGGACGGATCACCGAATTTCTTGCCCATGACGGTCTCCGTGGCCTTCAAAGCCTCGGCGACCTCCTTCTTGAGTTCCTCCGTATAGCCTCCGCCGAGTGAGTAATACTCAGCGCAGCATTCAGTCGTGATTGTGAAACCTGCCGGAACCGGCATTCCGAGCTTGCTCATCTCGGCCAGATTGGCTCCCTTTCCTCCCAGGAGCTCACGCATCTGTCCATCGCCCTCAGCGGTCTTGCCGCCGAAACGATAGACTCTTTTCTTTTTGTCGAACATATTATCAAGAATTTGTTTTATAGACGTTGCAGTAAATACAGAATACAAAATTACTAAAAAACTTTGGTTATAGCAATTACGGAAAATCAAATGTCAAAAGGCAAAGTCAAAAAATCAAAACCTGCCCCCATGCCTTGAAAAGCAGCAGGGGCAGTTTTTTTTCTCTCTCTTACAAAAGGCGGGACGCGATGTCTGAAAGCTCGCTCCTTTCTCCTATTTTCAGGAATATATGCTCGAACAGCTTCTGTCCGTCCATCTTCTCGTTCAGGTGCGACAGGCCGTTGGACCACTGGTCCAGATAAGGCTGGTCAATCTGGAATATGTCTCCGGTGAACACCATCTTGGTGCCTTCGCCCGCCCTGGTTATGATGGTCTTTACCTCGTTAGGGGTGAGATTCTGCGCCTCGTCGCAGATGAGGAACACACGCCCCAGACTCCTGCCCCTGATGTAGGCCAGAGGGGAGATCATCAGTTTCTCCTCCTTCAGCATGGCCTCTATCCTCAAGGCTTCCTTGCTGGAAGGACGGAACTGTGCCTTGATGACGTTCAGGTTGTCCATCAAAGGCTGTACGAAAGGACTCATCTTGGCCTTCTGGTCTCCCGGGATGAAGCCGATGTCCTGATTACCAAGCACTATCGTCGGTCTTGTAAGGATGATCTGGTCGAAGTCCTTGGCCTGCTCTATGGCTGCGGCCAGCGCCAGCAGGGTCTTTCCGGTTCCCGCTCCGCCTGTCATCGAGACTAGCTGGATGGCCGGGTTCAGGCAGGCGTCCAAAGCGAATTTCTGCTCGTCGTTTCGAGGGCGGATCCCGTAAGCCACCTTGTTCTTGACCAGAACGACACGTTCCCTGTTCTCGTCAAACCTTGCGCAGAGGGTCGTGTCTCCATTCCTGAACTTGTAAAGCTGGTTCGCTTTCGGCTTCACCTTGCAGACAGCCTTCCAATCAACGGACGTGTCCGGGCTGTAGGCCAGGCTTTGGATCGCCTCCGGTGTGATTCCGTCGAGGTACTGGACCTCTCTGTTGGAGTTCTCGATCTTGTCCTCCTCGATCCTGTCGGTCAGGTAGTCCTGCACCTCCATCCCGGCGGCCTTCGCCTTCATCCTGAGGTTGATGTCCTTCGTGACGAGGGCGACGAACCTGTCCGGATTGTTGTCTCTGGTCCAGATTGCGGTGGCAAGGATCCTGTGGTCGGGAATATCATCGTAGAACATCCCTTTCATGCTCTCCGGGAAAGGATGCCCAGGGTCTATCCTGATGTTCCCCAGTCCTCTTCCGATAGGTACACCGTACTTCCCGAACGATTTCCCGTCGGTGATGCGGTCGATGTCCCTCATGAAGCCTCTGGCGTTGAAAGCCAGATTGTCGTTGCCTTTCTTGAATTTGTCAAGTTCCTCGATGACGGCGATCGGTATCACCAGGTCGTTGTCCTGAAACTTGCGGATGGCCTTGTGGTCGTGCAGGATGATGTTCGTGTCAAGAACAAAGATTTTGGGCTTCCTGCCGCCCCCTCCGCCGTGCGGAGTGTCAGCGTATCTTGCCATATGTGTTATTAATTATCATTTCCACGGCAATCTCCATTTGCCGCTTGCAAATAATGAATCTCAGTCTTCTCCTTCCGATGTCTGGCTGCCGAGCAGGGATTGCAGTATGTTCGCTATTCCGCTGCCGCCGGCCTTCACATTGACTTCGCCGGTGCCGGTCACCGGGTGACCTATAGGGTAGTAGGCGATGTCCTGAAGCAGGAATTCGGCATCGACATAGTCATAGTCGGAGTCCTTGATCTGGATGATCGCTCCCGGGACCTCCGAGAACAGGATCCTTAGCTTCTTGTCCTCGCCGTATGCGCTCATTATCCCGCTTATGTCGATGTCGGCTCCGACATCCCCCGAACACATCAATTTCAGTGCCGTAAGCAGACCTCCATCACACACGGTGGCGGCTGACACAGCGATTCTGTCCTCGATGAACTCACGGATAACCTCGTAACAGTCAATAAAATAGTCGGCGTCTCCGATTTCTGGGAAATTGTCTCCGTTCTGTCCGAGAGCGTCGCAGAGAAGCGAACCGCCGAGCCTGAAGTCACACGTGTCAAACGGCACGTAGATGATCCAGCTGTCCGGATCCGCGGCCAATTTGTCCGGAACGGCCCTGCGCCGGCCAAGCACCGGATGCTCGCTGCCGAACGGAGCGTCCTCTGGCAGGAATATGTCGTCTTCATCCGGGCTTTCAGCCTTTTCGCACGCCCCGACCTTGAAGGAGGTCTGGCAAACCCGTCCGCTTTCCGTGAACGAGTACCCGCTCAGGCATATTCCAAGATTGTTGATGTAGTCCGCGGTGGCTTCGGCGGACGAATAGAACGCCGCCATATTCCCGAGCGGCTTGCAGTTCCATCTCCATTTGGCGGCGATGGTCAGGTCGCCGAGCTTGAAATGGCCGTTCAGCCACACCGCGTCTAGAAGCGCCTTGGCGATCCTGCCTCTGGTGTAGGGATCCGCGTACGCCGCCGGAAACGGCCTGGGTTCGTCCAAAAGCGAAACGACTGTCGCAAGGTATCCTTGAACGTTCTGATTCTGAAACTTTTTCATTGATGGCGATGGATCCGTACTTTCGTCCACGACCGGCTCGAACTCCCCGTTATTCGGAACCACCCCTTCTTCTTTGGACGCGATGCAGTCATCAAGCATCTCAGCCGGAGTCAACCGTCTGGAAACGCCATCGATGATGTACTTCGAATGAAGCGCTGATGTTTTTTCTTTCATTCCGCTAGAATATGTCCGTAAATTTAAGTAAATTTGAGTTCAGTTCAAAAAACAAGTATATCGGACGATAATGGAACCATTTTCCAAAAAGAGTTACCAGAGGAAGGTCGAGGCTATATTCACCAGATTCCCTTCGGTTCAGAAAGTCCCTTTCAAGGATGCCTACAAGCCCGGGCTTGAGAATATGCTCAAGTTCGAGGGAGTCTTGGGTAATCCGCATAAAAGCCTGAGGACGATACACGTGGCCGGCACGAACGGCAAGGGATCTGTCGCGAATATGCTCGCTTCGGCATTGTCCGCCTGCGGTCTCAGAGTCGGCCTTTACACCTCTCCGCACATTGTGGATTTCCGGGAGCGGATGAGGATTGTCGGGGAAAAACAGAGCGCCGGACTGGTGTCCGAGGAATATGTCTATGATTTCCTCTGCCGTTACGAGGCCGATATGGATGCCCTGAGCCTGTCGTTCTTCGAGATCACGACCGGAATGGCGTTCAAATGGTTCTATGATCAGAAAGTAGATGTCGCAGTGATCGAGGTCGGTCTCGGAGGCCGTCTTGACAGCACGAATGTCATAACCCCAGACCTTTCGATAGTCACAAGCATAGCTTTGGATCATTGCGCCCTTCTTGGAAACACATTGGCTGAGATCGCCGCCGAGAAGGCCGGAATATTCAAGAAGAACGTCCCGGCCCTTGTCGGGGAGTATCTTCCTGAGACACGCCCCGTCTTTGAGGCCAAGTCTGCCGAGGTCGGCTGCCCGCTGACGTTCGCCGAGGATGTGGAACCTTCGCTGTGGCACCGGAACGATGAGATTCTAAGGAATATGGACCTTCGAGGTGAGTACCAGAGGAAAAACCTCCGCACCGTGCTCGCCGCCATCGATATATTAAGGAATATGCCTGAATATGCCGGTCTGTCGGATTCCCGGGCTGTCGTCACCGCCATAGTCCGCACGGCTTCCAGAATGGGCTTCCACGGCCGTTGGGAAAGGCTTTCGCTCCAGCCGTTCATCATCGCGGACATCGGTCACAATCCGGCGGCCCTGAAAGAGAATTTCGCCCAGCTGGAGTCGATGGTGGCGGAAGGGGAGTGCTCCTCGTTGATTCTGGTATATGCGATTATGGCCGACAAGGACTTGGATGGGATAATGCCGTTGATTCCGGCCGACGCCACCTGCATATTCACGAATCCAGAGATTCACCGCGCGCTTCCGGAGAAGGAACTGACGGCGCGGTACCGTGCTTTCTGCGCCGCGAACGGTAGGTCTGTGAACCGCATCTACGACGCTTATGATGTGCGTCAGGCTCTTTCAATGGCTATCAATCTGGCCAGGGAGACCTCCCGTAAGCCGGAAGGCGCGGGCTTCGCTTTCCCGCTGATCTATGTCGGAGGCAGCACCTACCTTGTCAGCGAGGCCGTGCAGATACTCAAGGCGTTGCAGCTGTAGGACCCTTTTCGGTCGCCGGGCCTGTGGCTCGACGGGATCACCGATCGCCGAGGAGCCACCGGCATAGAACTTTTTTTGCAGGATTTTTGCATTATCGGATTTTTTTGACGATTATTAAGCAATAGTTGCCAACAAGTTAGTACATACATAAGTAATAACATTTAATGATGAGAACCAATATGCAGATGACATCAGTCCTTGTGGCGATCCTTTGCCTTGTGGCCATAACAACCTGCGCCTTCGTGAAGAGGAACGGGGGGCAGGCCGCCAAGGACGGCCTCGTGTTGACGGGCCTTTGGAAAGACTATGACGCCGCCGTCAAGGCGGACAGACCGAAAGAGATGCTTGCCGTTCTGGACACCATCATCTCGAAGGCGAAAGCCGGACGGCTTCACTACGATTTCTACCACGCCGCAAGTCAGAGAATGACGGTGGCGGCCCGGCGCGACTGGAAGCAGCGTGACGAGTTCAATGTCTGGCTTGACAAGGAGGTCGTGGAGTATGACGAGCCCATCGTTACATTCCGCCACAGGCTCTCCAAGGAAAGCGCGGCCTCGATGACTGACTATGTGCTGGTCAGCAAGGCGCGGCTTCAGGCCGCCAGGAACGGGGCGTTCTACGACGACGGGCTGGACGAGTTGTGGACGGGGCTTGTCGGCGACGACTATGAATATGCCCTCTGGATCCTGGGTGTAATGAGGCGCTCGGAGAAGGCGATGTCGCTCCTTGAGGAATATGTCGGCGGTTCTTACCCGAAGTCGGCTTACCTGGAGTTCCGCCGGATTGTCGGCAGGAGCTATTCGTACAAAGAGGAGGGCCGTGCCGAGAAGGCGGAGGCGATGCGTTCCTTCGCGCGGAAGTATGATGGCAGGGCAGTGTCGCTGTACGCCAAGGCCGTGCTGCTGAAGGATCGGTTTGACAGCCTTTCAAAGGTACGCCCTTCGTCCTCCGCGGACCTTGAGCGATCCTACAAATCCCTTTACGCCGACTGTCTGGAGGTCGAGAAGGAGCGTCTGTCCTATTCCAAAGGCATCGACAAGAAGATCGCCGGAAAGATGGATGACTTCAAATCGCTTTCGCAAGTCCTTGACAAGAAGGAGATCGACATATCCTTCGAAAAGGGTGTCGTTGTCCTTAAGCTCCGCAATCTGGACAAGGTGAAGGTGGAGTTCGTCAGGGATGCCAAAAGCGCCAGGCCTTTGATCCGCAAGACAATAACCAATCCGGATAATCGTTTCTATCTTCAGGACACTGTAGAGGTCAGACTTCCTGTGTGCGACGACGGAAAGTACCTGTTCAAGGTACGGAACGGGAAGGTGGCCGCCAAGGCGGAATGGACAAGGCAGACCCTGTCCATCGCCCATCGGGCGGACAGCGAGGCGCTGCGCTTCTTCGTGGCGGACTACCTGACAGGTGAGCCTTTGGAAAAGGTTGATCTTGAGCTCGTCCGGTCGGAGAACACCGTCGCTGTGGTCAGGGATGTGGCTCTTGGCAAGGATGGATTCACGCCTTTGCCGGAGGAGATTGTGTCCGCGCTGAAGAAAGGTGCCGTCAGCTATCTGGTGGCCTCGTACCGCGACAAGGACGGATTCCTTCACAAGACCGCGGATCATTACATCTACGGGGATGCGGGTTCCTCGTCATTCGTGGAGAAGGATGCTTCCGGAACATACTGTGAGGTGTTCACGGACAAGTCTGCCTACAATCCGGGGGAGACGGTCGGATTCAAGGCCGTCCTCTACAGAGGCGACATCTCCAGAAGCCTGCAAACCTTCGGGGCAGGGGCCGGCGTGAAGGCCGAACTTGTCAATCCGGAGGGAAAGACCTTGTGTGACAAGGACTTGAAGACCAATGAATATGGCTCCGTGGCCGGCTCGTTCGACCTTCCGGCGGAGGGTCGGAACGGTAGTTTCCAGGTCAGGATCACGAGCGGTGACTTGGAAGTGTCCAAATGGATTGTCGTGGACGAGTTCATACTCCCGACCTACGACCTGTCTTTTGATACCGCCGACCGTCTCTTTATCGTCGGCGACACGCTTGAGGTCAGCGGAAAGGTCTTCAGTTTCAGCGGTCATCCGCTCTCTTCGGCGGCGGTGTCCTATTCCCTGGACAGACGGGACGGGACATTGGCTTCCGGGCAGCTCACTCTTGAGGCGGACGGTTCGTTCACGGTCCGTTTCGCCACGAAGGACCATGATTATTACGGTGGCTTCCTCAATCTGACCGTCAAGGTCGTGGACTCGACTGGCGAGACGAAGGAATTCTCGAAATATGTCCCGGTACTGGATTATTTCAGCCTTGTCGCCGATGTGACAAACGCGTCCGCGGGTGCGGTGGAGCCTTCCCGGAAGGACTGGCGGGGAACTCCGTTCATGGTTTCGGGAGACAAGGCTGTCGTCTTGTTCGGGGCCGAGGACATCATGAGAAACAAGATGACCTCACCTGTTGAGGTAAGCTATTCATTGACGGATGCTTCCGGGGAGAAGGTCGTTTCCGGCAAGACTTTCACCGGCAGGACGGAGGAGATCGCCCTTCCTAAGGCCGGTCTGTACAGCCTTGAGGCCGAGTCCCGGATTGTCAGGGAGGACGGCAGGAAAGTGAGCGCGAAGAAACAGGTGATGATACTCCGCGTGGATGACACCGCCGTCACCCTTGACGCCAAGGTCAGGAATATCTTCAAACCTGTCGGGGACTGCGCCGACGGGTGGCTTCGCTCCGGAGAGGAGATCAAGGTTCAGTTCGGAGCCGGCGAGGGACCGGTCTGGGCTGTTGTGGAGCTGTTCGGGGACAAGCGTCAGCTGCTTGAGCATAAGATCGTCTATCTGGACGGTAAGGTAGGGGAGACCGGGTCTGTCACCTACCTTACCTATAATTATAAGGAAGACTACCCGGATGCCGTGCGTCTGATGGTGCGGTATTTCCGCGACGGCACATGCAGTTCGTTTGACAAGGAGTTCAAGCGCGAGAGGAGTACCCTTGAGTTGCCGCTTGAGTTCAGCACGTTCACCGACAAGGCTTTGCCTGGTAAGGAATACTCATTGACCCTGAAATCGGCTCCCGGCGTGGAGGCTGTGGCGGCGGTGTTTGA
>OLZZ01000706.1_pt1 | contig 13414 bp, 9 predicted proteins | sample 1673571 | NCBI WGS metagenome assembly OLZZ01 (sample SAMEA103958115, study PRJEB25191) | human gut metagenome | biome: human-associated habitat [ENVO:00009003]; feature: intestine environment [ENVO:2100002]; material: feces | place: Germany | collected 2013/2015 | reverse complement strand
TAAAATCCTGCGGGACTTATACTCCCATACGGGTTCGATTCCCGTTGCCGGCATAGGACTTCCTACAAATGAGTAGGAAGTCTTTTTTGTGTAATAGGAATTCTTTATTACACAAAAGGCACTATGTGCCGATGATGCACACCCACACGAATCTGTAGTTAGACGCAGATTACCGTGCCTGGTGTTGGAATGTGCTTTGCACATTTTTTGTATTAATAATCAATTTGTTGTTTAGAAATGAGGGTGCAATGGTAGAATTAGATGGAATGTTATCCATAGTAATGCCAGCATACAATGAGGAAAAATTAATATATCAAAGCATAATGAAGACACTTGATATAGTATCAGGCTTTGTCAGGGAAATTGAACTTATAGCTGTTAATGACGGAAGTAAGGATAATACCAAGGCGGAGATATTAAGAGCGGTAAGAAAAGACAAAAGAGTAAGGCTTGTCACTTCTGATAAGAACAGAGGTAAAGGTAATGCCATAATATCGGGCGTGTCGCAGGCTGAAGGAAAGTATATTGCATTTGTTGATGCAGATCTGGAACTTAATCCGGCACAGCTTGAGGGTTATCTTAAGAAAATGCTTGATGATAACGCAGATGTTGTTATCGGGTGTAAATTTCATAAGGGGTCAAAGCTTAAATATCCATTTAAAAGAAAAGTAATAAGTATGTGTTACTATATAATGCTTATAATATTATTTCATCTTAATGTAAAGGATACTCAGACAGGACTTAAGGTGTTTAAGGCAGAAGCTATTAAACCGGTAGGACATCTTATAAGAACATCAGGTTTTGCATATGATATAGAACTGCTTGTAGCGGTGCATAGAAGGGGTTTCAAAATAGCAGAAATGCCAGTTGAGGTTGTATTTGTAAGGGGTAAAGGCGTTAACAGAATTGGAATAAAAGACTGTGTAAGAGCATTCGCTGATACCTGGGCAATATTTGCAAGAGTGTATTTTAAGCATTATTATGATTAATAGTCAGTATAATATTACAATAAATAAATTCAGGCATTTATGTGTGAATTGGTGGACTTAAGAAAAGAGGAATACAGTTGAATAAGTTTAAAGAATTATTAGAAAAAGCAAAAGATTACATTGCACTTCATAAGATAGCGGCAGTAACAACGGCAACAACTGCTGCGGCAGGAGAGAATATAAAGAGTGGTCTGTAATGGTCAGACAGTGAAATTACAATTAAATAAACTATAAGTATGCTTTAGTGATTTCTGCATAAAATAATTCTGACAGATAAAATGTTACATTTTTTGGTGAATGGAGGAATTATGACAGGAAATATTAAAGTGAATTGGAAAAGGCTGATTTTAGCGATGGTGATAAGTATAGGAGCAGGAGTAATATCGTGGCTTCTTACAGGTAATTCAATGGAAATCTACAGAGATTTGAATAAACCTGTACTATCACCTCCTGGTCAGCTTTTTCCTATTGTATGGACAATTCTTTTTATACTTATGGGACTGGCATCTTATATTGTATGTGAGACAAGGGATGATGACAGAACAGAAGCACTGATATTATATGGAGTACAGCTTGTAATCAATATAGGCTGGTCAGTTATATTCTTCAACTTTGGTGCTTTCTGGCTGGCGTTTGTATGGCTTATGGTATTGTGGATTTTAATAATATTTACAATATGGAGATTTTTTAATGTTAATACAGTGGCAGCGTGGCTTATGGTTCCATATCTTTTATGGGTAACCTTTGCAGCATATCTTAATATTGCGGTTGCGATTATGAATTAATCAGATGCTTTTGGTATTAGGTGTTAATTAATGTAGTCATTGCGTAATTTTAATGTAATAATTTCGCAATAAATTCAAAAATAGTTAACATATTGTTAACAATTTAAAGCTGTATAAGTGGTATAATTACAAAAATCTGCACAGTAGTAAGCATTAATGGAAAGAATTACCGGATTGTAAGAGTAGTGCAGATAATAGATGAAATATACAAAAAGTACAGTTTTACTGTATTTATTCGTTGGAAATGAGGAACAGAATGAAAAAGGCATGGCCACACATAAAATGTGTATTATTTATCGTTGTTCTGGCAGTGGTTATACTTGTGTGCGATTATCTGTTTGCTGAGAGCGGATATATACGTTTTGTGTTAAATGATGTGAACAGTTCAAATGAGAGCTACGACACAATAGTGCTTGGAGCTTCACATACAAGATGTAGTATAGATACAGAATATCTTGATAAATATATGAATGTTAATTCGTTTAATATGGGAATACCAGGAGAGACGGTTGATGATTTCTATTATGTATTGAAATCAGTTGTCGATTCAGGTAATAATGTTAAACAGGTAATTGTGGATGTAGACTATTACTATTGGATGAATGGGCAGTCCCAGAATCATTTTTCCAAGTCATTTATATACCAGCAGATGAAAGATACTTGGGTTAAGGCAGAATATCTGTGGAATAACAGGGCTGAACTTGATATAAGAAATGTATTTTCAAGAAGGCTGACCTGGAAATGCACGATAAAGAAGGCAAAGACTAATATTGCACTTAAAAAGACAAAAGAATATAAGAATTATGATATGTCAGCAGGACTTGATACAGATGGATATTTTGCAACCGCAGGTGGTCCATATCTTGGAAAAGGATTCTGCTACAGATATAGAATCAATGAAGTGCCGGGTAATCCATCATATGTTAATACAATGAAAGGAAATGCTGCTAAAAGCCTTGATAAAACAGTTATATCACAGTTTGAGCGTTTTCTTGATTATTGTAATGATAATGATATAAAGGTTGTATGTGTGTCAACACCTATAACACCAGATGCATTTAAGGAAGCACAGGTGGACAGGGCGTCCGAAAAGCTTAAAGAATTATTTGATAGCTACAATATTAAATATTATGATTTTAATAAGACGCTTATGTCTGTGCTTCCAAGAGATGATTCGGGTTATGTGGATACAGAAGGACATATGTATGGAGAACTTGCTGTTAAATATTCAGATGTATTAGCAAAAGTACTTGCAGATGATGCAGAGGGAAATGTTAATGAGGAAGAATATTTCTACAAGTCATATGAAGATATGTATGAGACAATGAAAGACGATTATGAGGCGGCTACAGGACTTGAGTGGAAGTCTTATTAACTGCCATATATATTATATGAAAATACATAGGAATGGAGAAAGATATGTCATTTACGACTTTTGAGTTCTTTCTGTTTATAGCAGCGGCAGTTATTATATATTATGTGATACCTAAAAAGCTGCAATGGATATGGCTTCTTATAATAAGTTATGTATATTATGCTTCTTATGATATCTCGACAGTGTGGATGTTATTACTGACAACATATGTTACATACAGGGGCGGAATTCTTCTGGACAGATTGAATGAGCAGAAACCGCAGGACGGAATAAGCAGGGAAGAAAAGAAAGATTTCAAGAAAAATATTGTCCGTAAAAAGAAAAAAATAGTACTGGCTATGGTACTTATAGCGTTTGGAATGCTTGGGATTATGAAGTATACCAATTTTATGCTTGGAAATATAGATGCAGTTTTAAGACTTTTTGGGAGTGGAAAGCAGATAGGAGTTCTTAATCTGACACTGCCGCTTGGCATATCGTTTTATACATTCCAGTCAATAAGTTATGTTGTTGATGTATACAGAGGCAAGCATAAGGCTCAGGGCAATTTCTTTAAGCACGCATTATTTGTTTCATTTTTTCCGCAGCTTTTACAAGGACCGATTGGAAGATATGAAAGACTTGGAAGCCAGTTGTATGAAGGACACAGCTACAATTTAAAAGAATTGCAGTTTGGTGTCCAGAGAATACTATGGGGCTTTTTTAAGAAAATGGTACTTGCTGACAGGGTAAATGCGGCAGTCCTTCTCATATTCCATAATTACTGGAATTATGGCGGATGGTACAATGTGTTAGGAGTGCTTCTTTATAGCATACAGCTTTATGCAGATTTCTCCGGTGGAATTGATATTGTCATAGGAATTGCACAGATGTTTGGAATTACGATGGATGAGAATTTCAGACAGCCATATTTCTCACGCTCAATAAGTGAGTTCTGGAGAAGATGGCACATAACGCTTGGTACATGGATGAAGGACTACATATTCTATCCATTTTCTTTATCTAAGAGTATGGCTAAATTCGGTAAGTGGAGCAAGAAGAAATTTGGTAACAATGTTGGAAAGCTTCTTCCTGTAGGACTTGCTGACATTTTGGTGTTCTTTGTTGTAGGTGTATGGCATGGAGCAGCGTGGAAGTACATAATGTATGGTATATATAATGGCGTAATTGTTGCAGGAAGTGGAATGTTAGCACCTGTATATGCAAAGATACAGGAAAAGCTTCATATCAATCCTAAGAAATGGTGGTATCAGGGCTTCTGCATTATAAGGACATTTATTCTTGTCAATATAGGCTTTTATTTTGATATGGCAAATGATTTAAGAGCTGCTAATGCTATGTTGGTACAGACAGTTACAAAGGCACATATATCACAGCTTTCAATGGCGGCTGTTAAAGCTGTAGGGCTTACAAGTCAGGATTTGCTAATTGTTATAGCAGGCTGTATTATTATATTTGTTGTCAGTCTGTTAAAAGAAAAGGGGATTAACATAAGAGAAACAATAGCATCATATAATATTGTAATAAGATGGATTATATATATAGGATTTATAATGTTTATACTTATATATGGAAGTACAAGCACAACATCAGATTTTATATATGCTAATTTTTAATAATTACAGTAAATGAGTGGCGAAAATCAGGTTATAGCCGCTTATTTGCTGTTTTTTTGTTGTAGTGACAATTATTGTGGGAGGTGGTATAATAATATGTGAATGCCTAAGTGGAGCATTTTCACATTTATTCTGTTCATAACGGAGTAGATAGTGAAGGCACACATAAAGTGTTCTTATTTTAAGGTTTGGTACGTTAGTAAGAATATTATATCAGGAGATGAATATGAGTAATAAAGATGACGGGCTTTCACAGTTAGTACAGGATGTGATTGACGGAAAAGCTGAGAAAAAGGAACTATGCAATAAGATTTACAAAGAGGTATACGCTTTAGCATACCCTGTATATCAGAACGAAGAAAAGAGTATGACCCAGGCAAAGAAGGCACTTATTGAGATATGTAAGAGAATAGGTGATTTTAACCTTGAAAGAAATATTCATAAGCAGGTTGCAACAATTGCATCTGCGTTCTTCTTTACAAGTGTGGTAAGTGAGAATGCAGAAGAATTAAGGAATAATGCACCAACAGGAGAATATGAATATACTCATATTAAGGATGATGAAGAATTCGTTACATATATGAAGCAGAAGGCAATAGCCTTCAGAAGCCCTAAGTCATTTGACCAGCAGGAGGAGAGCTTTAGAAATTTATCAGAGATAGAAATGTCGCTTACAGAATTATACGCTTATGAGATGCTTTCTGTTGATGCGATTGAGAGCGTAACCGATGTTGACAGTTCTTATATAAGCGGCTGGTTAGCAGGCATAAGAAGTTATGTATTAGGTTATGAAACGGCTGGTAATGCCGATAATAATGATATGGCAGCAGTCGCTGATAATGATTACAATTCATTAGATGAAAGTGATTATTCTGATGAAGAGTATGATGACAGTGATTATGGTTATGATGAGAATAATAATAATGATGATTATAGAGAAAGAGAAGCTGTAAGTTCTGTATACAGAAAAACAGGAAAAAGATTAAGGGAAAATGCTGTTACATTATTCATTAAAAGACTTTTTCCAGCACTCACACTTCCGGCAAGAATGATGGTTTCATGGATTGCAGGTGGTGTAATAGTTATTATTCTTATTATTATTCTTGTTGTATCAGTTAAGGCTGGCAAGAGCAATAAGAAGAGTGCTTCTTATGAATACCAGAATATGCAGTATACAACAGAACAGGCTGCAACGAAGAATAATAAGAAGAATGAGGCGGCAACAGCTTCAACTGAGGCAGGCACAGAAGAACAGACTACACAGAAGCAGACTGAGAATGTAACACAAAGTACTACTGGCAGCAGTTCTAATAATACAACCAATAGGACAACAGCTAATACATCTGATGATGATAGCATCACAGGAAATACTAGTTCAGATAATAGTGGAAGCACAGACAATGATACCAATGGAAGTGGTGACACAGGAAGTACGGATAACGGAACAAGCGGAAGCGGTACTACAGGCGGAAGCACAGATAACGGAACAAGTGGAAGCGGTACTACAGGCGGAAGCACAGACAGCGGAACAAGCGGAAGCGGCACTACAGGCGGAAGCACAGACAGCGGAGCAAGCGGAAGCGGCACTACAGGCGGAAGCACAGATAACGGAGCAAGTGGAAGCAGCACAGGAAGCGGCAGTTCAAGCAGTTCAGGTTCATCAGACACAGTTAAATCAGCAGCTTCTGGTGTATCAGCTAATTAAAATGATGGGCAAAAATAACAATTATGGAGGAACATTTGCATGAAGTGTGTAATTCTTGCAGGTGGAAGTGGCGATAGTTTATGGCCATTGTCCAGAAAAAATTATCCTAAACAGTTTATGAAATTTAAGGAAGGCCGTTCACTTTTACAGGAAACGGTTGTCAGAAATCTGCCTTATTGTGATGAATTTATTATAGTAACTAATGAGGCATATAAGAATATTGTAAACGGACAGATGAAGGCGTTCCAGAGCCTGAAATACAGAGTTATTCTTGAGGGCACAGCTAAGGGCACAGCAGCGGCAATTATGCTTGGAACAATGTTTGCCAATCCAACTGAATTTGTATTAGTTGTTAATTCAGACAATTTTATTGATGGTGATGGATACAAGGATGCCATCATAGGAGCTAAAGAGATAGCAAAGAAAGGCGTAATTGCGGCAGTTGGAGTTAAGCCTGAATATCAGGCGAAGAATCTTGGATATATCAAGAGAGATGGAAATGATGTAATTAAGATATTATCAAATGTTGATTTTGATGATGCAACATCTGAGATTGCAGACTGCTATTCATATGAGGAGGGGTATCTATGGAATAGTGGAATACTTGTGTTCAGGGCAGGTGATATGGTTAATATCGAAAGAAATGTCCGGAATTGTATACAGCCTGCCGTACAGCTAAGAGAAAAGTTCCAGCTATAAGAAGGGCTATACGTTTCTCAGAAAATGTAATGAAGGACATAGTTACAGGAAGCATAGAAACACTTGTTCTTGAACACTGTGACAATCTCAAAGTAGTAGAGGCTGACATTTTATGGAAAGATATCGATAATGTATGTGATATTGAAATGCACCATAGTGATGATAAGCCTGACAATATAATTAAGAATGACTGTAGTAATATATCAGTAATTAACAACGCGCAAAGACAGCTTGTAGTTGCTAATGACTTAAGAGATATGGTAGTTGTCAATACAGAAGATGCTGTATACATTTCATCAAAGAAATCTGCTGATAATATCAAAGAGATTATTAAAGACAATCTTGACCAATATGAAACATACTTTGATTATAATCGTATCTCCTATAGGGAATGGGGTATACACGAGCTTCTTAATTATTCTAATGGTTATAAGGTTAAGAAGGTTACAGTATTTCCAGGAATGATGATGAATCTTCACCAGCATGAATTAAGGGCAGAATACTGGTCAGTTGTTGAAGGTACAGCTACTATTACAATAGGTACAGAAACTAAAGATTACCATAAGTATGATAGCGTATTCGTGCCAATCGGTGTTAAGCATAAGGTTGCTAACAAGACAGACTCTAATGTTGTCATTATAGAGGTTGGAATTGGTGATTCAATCCTTGATAATGATATGGTTAAGATATATGGACAGGATTCATCAGATAATGGCGGCAATTATGTAAGAAAAGATAATTGTCCGATTGTCAAGCTTGACCCGGCATTTAAGGATAACCTCTGGGGCGGTACTAAGATAAGAGATGTATATGGCAAGAAATGTGATTATGATGTCATAGGAGAAAGCTGGGAGCTTTCTGCACACCCAGACGGACAGAGCCGTATTGCAGAAGGATATTATAAGGGTATGCTCTTTAATGATTATCTTTCAATAATTGGCAAGGAAGCATTAGGCTGGAAATGTCAGGCACAGGACAGATTCCCAGTACTTATAAAGTTTATTGATGCCAAGCAGGCATTATCAATACAGATACATCCGGATGATGAGTATGCACTGGAGAACGAGAATGAATATGGAAAGAACGAAATGTGGTATGTGCTTGATGCAGAACCTGGTGCATATCTGTATTGCGGACTTTCAAGAGCTTCTTCTAAAGAAGAGATAGAAGAACGTATAAAGAACAATACAATAACAGAAATTCTTAACAAGATAGAGGTTAAAAAGGGTGATGTTGTTATGGTAAAGGCTGGCACCATCCACGCGATAGGTGCAGGTATATTTATATGTGAAATACAGCAGAATTCTAACTGCACATACCGTATGTATGATTATGACAGACGTGACAAATTCGGTAATCCGCGTGAGCTTCACATTGCCAAGTCATTAGATGTCGTTAATCCGGTTAAGTATGAGAAGGATAACAAATGTAATGTTATGCTTGCACATAATGAGCATTATATGTCAAAGCGACTTGTACAGTGCAAGTATTTTGAAGTTATCAAGTATGAAATAGAAGATGAAGCTAAGATACCAGTTGATGAAGCTTCATTCCTGTCAGTAATTGTAATTGACGGTGAAGGAACAATTATGACAGATGACAATGACAAGGAACTTAAGTTTAAGGCTGGAGAAAGCTTCTTTATTAATGCAGGCAAGAGAAATGTTGTCGTAAATGGCAGATCAACCTGTATAATTACACATGTATAATCAGATGGGAACGGAGGATTTGAATGAATAACAGTTCTGATAAAAAGGGAAGAAAGATAGCTTCATATCTTATTCCTGGAATTATAACACTACTTGTTATGATATTTGTTCTTATTGTAAAGGGAATATGGCCTTTTGGAAGTAACAGAATAGATTTATTTGATAATATGCAGCAGGTTGCTCCACTGTATGCACATTTGTGGGATGCTATGCACGGTAATGCAAGTGTGTGGTTTGACTGGTATACAGGACTCGGAACTAATGTGAGTATGAGTATATCAGCGTTCTCAATGTTCAGTCCATTTAACCTGCTTTTATATCTATGTCCAAGAGATTATATATTGGAATTCATATCAATTCTTACACTTGTTAAGATGTTTGTTATGTCAGTTACAATGTATGCATTTCTTAATAGAAGATATAAGAAATTAACATATAAGACTAAAGTTATATTTGCACTTGCATACACATTTTGTGGTTATGTGCTTTTATACGCTTCATGTTTTACACCTTGGATGGATATAGTTGCTTTATTTCCACTTCTTATGATGTCTTTAGATGTTATGGAAAAGACAGGAAAGAAGTTTTTCTATATTCTTATGCTGGCATTGTTATTTGTTATTAACTATTATATCAGTGCAATGTCAGTTGTATACATACTCCTTGCCGGTGGAATGTATATTATATTCAGATGTGACAAAGAAGAGAGAAGAAAATGTGCGTGGAACTTAGGGATAGGTACATTTACGGGAATTGGACTTTCAGCCTTTGTGCTTCTTCCGGTATTCTCGCAGCTTTCACAGTCACAGAGAACCGGTAACTCATTAAGCCTTGTACAGCAGTATATGTCATGGATTTCTAATCCGACATTCAGAAGCTTCAGTCTTGGCGAATTTGAAAGAATAATGATGTTCTATGGTATGGGAATATTCCTTGTGCTTATATTTACAGGCATACATAGAAGCAGAAAGTTACCGCGGTATAAGATGGATATAGATTTAAGAAAGCGTAACTGGTATGCAGTATCACTCTTTGCAATAATGGTTATTCAGGCAGTTGCAGAGGGTACTAACATTATGTGGCATTTTGGTTCATATAATGGATATACATTAAGAAATGGATTTATTATAGCATTTACATTCATATGTCTTGCAGCAATGTATGCAGATACTATAGTTGCAGATAGCAAAGAAGATAAAAAGAAGAATATAATATTAAGTGCAGTGTGTGTGGTAGTATGCGTTGCATTTGCACTTGGATATAAGTATATTCCAGTTAATTCCTACGAGAGGGCATTTGCATTTTTTATAGCAGTATTCGCAATTATGCTTGTTGTGCATATAATTAATGTGATAGTTAGAAAAGACGGGTATGGAATTAACAGTATTATAAGATTAATGGCTGTTGAGATAATTATAGGTGCCATCGCTATGACAGGTCCACCTAAGTTCTATACTTATACGCCATATCAGTATGGAGATTATGTACAGCTTGCAGTGGAGGCGGCTAATAATCTTGAAATAGCCTCATCACCGGTAGACAGAATAACTAATCCGGATTTAAGCCTTAATGCCAACTACCCTCTTGTTATGAAGAGAGGTGCAATGTCAAGCTTTACGGCAGCTCTTCAGAAGGACAGCCAGAAGCAGACAGTAAGATGGGGACATTCAAAGTATTTCCTCTGGATGCTTGATTCAGGTAATACGGTATTCAGCGATGCTCTTATACACATTACGGAGGCTGTTAATGTCAACAGATTAGACAGTTCATTGTATACACTTAAGAAGGTTGGAACTGATGGCTGTCAGTATAAGCTTTATACAGCTAATTACCAGCTGCCATTTGCAATGGTTACAGACTCATCTGTAAAAAATGTAGATTTTAACAAAGATTTTACTAAGAATGAAGCAACAATGTCTGTAGAGTCAGAAGATTATAATGATAATAACTGCTCAAAGGACTGGATATATATGCACAATATTATGTATAGTGCATTAAGCCATGATTCAAGTGGTATTGTTACGGAATATGGTACTCTTACAGATACTAAAGAGATTACTGTAAATAATAATCATGTTGCAGAAGATAATATAGCTTCTGATAATCTGGAAGATTACAGAACAACGCAGAATAAGCATATCATACAGACTTATAAGGATTCTGTAACAGGAACAAAGGCTGTATATATGAGTGTAACTGACCGTAATATAGGCGACTCGGATGCCAATGTATCTAATCTTTTCAGAAGTGTAAAGATAACTGTTAATGGTAAAGAGATTGCAATACCGACAATAGGGAATGTAAAAAATAAGTATTACACAACGGATTATAATAACGGACTTATATATCTTGGAACATTTTATGATGAAGATATTGAGGTTCAGGTAGAATATACAAGACCATATGATTCAGCAGGTAATGCAATCACGGATAAGTCGATTGTCACAATCGCAGGAATTGACCTTAATAAAATGCAGTCACTGTGCGATAAATACGCTGATAAGCAGAGTGATGTAACATATACTAATAACTCAGTTACTATAAAGGTTGACGGAAGCGGTAATGATAATTATGCAATAATTCCAATCATTAAGAGTGATAACTGGACAGTTACAGTTAATGGAGTAAAGTGTGATACAGACGAGATTGCTGGAATATTTACAGGAGTTAATATTAATGACGGAAGTAATGAGATTGTATTTACATTTAAACCATCAGGAAGAAACGCAGGAATAATTATATCTTTGATTATTCTTATTGTTATGATAGTTCTTATGGTTATTGACCATAAGAGAGGGATAAATGTTCCTCAGTGGTTAGGAATGTGTGCAAGTGGTGTATATCTTGCAATAATTGCAGTGCTTGCAGTTGTTATGTTTGCAATTCCACTTGTTGCCAGCGTGATTGCGAATATACAGTATATATTGTAATAACAGATATTGGGGTTGTGAATGTTTAAAGCAGTAGCAGGATACTATAAAGATAATGAACAGTTAAGGCTTTTGGTGAAGATAATAGCAGTATGGCTTATTTCAAGGGCAGTTATGCTTCTAATGGTTCCGGTGATGAATCTTATTGCTGATGAGCCGCACCAATGGCTGTATTATATGAATCCGTGGGATGCAGAGTGGTATAAAGGGATTGTGGAGAATGGTTACCAGCCTCCTAAGTCATCAGGAATGGCAAGCTGGGCTTTTTTCCCGCTATACCCTCTTGTGTGTATGGCAGTAAGACTTGTCACAATGGGAAGTATAGATACATATGCCGTTGGAATGACAGTTTCCAACATATGTATAATTATAGCAGTGTATTATGCGGTTAAGTATGCAGATATAGAGCTTGATATGAAGAAATATAATAAAAAGACAGTTGAGGATATTATTATATTTCTTATGCTTGCAGGACCATTTGCCGTGTACTATGGTGCTATGTATACAGAAGCACTATTCATATTGTGTGTTATACTCTGCTTCTATAACTCTGCCAGACATAATTATATGGCGGCAGGAATAGCGGCGGCGATGGCAAGTGCAACACGAATTGTTGGCTGTATGCTTGTGTTTGTGCTTATAACATATATGTTTATGGAGACCTGTGCAGAGTGCAGGGCTAAGCATAATTCAGAAATGAAAGATAATAAAGAAGCTGGTATAATAGATAAGTGTATGCTTACAGAAGAAGCTGGTATTCTGATAGCTGGAAATATAAGCTTAGCCAGTGTTATAAGAACTTTTATTAAAAATGTCATAAAAGAACCAAAGAAGCTTGTGGCTATTATGATAAGCCCTCTTGGCATATTCATATATATGAATTATCTGAGATACTTTTGTGGTGATTCGTGGGCATTTTACCACGTCCAGAGAGCGTGGAGGACACAGAAAATGTTTCCGGTAATCGGAGTGTTGTTTAAGTCGTGTACAGGGCAGCTCTCAGCGTCATCAGGAGTTAAGACACTCAATGGAATAATACTTGGCTGGCTCTGCGTTATAACACTTATGCTTTATGCAGCGATGATAAGAAAGAAGCATTATGCACTTGGAATATTTGGAATAATAGTACTTCTTATTCCGCTTACATCAAGCGTTATGAGTACATTGAGATTTATAATGGGTTCATTTGTAATATATATAGGAGTGGCAGAGATAATCGCAGGCTGTAACAGGTATGTACGGTATGGAATAATTACGTTGTTGTCTATAGTTGAGATTGTTGTAATATCGGCATGGTACTTCTGGGATGGTCTGCTTATGTGAAAAGACTTGCTATCTTTATATATTGGTATTATAATTAACACGCTTTTTAAATTACAATTATATATACTGGAGTTAATCTGGTATAAGAATATTAAAAGGAGAAAATATATGTTATCAGTAGTTGTACCTACATTTAATGAGGGAAAGAATATTAGAAATCTGGTGACACAGATAGATGATGCACTTAAGGGAATTGATTATGAAATATTATTCGTAGATGATAGTAAAGATAATACACCTGATGTAATCAGGGAAGTAGCTAAGGATTTTCCACAGATAAGAC
>OLZZ01000699.1_pt1 | contig 13451 bp, 17 predicted proteins | sample 1673571 | NCBI WGS metagenome assembly OLZZ01 (sample SAMEA103958115, study PRJEB25191) | human gut metagenome | biome: human-associated habitat [ENVO:00009003]; feature: intestine environment [ENVO:2100002]; material: feces | place: Germany | collected 2013/2015 | reverse complement strand
CGCCCGCGTCAGCGCCACGCATCGGCAGTTGCAGTCCTCTTCCGGACGACCGAATGCGCCGGGGTACTCCGCTTTCTTGCCGTCTATCTCGAACGGTTCGCCGACTTCGCGAATCTGCCCGTCCAGGATGCGGTGATCCGTGCGCGTGTTGCCATCCAGCACGGCATCCCACTGCTTCACGACTTGGCAGCCTTGACCCTTGGCGGCGTTGCGTGCGTCATCAGCGGATTGCTGCTGAATGCGGTGTCCCTCGGTGCGGACAATCGTCTTCGCGCGTTTGAGCGGGATGCCGGACGAAATCTGCACCTGACGTGCAATCATGCTGTAGTCGCTGCCGATGGAGATGCCGACGGAAATTTCCCGGCGGATGGTCTTCTTCAGCTTCTGCATATCCACGCCGAGTTCACCGTACAGCCGCCCGCTGAGCTTGCTGTCCGTGCGGATGGCGCGGGTCACTGCGCGCTGGTCAATGGGTGAGAGCAGCGGCATTCCCTGCTTGTGCAGGCTGTACATCGTGCCGACATAGCCGTGCTGATAGCTGCGCGTCAGGTATTCTTCGATGGTCTGATTGCTTTTCTTGTGCAGTTCGTCCAGTGCAGCGTTGATTTGGGCTTTCATCGCCTCCTGATAGCGCTTCTGGTAGATTTTCGATTGCGTCATCTCGTCGCTTTCGAGGATGCGGATGTGGTTGTCAATGCGCCGAATCGCCCGCTGGTACGCCTTTTCCAGTGCCTTGATGGTCTCCTGCTCATCATCCAGCATGGCTTGCAGGGCTTCCTTCTCGCTCTTGCGCATTCACATCACCCCGCGTCATCCTCTTCCGCCGGAACGTCCGCCAGCACCACGTCCGCCGCGCCGTCGTCTGATTTCGTCCGCCCGCAAATCGTCTTGTAGTCCAGTTCCAGCACACCGCAGATGTTTTCCATCAGCGTGTCGCCGTCCAGCAGCGTCGCAAGGTTCAGGAGCGTGGCAATCTGCGCCTGCTGCTTCTGCGCCTCCGTCAGCTCAATCTGCGCGTTGTCCAGCGCATTCGCCATCACCTCGCGCTGGAAGTCGAAATACACGTCCTGCATCTGGTAGTCCGTGCCGCCGGATTCGTTGATTTCCGCCAAAACGATTTTCAGCAGCTTGCGCATGAACTGCTTCAAGCGGATTTCCAGCTTGTTGCACTTGAGGTCAAGCAGCGCATAGCGGCTCTTGATGACCACGTTCGTCACGTTGCCGTCGCCGACCTGCGCGGCGTTGAAGCCCATGCCGAAGCGGTAGATGTTCTTTTCGTCCAGTTCCAGCTTCGTCTGGCGCGCCTGATAGGGAATGTCAATCGTGCGAATCTCAACGTCGCCGCCGGAATCCGGGATGCCGATGTGCTTTTTCGCCCGGATGTTGGTCATCAGCTCATCGAGGTTGTCGCCCTCAAAGCCCTTGACGACGTAGAGAACTTCGTTCGCGTCCTGAATGTTGTTGGATAGCCCGCAGGACATGAGGTCGTAGTCGTCAATCAGCCCCTTGATGGTTTTGAGGCCGGAAAACTGCTTCTGCCCGTTGTCCAGGCGGAAGAAGGGGATGAAGCCGAAGCCGTCAAAGTAGGTGCTTTCGTCGCCGGGCTTGCGCCAGATGGTGTGCGGGCGCGGGTTCAGCGGTGCGGATTCATCCGGCACAATCTCGCCCTCGTTCACCTGGCAGAAGAAGTGCGTCTGCTTTTTGTCCCACACCTGAATGCGCTTGATGGCTTTGTTGTCCTTGCCGATGCGGTCGATGTACCAGTAGATGACGTACTCGCAGCCGTCGTCCGTATCCTTTGCCCGCACTTCCACCACGCCGAGGCCGTCCGCCGCCTGAAAGCGCGTGCGGCCGTCCGCATCCTTGTAGGCGTACATGTACTCGAAGCCCTTCGCCACCGCGCCCGTGATGACCTCGTAGAGTTCAGCGGTGAAATCCTCGTCGAAATAGTCCTCCAGCGCCTTTTGAAGCTCCGGAATGTCCGACCGCACGAACGCTTCCTGCCCGGACAGCATGTACTGCGCCTCTTGGTCTACCAGCTCGGTGAAGAACAGGTGGCTGATTTTGATGTTCGAGCGGTTCTTGTCCTCCTGCAAAGCACCGTCCGCATTGATGAAATACAGCCGATACTTTCGGATGTCGTGGTCGCCCTCGTAGTACTTTTGCCCGACCCGCGCAAACCGCTTTTTGTCGGAAGATGCGTCGTTATCAATGAACGCCTTGATTTCGGGAATTGTCAGCATGTCAATCACCCCTTTCAGGTGTCTTTCGCCGTCTTGGTGTGCCTGTAGGTTGCCGCCAGCCCTGCGCCGCCGCTCACGCTGATGAAGGTCGTCGGGGCATAGGTAGTCAGCGCCTTGTAGGCTGCGACTTCGTCCGCAGAAATGTCGGTTTCCACCGGTGTAGCAAGCGCAGCCCAAATAAAAACGTCATTCTCGTCCAAAAACTGCTTAAAGTCATCGAGGGTCGTCGTGCCTTTTTCGGCGAATGCAAAGCCGACAAGGTTATTCCGATTGGCAATCACCCCGCCGACCGTTTCAGAGCCAAGAGCGGTGGAAAAGTGCGTGCAGAGCACGTTCGACGTGTATGTGCCGTTGAACCAAGCGAAGTAGCGGTCAACCTCGCGACCTGCCGTCTGCCAATTGAGCGACGATGTTACCTTGATTTTCCCGATACGCTGCACCCGCACGCCGCGCGCCAAATCCACCTCGTCGCAGACCCACTGCTGCCCGTTTTCGTCCGTGTAATTGCCGCTGGATGCAACCGGGATGCCGCACAGCGCGTTCGGCGTTTGCAGCGTCTGCGATTCGTTCGCGCCATCCGACACCGTGACCGCCACCGTCCCGCCGTCACCCGCGCTGACAATCGGCACGGGCGCGGTCGGGGTCGGCATGGCAGCTTGCGTGCTTTTGCCGTACACATGCAGCGCGCCCAGTGGCTTTCCGCCGATGCAGCTTTCCAGCGTCAGCGGACTGCCGGAAAGCGTCGTGTCCTCGCCGCTGGTCACGTCCTCGTATAGCTTGCGGATGAACGTACCATAGAGCCGGTTGTCGCGCTCCACGCCCATCTTGGCGGCAATGTCATCCAGCACGTCGCCCAGCAGCCGCCCTTGTGTCTGGATGCCCAGCCCTGCCGCCAGCGCGTCCAGCTTGCCGCGGAAGCTGACCTTCTCGCAGGGGATGGCGTACTGCGCAAGAATCGCCGTCAGTCTTTCTCCGTCTGTCATTCGTGTCATCCTCTCGTTAGTACGTCCATTTCTTGTTGATGATGTATTTTTCCAGCCCGTACCGCATGGCGTCCATCAGGTGGTTGAAGTCGTCAATGGGGCCATCGAGCATCTTGCCGAACTTGTCCTTGTCCCATGTGTAGTTGCTGATTTCCGTTATGAAATTCGCGCAGCGCGGGTGGATGATGATTTCGAGATTTTGAATCCACTGGATGCCGCTGCGGATGCTGTCCGCACCTTTCGCCGCGCTGTGCATACGCAAGCCCATGCCGCGCAGCTCGGCAATGGATTTCGGCTCTGCGCCGTCGGCGGTGATGTTCACTTTGCCGTAGCCCATCGCCATCACGCGCTTGGCAATCATGTCGTTCGTCAGCCCCCGTTCGTACAGCTCGTCAAAGACGTACAGGCGGCGCGCTGGAATGTCCAGCAATCCGCAGAACAGCGCCGTCGGGTCGTTGGTGAAGCCGAAGTCCAGCCCGAACACGGATTCCAGCTTGCCCGTCCGGCTGATTTCCGCCGGGTCGAACGGGGATTCCCGCCAGTGCTCGTAAATGAGCCCCTCCACAATGCCCCAGTTCCCTAAGCCCGCCACGGCGTAGCGGCGCGGGTTCGTCGCCTTCATCCGCTCAAATAGGCGTAAATCCTGCTTGTCCAGCCACTCGTTGCACTGGTAGTTCGTTGTGATGGCGAGGATGTCCGGGTCTTGCACGTCAAAAAAGCGCGCTTTCAGCCAGTGCTTCTGATTCCACGGGTTGAACGTCAGCGTGATCTGCTTGAACAGCGGCGGTGCGCATTCGCCGCGGATGGATTCATCCAGCGTGTTGAAGTCGCTCTCGTTCATGATTTCGTAGGCTTCTTCAATCCACACCCAGCACAGCACGCCGCTCTGCGCGGTGATGGAGGTCAATTTCAATGGATCATCCATGCCGCGAAAGTAGATTTTCTGCCCCGTCGGCTTGTAGGTGATTTCCAGCGGGCTTTCCTTCCAGCTCCAGAACGCCTCCACTTGCAGGCGGTGAATTGCCCAGAGAAGCTGTGTGAAGCAGCTGTCGCGCAATGTGCGGTACGTTTTGCGGATGACCAGCAGGTTTGCGCCGGGGTACTTCATCATGCGGTAGATGAAATTCAGCGCCGTCGTGGTGCTTTTCTTGCTTGCGCGGCTGCCTTTGCACACGCGGTAGCGCCCTGTGAAGAGCCAGAACGCGCCGTAGCCGCGCCCGACGACATCCGGCAGGTAGATTCGCGGCTGATTAGTCGTCAAGCGCATCCTCTCCCGCCAGAATCACCGGCAGGCTGCCCGACACATCCACCCTGTCCGTGAACAGCCCGTAGCGCTTCCCCAGCAACTCCGCCGCCTTGTTCGCGTCGCACAGCCGCGCCGGAATCTCGACGACCTTCGGTTCTTCCTTCTTCGTTGTGCGCCGGGTGGGCTTGCCGCCGCCCTCGCCGGGGATGACTTCCGTCTTCTCCTCCATGCAGGTCACGACGACAAATTCCTTCATCTCCCGGCGCATCACCGCCGTCAGGTATTTCAGCACTTCGTCCTGCTTGGCAATCAGCGCATCTTCCTTTTCGTCCATGCGCTTTTTGATGTTTTCAGCAACCTTAGGTTTTGTGAGGTTTTCTGCCGCAATCGCCGCTGCCGTTTTCGGGGAATACCCGGCGCGGATGGCGGCTTGCGTCGCGTTCAGGTCGATGAGGTACTCGTCGCAGAAGCGGCGCTGTTTCTCGGTTAATCCAGCCATTGCGCACCATCCTTTCTGGGGGATTCGCAATGCTGTGCCTCCACCGCGTGGGATTTTTGCCGCCACGGGCGGGGCACAGCGGATTTTGGGTACAAAAATACCCGGCGGCGACTGGCGCGTCCGTCGGGTGAGGTGATTGGAGGTTTCCATGTGCAGTATAGCACGGGGAGGGTGTGAAATACTATGAAATACTACGCAAAGTGCAGAAAGCCGGATGTGAACCGCTCCCTGTCACCTCCACGGGGTTTCCTTCTTTTGAAGCAACGTCGGTTTTTCAAGCCAGCATCTCCATGTGTTGCCGTACCTTCCAAACCGTTCTTCGTTGTTCAGTCTTTCAATTACACCGCGCCATGTAAGCAGTTTATCTGTTCCGCCTTTGTCCTCTGTCCAGAAAAACGTCGGCTGCCCTCTGTTGGACAATTTCTTGTTCTCCATTTCTTTCAGGGATAAAACCCGATTGGCCAGCACTGCTCTGCGAATGGCGGATTCATGTGCTTCTGCGCTTGTTCGCTTCACCGGTGACCTTGATTCGCACATCGGGCACTGATACCAGTGTTCACCCAAGAAATCTTCCAGTTCCATAGCTCTGCCGCAGTACGGGCAGTATGGAGTAGGCTTATTATCGTTCATTTTTCCCTCCTGCGGAATTATCAGTGATTCCAGCGCGAAATCATCCAAGGCGGTCGGCGGCGATTGTGCTGCTGACCGCCTTTGTTTTACCGCCCGTTCACCAGCACGCACGCCACACAGACCAACGCCGTCAGCAGCCCCAGCACGTCCGCCAGCTTCTTCAAGCCCTTTCCAATCAGTGCTTCGTCTCGTCCGGCATCACTTTTCAGTCCTGCCTCTCGCCACTCCTTTTTCCGCTTTTGCCAGTAGCCTTGACGCGCGTCAAAAACAGAAAAAGGTGGGACATAGGAAACGTTCTTGAAGGTTTCCCATGTAACCACCGCCTTTTGTGTAGTATGTACCTTGTGCAGCTCCCGCCTTCTGCACACCCCACGCCGCAAAAATGGCGATTGCCAGCAGCGTCACCCTGATTGATTGCATAAAAAATGCCCAACGGGATAACCCGTCAGGCTGTAAATTTCCACTTACATTATAGCACCATCCCAATATGAAATACTATGAAAAATGGGGAAAAGTGCGAAGAAAATTTTCTGACAGGAAACGGCTTTTATCGCTTGCCAACGTCGAGGCAAGCAAGGCACACCATCGTCGCCAGCACCGCCAGCAGCAGAATCACACTCACGTCTTTTTTGCCTCCATTTTCTCGATACGGTCGAACGGCTCGTCGAAGTTGAGCGCCAGCCCAATCTCGTCATATACCTGATCTATCGCTCCTTGGATGGTCAACTGCCCGCCGGGTGACATTTCCGCGTCGAGGGCAGAAAGCACCTTGTGGCAGCGCCCTTGCCCGAAGCCATAGTCCCGGTGGAGGACAAGGCAGACCGCTGCGTATGCCATCTTGAAGGTGGATGTCGCACCGTCTCGGAAGCCCTCGCGGTACACGTCCTCGTCGAATTGTGCCTGCGCTTTGGGTTGGTTCTTCTGCGCCCGACGCTGCTGCCTGTTCATGTGTTCACCTCCGCGTTCAGCCATTTTCCGATGCAGACGGCGCACCTGTCGCGGCTTGCCGTCCCGTCCTGGTCTGCGCACAGCGGGTGCGCGTGTCCGTAGCTTATCAAGCTGTATGCGCTCATGTATGGGCAGCGGATGAGATGGTCAATTGTTTCTTTCAGGGTGTCGCCGCCGTCGTCTATCGCGCCATTCAGCGCGGCGACCAGCATGTCTTTGTTCTTCATGCTTTATCCGCCTCCCACGGCGTGTTTTTCCGCTCGTTTTTCGTCGGCTTGCGCCGCCAGCACCGCCAAAGGCTTCCATAGTCTTTCTCGTTTTGTTTAACCCCACCGCCAATACCAGAAAATTCGAGCAATATTTTCGAGCCATCCGTCTCCAAATCGGTAACGATGGCATATCCTTCATAGTCCTCTCTGTATTCCAAATACATCACGGTTTCTTGCTCTGTGTTGTAGTCGTCACATGCAATTTTCAGCACTTCATCCAGCGTCAGTACCCGGTTCGGTTTTTCGTAGCGCTTCATGGCTGCTTTGTAAGCACCGGCTTTCGTATGATTTGCAGGGCTGTGGATGCCACACGACGGAGCATTACATTGATACCAGTACATTTTCTCCTCGTCCGCGAACAGTCCGAAGAGCACGTCCTCGCTGTCCTCTAAGCGCATCTTCGCGCCGCAGTACGGACAGCGCGGAGCTTGTTTCTTTTCATTATTCATCCTTTTCATCCTCCTTCGGCGATTCCGGGCACGGCATCCAGTGCGTGATTTTCACGGGCTTGTTGTCGTACATTTCGTCCAAAAACTCCTTTGTATCTGGACGAAAATACAGCGATGGATAGTCCCACCTGCTCTCTATATCAAATCCGATGACGTGCATTCCCTCTGCCGGAAGTGCCTTGTCCACGGACACCCATCCCGGCACGGATTTCAGCAGTTCCGCCGCCTCCCGGAGCGCCCGCGCATCATCCGCGAAGATGCTGTCCGCCTCGCCGTTGGCAAGGGCATCCTTGTCCCGTGCTTGGTCGAGCAGGGACGCAATGATTTCAGTCTTCGTCATTGCCCTTGTCCTCCTTATCCATCACCTGCTGGAATACATCCAGCGCCTGTCCGTGCAGATAGCAAGCATTTCGCCATGAGCAGTTCATTTCGCAGGCGATTTGCTCGAATGTCTCAAAGAGAATATAGCGCCGGAAAAGCACCGCGTAATACCTCCGGTCGGTCAGCTTGTCCAGCAGCGACGACACCTCTTTTTTCTTGTCAACCAGCCGGTCAACGTCCCAGTCGATTTCGGCTTTCAAATCCACGATTTTCGCCACGGTGTCCGCCAGACGATCCGGCGCGCCGCCGCCCCCAGACGCGCCGTCTTCCCGCAGGATGGGCGTGATGCGCGTCGCCATGTCCTGCAATCGCGCCGCGTCCGCCAGCTTGCAGGTGATCCGCTCGTCGAGAAAACGCACCTGCGACAGATACTCTTTCGCCCGCATGTTCGCCCCTCCTGATGCGCCTGTCAGCACCGCCAGCCGCCATTTCGCTTTTTCGGCGGCACCTTCGGCGAATTTTCGGCATTCTCCACCGTCTCCGGCGGATTCTCCGAGGCGTTCTCCGGCATATCTGACGTATTCGGCGGATTCTCTTCCGCCACGCGCTGGGCTTCGAGCAGATAGTCATCGCCGCGCTGAGAATACACCGCGTCCTTCGCTTGCCCCATGCCGTACACAGGAATTTTGCGCACCCGGCAGTCATCCGCCGTCGCCGCCTTGCGCAGGGCGCAGATTGCGGCTTTCACCGCTTCCGCCTCGTCAAGGAGCAGCGGCAAGCGGTGGAGCAGGCGCGTCAGGCCGTCCAACGCGGCACTCTTTTCCGCCAGCGTCAGCGCCGTGCAGGGGTAGGGCGGGTCGGTGCAGGGGGATTGGTTGCTCATGTTGCTTGTCCTCCACGGTTCAGTGCTGCTTCCAGCCGATTGGCAATTTCCATCGCCGCGTCACGGAAGCGCACGTTGTAGCTCTGCGGAACGTAATACGGGCAATCCGGGCAGCGCTGATGCTCGCGGCAGACCGCGTTCGCACTGCCCATGCACCGGAAGTAGCGAATCAGCTGCTCCGTTGTCATGTCGTTTGCTTGCATCAGCCGTCAGCCCCTTCCTCGCTGCCATCCGGCATCTGCTGATGGCGGCGGCGCATCTGTGCCAGACCCTGCTGCGCTTTTTCGCGGTCGCCGGGCTGTCTTCCCTCCACAACGTCGCGCAGATAGGCGTATTCGCCCACCTCGTCCGCCGTCCGAACGCCCGCATAGTGCCAGTCTTGCAGGAGCGTCAGCACATACGCCATCGGGGACTTCGCGCCCGTCGTGGCGGCGCACCGGACGGCTTCACGCAGCACCGCCAGCGGCATATGCAGCACATCCGCCGCAGTCGCCAGCCGCTGCACCTGCGCCGGGGTGGGCAGCGCACCGAAATCAGACCGCCAGATGGCGGCAATTTGCTTATCGCGCGCGCGCCCGCCCGTACACGCGCGTTCCGCTTCGGTGTATTCCTCATCCTCTTCTTCTGGGTAACCCGTTTTCCCTGTTTGGTATTCTATTTCCGTATAGTTTGGTACTATGTTACCGTTCTGAAAGTGCTGCTGTCCACTGCATATTTTCCAATTCTTCACGGAAAGCTGTGGAGAGGAAGCATTCATGAAAACAGGCATGGTTTTGCTCGCTGCTCCCGTCGCGTCTGCGGACGCGAAGTTGTTACTTTCTGTTGCGACAGAAAGTAACCAAAGAACGCCCAGAGGGGGCTGCCGAATGTCGAGTCTGGGCGGCAGCCCCCTCTGGACTCCCCCGCCGCAAAAGTTTCTTGCGTGAAAGAGTTGCTTTCTACTACCTAACTTGAACTCTTCTTCCTTCCCCCAAAGTTTCCGTGACGCTCCTATTTTCCTGTCCCCATGGAAAAGATCCACCCATACGGCATATTTTCTTCCCTGTCTGCACATCCTATTCCGACAGGACTTCGCCGCGGTGGAAGGAGATGAACGCATGGGGGTTATTGTTTTGGGGATTCTTTGCGCAGCTGCTGTGGTGGTGACCTTGGCGTGCCTGTGGATTAACCGATGAGGAGCGCTGGTTCTTCACAGGTATCTTGGGTGAAAGATTCGTTTGAATCCAGCGGGATTTTGTCAGCGCGTTCACGGCTTTTTCACTGCATAAAAATCCGCATACGAAAAACCCCGGAAACGCACGTTTCCGGGGTTTTTGGCGGAGAAGCCGGGATTTGAACCCGGGCTGCGATTACTCACACTACTCCCTTAGCAGGGGAGCCCCTTCGGCCACTTGGGTACTTCCGCATACATATTCATTTTCTGGCGGAGAGAGTGGGATTCGAACCCACGGATGCTTTCACATCGCCGGTTTTCAAGACCGGTGCTTTCAACCACTCAGCCATCTCTCCGTGCGTAAAAGCGTCTCTCGTGCCAAACGCGAGTATTATATTACCATGCGCCGACGCCTTTGTCAACAAAAAGCCTCGGAAGAAATTTGAAAAAAAATCAAAATAGGACTTGCAAACCGCCGAAAACTGTGGTATTCTAAGTGGGCTGTTTGAGGCACAACAGAATATCCGGGTGTGGCGAAGTTTGGTATCGCGCTTGAATGGGGTTCAAGAGGCCTCGAGTTCGAATCTCGACACTCGGACCACGTCGGAGCAGGTTTGTATGCTTGCTCCGACTTATTTTTTACATAGCGGAGAGGGAGATGGTGTTGTCATCTCCCTCTTTTTTGTCCGGCGCAGGACGCGAAAAAGCGCGGCAGCTGCCGCGCTTTTTCCTCTTCCTCCCTGCTCGGTCCTTCCTGAAAGAAGGTCCCCCTCGCTGTTAAGTGAATTCAGTATACCATGAATACGCCCGTTTGTCCATCCTTTTTAGGCGCCGTATCCAGCATTTGCCACTGTTTTTCATGCATATCGCGCTGTCGGACGGCAAAACTACCGTTGCGATACCCAACAAGGGCATTTGCCCCACAACATGAAAGGAGAACACAACTATGTCTACCAAGAACAGCAACAAGCTGAATGTCCCCGAGGCCAAGGCCGCTATGGATCAGTTCAAGATGGAGGCCGCCTCTGAGGTCGGCGTGAACCTGAAGAACGGTTACAACGGTCACCTGACCAGCCGCGAGGCCGGCTCTGTGGGCGGCCAGATGGTCAAGAAGATGATCGAGTCCTACGAGAAGAACCTGTAAACGGTACTTCCCGCACGAAAAAAGAACCGCCTTCGGGCGGTTCTTTTTTACGTTCTCACAAGGTGACCTCCGTGCCGTTGTTCACCTCGATGCGGTAGCCGCCGGGGTTGTATACATCCGTTCCGTTGCCCCGGAAGCGGCAGTCATCCAGCGCCGCATAGGAGTTCGGCGGCAGGCACAGAAGCTCCAGCGCCGTGGTGTTGTTCAAAAAGTCGATGCGCCTGATGGTATATGTATAGGAGTTGCTGTACGCGGAGTCGTACCGCGCGCCCACCCCGTTGCCGCCGATATACCCGCCGTGGAGATAGACCCAGCCGCCGTTCACGGCCAGCGCGCCCACGTCCCAGCCGGTCACGCGGCAGTTCTCCAGATAGGTGGGCGCTCTGGCGGTCACGCCGGTTCCGCCTCCGTCTCCCTCGAAGCTGACCTCCGAAAAGCGGACGTAGGCGTGGCACCGCTCCGTGTCGCTCAGGGGCGTCACCGTCACCGGCGCGGCAAAGGTGGTGCCGCTGCCCTTCAGCGTGACCGCGCAGCCCACCGACACCGGCGCGTCATAGGTCACGTCCGGCAGCTCCACCGTGATGGACGTGTCCGCGTCGTACTCCTCCGCCAGCCGATCCAGCAGCGCCTGCAGCTCCTGCGCCGTTTCCAGCGGCGCGTCCTCCGGCGTGATGCGCAGCGCCTGCTGCTCCTCAAATTCCACGGTCATGGTCAGGTGCAGCACGTCGCCGCTCTTCATGCGCAGCGTCCAGACCACCTCGTTGTGGGTGCAGGTGGGATCCGCACGCAGCCGCCGGTACAGCAGCGCCGGGGACTCCGGTGTTTCCTCCTCCGCGTCCCACAGCTTCACCCGGCTCACGCCCTCCGGCGCGGTGACGGACACGTCCCAGCTGTCCAGCAGCGCGGCGAAATCCTCCGCTGCGTAGTCCTGGGTCACGGCGTCCTCCACCATGACGGTGGCGGGGAAGTCCACCGTTCCGCCCGCCGGGATCAGCTCCGAGCGATACCCCACCGGGTCGGTACGGCCCTCGATGGACGGCGTCACAGCCGTGAACACATGGTACTCCCGCCCGTCCGCGCCGGTGTAGTAGGTCTGGCAGGCAGCCGTATAGGCATCCATGACCGGGTCGGCCGCAAGGACCGGATTGTCCATGCCGTCCGGGCGTTGCGGCTCCGTTTCGGCGGCCGGCCACAGCCAGACGGCCAAAGCGGCCAGTACCGCGGCAAGGCACGCCGCCAGCAGGTGAAGGCGGCAGTACGGGCCGATAAACAGCGGGAACAGGCAGAGAAAAGTGGCAATCGAACACGGCGCACTTTTGACCGGGGAGGTAGGTAAAAAAGTAGATTTTCCTATAGGTTTATGATATGCTGTTCTAAAAAATAAATGGTAAACCGAAATATCATATAAAAGTAGTGGAGAAAAATGATGGATTTGTTGTGGAGGTATATGAAATGAAAAAGATTCTCGTATTATCACTTTGCTTTGTACTTGCACTATGGATGGCAGGTTGCGTCCAGAATAAAAATATCAATTTTGGGGATGTCACGATGAAAGTTGTAGAGGGAAGTGTAACTCCTTCAGGTTTGACAGTTCGCATTTCAAATAACACAGGAATTGATATCAATGGCGGGATCAATTACGATTTTTCTATTGAAAAAAAGGAAGATGATAAATGGTCACCAGTAAAAGAGATCGGCGATAGAACTACTGACACCGAAACATATATTTTTCAAGGAGAAAGAGATTTGAATATCAATTGGTCTGAAATATATGGTTCGCTTTCGGCGGGAGAATACAGAGTCGTTAAGTTCTTTTATCCATCGACAGAAGATGGCTCTTATGGTACAGACGATGGTTTTTACCTATTCGCTGAGTTCAGTATCGAGTAACAAATACGAATTTTATCGGGGAGCAGCAACCTCTGTCGGGGCTGTCAATGGTCGAGATGAACGGCGCACAAGTGCGCCGCCATTGACCGCCCCGCCCGGTCTTGCCCTGCGGCTATCAAGGCGGGCAAGCCCTAGGGGTGCTTGCCCGCCTCCTTTAATTTTGGGCGGAGGTCAGTAGCCGAAATTGGCCTCAAATTGAGGCCAATTTTGGCAGGGGCTTGCAAAGCCTAGATCCCTTGCAATCGCAGGCTTTCTGTGATACTATTTTGATACTAAGAAAACGAGGTGTCCTAAATAGCAGGTGAAATATTAACATATTTGCGAAAGTTTTTCTTGTGAAATCACTTCAAATACACCCACATATATTTGAATTTGCCGAGCAGCAATAATCTGGACCGCTTTCTGTCGGAGAACAATGAAAATTTCCGGGACACGCCGCTACAGCTGACGCTGCAGCGGCTCTATACCACCACCGGCCTCTCCAAGGCCGCGCTGGCCAAGCAGTCCGGTATCAGCGAGGTATATCTGCACCAGCTGTTCTCCGGCTGCCGCTTCCCCTCCCGCAACCGCCTGCTGTGCGTATGCTTCGGCCTGGGCGCATCGGTGGAGGACGCCCAGGGCCTGCTGCGGCAGGCGCGGCACGCGCCGCTGTACACCCGTGACCGGCGGGACGCCATCATTCTCTATGGTCTGAGCCACAGCATGACCTTGTTCCAGATCAACGACAAGCTGTTCACCGAAAAGCTGGATACCTTATGCTGACACCGACAGGGGAAACCGGGGAGAAAGCAAG
>OLZZ01000683.1_pt1 | contig 13776 bp, 10 predicted proteins | sample 1673571 | NCBI WGS metagenome assembly OLZZ01 (sample SAMEA103958115, study PRJEB25191) | human gut metagenome | biome: human-associated habitat [ENVO:00009003]; feature: intestine environment [ENVO:2100002]; material: feces | place: Germany | collected 2013/2015 | reverse complement strand
ATATAAGGAGTGTGTTATACTTAAATGAGTTATGTAAACTGATAGTAGAGGGGTTTTAGAGAAAATGGACAAGATAAAAGAATTGTATGCATATAGACAGATGTTGATTTCTCTTGTAAAAAAAGATTTACGTGGAAGATACAAGGGCTCTGTGCTCGGATTTATGTGGACATTTATTAACCCATTGTTACAGCTTTTAGTGTTTACGTTGGTTTTCTCAATAATTATGAGAGCCAATTATGAACAGTATTATCTGTTCCTTTTTGTAGCACTTGTACCATGGATGTTTTTCGGCTCAAGTGTCCAGGATGGCTCAACATGTATAATGCGTGAATCTAACATGGTTAAGAAAATATATTTTCCAAGAGAGGTTATTCCAATATCTACAGTAACAAGTGCATTCATTAATATGATTCTTACATTTGTTGTTGTGTTTATCGTTCTTCTTATCTCAGGAAGAGGAATTAATCTGGTTGCATTATTATATCTTCCTGTTGTAATGATTGTTGAATATATATTATGTCTTGGAATTGGACTTATAGTTTCTGCACTTACTGTTTATTTAAGAGATTTACAGTACATTCTTGGAATTGTAGTTATGGCATTACAGTATATGACACCAGTTATGTATGGCGCTGATATGGTAGAGAATGCTAATGTTCCACAGATATTAAAGACAATATTTAACTTAAATCCAATGACACCAATAATCAATATATACAGACAGATTCTTTACTATAAGGAAATTCCAGATTTGTCTACATTATTGGTTGCTATTATAACAGGCGTTGTTTTTGTTATTCTGGGAGCAATTATATTCAGAAGACTTCAGCGCGGATTCGCAGAAGAGTTTTAATGTTTAAGAAAGAGAGATAAGTATGCTTAACAACGAGAATTCAATCGAAGTAAGGAATGTATCCAAAAGCTTTAAAGTGTATTTTGATAAAGGTAATGAACTTAAAGAGAAAATGCTGTTCTGGAAGAGAAACAGATATGAAAACAGAGTTGTTCTTAATAATATAAGCTTTACAGTAAAGAAGGGCGAGGCAGTAGGTCTTATTGGAAGAAACGGCTGTGGTAAGAGTACAACACTTAAGCTGTTGACTAAGATTATATATCCAGACAGCGGTTCTATTGAAATGTGCGGAAGAGTTTCAAGTCTTCTTGAACTTGGAGCAGGATTCCACCCTGACATGAGTGGAAGAGAAAACATATACACTAATGCTGCGATATTTGGTCTTACTAAGAAAGAGATAGATGAAAGACTTGAGGATATTATCGAGTTTTCAGAATTACAGCAGTTTATTGATAATCCTGTAAGAACATATTCATCAGGTATGTACATGAGACTTGCATTCTCAGTAGCAATTAATGTTAATGCAGATATCCTTCTTATTGATGAGATTCTTGCTGTAGGTGATGCGAATTTTCAGGCAAAATGTTTCAACAAGTTAAGAGAGATTAAGGCTAACGGAACAACTATTATTATCGTATCACATGCCCTTGGACAGATTGAAGAGATATGTGACAAGTCAATCTGGATTAAAGATGGACAGATTGAGCAGGAAGGTGATCCAAGAGAAGTTGACATTGCTTATCTTGATTATATGAATCAGGAAAGATTAAGCAAGGATGAGCAGGAAAGGGCCAGAATCTTAAGAATTGAAGCCGAGCAGAGAAGACTTAAGAAGGCTGAGGAAGAGAATAAAGAAGGTGGTAACGATAAACGTTACGGAAGTTTCGAGGCAAGAATTAATGACGTTATCTTGTCTTGTGATGACGGCAAGAGGACAGAAACTCTTGAAACAGGAAGAAAAGCCGTGATAGAGATAGATTATTCTGTTGAGACTCCGGTAAAAGATGTTCATGCAAGATATATGATTTATAGAATTGATGGTCAGTTATGCAGCGGAAGCAGTACTAAGATAGACAGACTTGATGCATTTGACCTTGACAAAGATGGAAAGATTGTTATTGAGTTTGACAGTATGACACTTACAAGAAGCCAGTACTGGGTAGATATTGTGCTTGAAAAAGCAGATGGAACACCAATTGATTACTATAAAGAAGCAGTAAGATTTAATGTTGTATCAGGAATTGAAGATATGGGTGTTGCAAGAATTGAACATACATGGAAGAACTGTTAATTGAAAGGTAGTGGCTATGAAAAAGAGTAATAATGTAATTAATGTACAGCTTTCAGATAATCAGGGAAAACTTCATATCAGAATTGCAGGCTGGTATATTCCTAAGGATTTTAATGATTATTCATTTGAATTACTTATTAATGGCAAGAAGACAGAGTGTAGTATCGAGCATATAACAAGAGAAGACAAGCTGGATGAATTGCTAGAGAGAGGTCTTAACAGAGATTGTGAAATAGGATTTATAGTTAAGGCTGATACAGATAAAACTGATATTAATGAAATAAAATTTGTTGTTGTTGATTCGGGAGAAACAAAAGAACTTGCATCACTTGACAATAAAGATATAGGATATACTATTGAAGATCAGCTTTTACAGTACAATATAGATTGCATATGGGCTGAGAATACGCCAGATGGAGATACTGTGTATAGAATAACTGGTTGGGTATTGTCAAAAGGAGATATAAGCATAGAGGTTGTAAATCGCGATAATAAAAAAGTTGATTATACCTATGTCAAATGTGACAGACATGATCTTATTGATAACGGATATACAGAAGATAAAGAAAAAGCATATGGATTTACAATATCTGTAGAAGAAAAAGATGGTTATATATTAAAATTCATGTCAGATTCTGCTCAGAAGGATATCGATATAGACAAAGAACTTAAATGGCAAAGAAGAGTTCATAACATAGATAAGACAAAGAGACTCATAAGAGCAATAACACCTCATAATGTAGCAAGTCTCTGTAAATATATTGGCAAATATGGATTTTCTGATTTAAGGGAATATGTATATAGTGGATTATATGGAGGCAATAATCAGGAGCTTATATATAAGAGATGGTTTACAAATCATAAGGTAACTCAGGAAGAGCTGGAAAGAGAGAAGAATGAAAACTTTGAATACCAGCCACTTATTAGCATTATAGTTCCAACTTATAATACACCGATTATATTCTTAAAGGAAATGATTGATTCTGTTATAGCGCAGAGTTATGGAAAATGGCAGTTATGTATCGCAGATGGAAGTCAGGGAAATAAGGAACTTGAGGCAACATTAGATGCGTACAGTAAAGCAGATTCAAGGATAATTTACAAAGTTCTTGATAGAAATCTAGGTATAGCAGGAAATACTAATGCTGCACTTGATATGGCTGAAGGTGAAATAGTCGGATTATTAGATCATGATGATACACTTGAACCAAATGCATTATATGAAGTGGTGAAGGCATTACAGGATAAAGATGTTGATGTTGTGTATACTGATGAAGATAAAATATTAGGACCAGACTGGAAAAATGTTAATCCTAATTTTAAGCCTGATTTTAATATAGACTTACTTCGTTCATACAATTACATTACTCATTTTTATTGCGTTAAAACTGAACTTATTAAGGAAGTTGGTGGTTTTAGCGATAAGTATGACGGGGCACAGGATTACGATATTATTCTTAGAACAACGGAAAAAGCTCATAAAATAGCACATGTTTCAAAGATATTATATCATTGGAGAATGCATAGTAATTCAACAGCAGCTAATCCAGAAAGCAAGAAGTATTGCCATGAAGCTGGAAGAAGAGCGGTCGAAGATCATCTTAACAGGATGGGAATAGAAGCACAGGTTCAGCTTAGTAAACTTTTTGGAGGATACAGAATCAGATATGCAACACCAGGAAATCCAATGATTTCAATTGTTATTCCAAACAAAGATCATTATAAAGATCTTGATTTATGTGTTACCTCAGTATTAAAGAAGAGTACTTACAGAAATTTTGAAATTATTATAGTAGAGAATAACAGCACAGAAAAAGAAACATTTGATTATTATAATAAAATACAGAAAGAATATGATAATGTAAGAGTTCTTACATGGGAGAGAGAATTTAATTATTCTGCAATTAATAATTTCGGAGTAAAAGAGGCAAAAGGTGATTATATTCTGCTCCTTAATAACGACACTAAGATATTGGACAAAGATTCTCTTGGAGATATGCTTGGATACTGTATGAGACCTGAGGTTGGAATTGTTGGCTCTAAATTAATATATGGAGATGGAACAATACAGCATGCTGGTGTTATTCTGGGATTAGGTGGAATTGCAGGACATGCGTTTATAGGTCTCGATGCTAAAGAATATGGTTATATGTCAAGAGCATATTTGTCATGTGATTATACTGCAGTTACAGCAGCGTGTCTTATGGTGCCTAAAGCAGTGTTTGATGAAGTTGGTGGATTATGTGAAGAATATGCCGTTGCATTTAATGATGTTGACTTGTGCATGAAAGTCAGAAGCAAGGGATACCTTGTGGTATATGATGCATTTTCACAGTGGTATCATTATGAATCCAAGTCAAGAGGATATGAAGATACGCCAGAAAAGCAGTTAAGATTCAAGGGAGAGATAGAAACTTTCCAAAGCAAATGGCAGAAAGAATTGGATGAGGGAGATCCATATTACAACAGGAATTTCCCAATGACAACAGAGGCGTATGTATTGGCTTCAGAGTAAATATCAGAGGTAAAAATGTTTTTAACGAGAGCAGCGCAGATTATTGGAAAAGAAGGCTTTAAGACATTCGGGTATGCATTACAACAGAAGATGTATCAGAATATGACAGATGCTAAAGTCTATGGCATTTATCAGAAAAAAATCGCACCAAAACAGCGTATTACTGATAATAAGGCTGACTGCACAGCAATATGCAGACATAGTGGAAGCTATGAAAGCATGCTGGCAGCAGTGTCTGGAATGGATGCTGAATATATAGCCGTGTGTGATGAAAGCTGTGAATTCGATAAAGATTATACAGCAATTGTTTCACATTATATAAGGATTCAGAAAAGGGCAGGACGCAGTCTTATATATATATATACTGATTCGGAAAAGTATAATCAGGAAGCTGGATGCGGACTTCCTGACTGCAAGCCTGATTATTCATGGGATACACTGTTATCTTACAATTATATTGGCGATGCATTTGTTGCAAAGAAGAATGCTCTTATAGATGCTATTAATGAATGTAAGAATCATGGCGCGGTTGATAATATTAATTATTATGAATTGTCTTTAATAATTCTTTCAAAGTGTAAGACGTCAGATGTTGGGCATATCCATCAAGTGCTTGTTAAGGACATAAGAACTGACAGTAAATCATACAGGACTGCTGATGACGGAATGGCAGCTTTTAAGAAAATGATTCTGGAAAGTTCAGAAATTAATGTGAACATCGTAGCAGATAAGCATGATTCAGCAGTTGAGCATGTGCATTACATTACAAATGAATATGATCTGGTGAGTATAATTATTCCATCAAAGGATAATCCAGACATATTAAAATGCTGTTTACAGAGTATCCGCAAGTTCACAAAATATATTAATTACGAAATTGTTGTTGTTGATAACGGAAGTAATGACAGTAACAGAAAAGAGTATGAGAAGCTTGTAGGTACATTTGAAGGACAGGCATCATATGTGTATGAAAAGGCAGATTTTAATTTCTCACATATGTGTAATGTTGGAGCAGCTAAAGCAAAAGGTAATCTGTTGCTGTTCCTTAATGATGATATTGAAATAATTGGACAGGATTATGAAGACACAGACTGGCTTTCAGTACTTGTTGGACAGGCAAAGCAGGAAAGTACCGGCGCGGTTGGTGCAAAGCTTTTGTATCCGGACTCATCATATATCCAGCATGTGGGTGTAATTAATTATGAATCAAGCTGTTTTGCACATCTGTATGCGAAGGCAGTTGATGATGAGAATATCAAGGCTCACAGGAATTACGCTGATTATGACTGCCTGTGTGTTACAGGAGCATGCTTTATGATTGAGAAGGCTAAATTCGATAAAGCTGGTGGATTTGATGAAGCATTTGAAGTAACACATAATGATGTTGATATATGCCTGACTCTCTATGAACAGGGATATTACAATGTCTTAAGAAATGACGTGGTCCTTTTTCACCATGAATCATTCTCAAGAGGTGATGATGAGGTTGATGAAGAAAAGAACAGACGTAATATGCATGCAAGGGATATGACATATGAAAAACATCCAAAGCTTGAGAAATATGACCCTTTCTATAGTCCGCTTCTTACGCAGACGGAGAATAACTACAGATTCGGAGATGAGATATATTCTGTAATATACAGAAAACCTCAGAAAGCTGACAGATTAAGGCCGGCTGCAGGATATATGGAAGTATCACCTACAGTTAAGGTGACAGAAACAGGGTATCATGATGATATGCAGCTTAGGGGATTTGCATATAACGGAAATAAAGTGTATTATAATCCCGTAATTTTTCTGTGGAATGAACAGAATTGTTATAGGATTAAGGCACAGTCAGTATGTGACAGAGTATTTCATTTAAGAAAAGGTGTGGATAAGAACATTAACTATGCACCGTTTTTTTGTGGAATAGATACAACAGATATGGAAAGCGGCACATATAGATGTGCTATCAGAGCTGATGGTAAATATTATGATGCACAGACAGATGTCGTAATTGATGGTTAAAACAATATGGCAGAACAAGGATGCAAATTCCTCTCCTCACCAGAGGGGTTAGGATTTTGCTTCGCAAAACAAGGAGGAATTTATGAAGACTACAGCACTTATTATGGCAGGTGGTAAGGGAGAGCGATTCTGGCCAAAGAGCCGTGTTAATATGCCAAAACAGTTCCTTTCTCTTACAGATGACGGAAAGACTATGATACAGCTCACGGTAGAGCGAATCAGCCCATTGGTTGATATTAAGGATGTTTATATTGCTACTAACAAGAACTACAGAGAACTTGTAAAGCAGCAGCTTCCAGGTATTCCAGAGGAGAATATCTTATGTGAGCCTGTTGGAAGAAATACAGCACCATGTGTAGGTCTTGGAGCAGTTCATGTTGCAAGCAAATATGATGATGCAGTTATGATTGTACTTCCATCAGACCACCTTATTAAGAATAATGAAGTGTTTGCAGATACATTTAAAGAAGCTGTTCAGATTGCAGAAGAGGGGGCTAACCTTGTAACGGTAGGTATTACTCCGAATTATCCAGAGACAGGCTATGGTTATATTAAGTATAATCAGGATGACAAGAAGAATAATGCTTATTCAGTTGAAAAGTTCGTTGAGAAGCCAGACCTTGAGACAGCTAAATCATACCTTGCTGACGGAACATATCTGTGGAACAGTGGAATGTTCGTATGGAAGGTATCTACAATATTAGACTGCTTTAAGAAGTTCATGCCGGATACATATGAAGGCTTATTAAAGATTAAGGCAGCAGTTGGAACAGCAGATGAAAATGCAGTGCTTGAGGCAGAATTCCCTAATCTTGAGTCACAGTCAGTTGACTACGGTATTATGGAGAAGGCAGATTCTATCTACACACTTCCAGGCAACTTCGGTTGGGATGATGTAGGTTCATGGCTTGCAGTAGGAAGAATCAAGAAGAATGATGATAACAGCAATGTAATTAACGGCAATGTAGTTGCAGTTAATACTAGGGGCTGTGTAATAGAAGGTGGCGAAAAACTTATTGCCACAGTTGGTTTAAGAGATATCGTAGTTGTTGATACTAAAGATGCAACTCTTATTACAACTAAAGAGAATGCAGGCGAAATCAAGCAGGTACTTGCAAAGCTTCGTGAAGAAGGAAAGAATGAGTATCTGTAGAAGATAGTATGAAGATACATATGCTTAAAACAAGGCGTTTGGAGGAACTATAATGACAAAGGAACATGTCAATACTAATCATACATTTGCGATATGCGCTTATAAGGAGAGTCCATATCTCGAAGAGTGTATTACATCACTTATGGAACAGACTGTAAAGTCAGAGATATTTATTGCTACATCTACACCTAATAAGTATATTGACGACATAGCAGCAAAATATAATTTAAAGGTGTATGTCAATGAGGGAGAAAGCGGAATTACACAGGATTGGAATTTTGCTTATTCTAAAGTACAGACAGATTATGTCACTATAGCTCATCAGGATGATAAATATGCGCCTGAATATGTAGAGAATCTGTTAGCGTATACAGCTAAAGCTAAAAAGCCGCTGCTTTTCTTTACCGATTATGCAGAGATAAGAAATGGCGAGATTGTAACAACCAATAAGATTCTTAAAGTAAAGAGAATAATGCTTTTCATAATGCGTCCAAAGGCAATGTGGGGAAGCAGATTTATAAGAAGAAGAGTGTTATCGCTTGGCTCACCAATATGTTGTCCATCAGCAACATATTACAGACCTAATCTTATGAAGCAGGTATTCCTTAATGGATTCAGAGCTGATGAAGACTGGGAAGCATGGGAGAGATTATCAAAGCTTAAGGGAGACTTTATATTCTGTAATAAGATACTCACATATCACAGAATACATGAGGACTCAGAGACAACTAAGATTCTTAATGATAATAAGAGATCTGAAGAAGATTACATTATGTATCAGAAGTTCTGGCCCAAATGTATTGCTAAAATGCTTACTAAGGCATACAGCAAGAGTGAAGAATCTAATAATATGAAGCAGGGATAGGAGTTAACGATGAAAGAATACGATGAGGCAACCCTTAAAAAGGTACAGCAGACAGAGATGGAAATTCTTAGAGATTTCATCAAAGTGTGTGACGAGAATAATCTTACATGGTTTGGTGATGCCGGATCAGGAATCGGGGCAATAAGACATAAGGGATTCATTCCATGGGATGATGATATTGATGTAATGCTTCCTAGAAAAGATTTCGACAAGATGATTGAAGTTATTAAAAGAGATTACAGCGATAAGTATTCAATTGCCAATGTTGAAACAATGAAGAATTATCCATTGATGACAACAAGAATTATGATGAAAGGAACAACATTTATAGAGGAACCTCTTAAGAATATCAAATGTGATCTTGGAATATTCCTTGATGTGTATCCGCTTGATAATATATCAGATGATGAGGAAGAACTTAAAAAGCAGGCTAAAGCTGCCTGGTTCTGGAGCAAGCTTCTTATTCTCAGACATGTTGCGTTCCCGGTACTTCCTTATAAGGGAGTTAAGGCTAAGATAACACATATTGCAACAGCAATTATTCATGCCGGACTTGTTGTGTTCAGAATTTCACATAACTGGATTGCTGGCAAATGCTTAAAGATTGCATCAAGATATAATGATGTGGATACTAAGAGAATGGCATTCTTATTTGATACAGATCCATATTATCATATAATGTTAAAGGATGAGATATATCCATTACAGATGTATGATTTTGAAGATATTAAGATGCCTCTTCCAGCCAATGAAGATGAGAAGTTAAGAAATATGTATGGAGATTATATGCAGCTTCCTCCAGTTGAAAAGAGAAAGAATCATTACCCATATAAATTGGAATTTAAAGACTAAGAGGTATATATGAATATTATTTCAAGAATAATGGGTGTGGATAAGACACCAGAAGATAAGTACAAATATATCTGGTTTACAATGGGAACAGCATGTTTCGCACTTGCCACGCTTGTTATGACAATTGTTATAAGCCGTTTCTTAGGTGAGACTAAAGCGGGAATGTTCTCGATTGGTCTTTCAATTGCACAGTGGCTTGTTACAATAGCCTATTTCGAAATAAGAACATATCAGGTTACTGATGTTAAGAATGAGTATCCTTTTGGATATTATTTCACTTTAAGACTTATGATGTGTCTTATAACATTTCTGGCAAGCATAGTATACGTTGTATTTAACGGCTACAGTCCGGAGAAAGTTACTGTTATATTGCTTGTATGTATCTATAAGATACTTGATTCGGTAGCTGATACATTTGAAGGTGAATTCCAGAAAGAGGAAAGAATAGATATGTCCGGTAAATCAGAGTTTTACAGGATATTCTTCAGTATACTGGTTCTTGTTGTAACAGTAATTATAACAAGAAATCTGATATTCTCTCTGATATGTATGAATGTAGTTGCATTGCTTATAATTCTGTGTCTTGATGCATCTGTTGCAGCAGGCAGGGTTAAGATATGTATTGTCAGGGATTACAGAAGAGTTTTCGTACTTTTTAAAGTGTGTCTGCCTCTTGCTATAAGCACATTTTTAAGTAACTATATTATCAATTCATCGAAATTATCTGTTGACAGAATGTTAGGTGATGCAGCACAGCTGTATTATACGGCGGTATTCATGCCTAATATGGTAATTAATCTGTTTAGTGGTATAATATTTAAGCCGATGCAGACATCAATGGCTGTTAATTATTATGAGAAGAAGTATAAGAATTTCTGGCACATAATATTCAGGATGTTTGCTATAATAGCAGGATTTACACTTATATGTGAGGTCGGGGCATATATACTGGGAATACCGGTTCTGTCATGGCTTTATGGTGTTGATCTTAAGGATTACAAGATGACACTGCTTCTGCTTCTGTTATGTGGAGGCGTTAATGCGGTCAATATAATATTCTATTATGTACTTGCCATAATGCGTAAGCAGAAATACATGACTATTCTGTATCTTATTGTATGCGGAGTTGCGCTGATTATTATGGATCCGATTACAGGCAGACTTGGTCTTAACGGAGCTGCACTCGGCTATCTGATACTTGTTGTGTTATTAGGCGTATTATTGATGGGATATATCTTATACCAGATTAGAAAGGATAGAAAAAGACAATGAGCCAGAATGAACAGTATGATCCAAAGGTCCTGAGAAAGTTACAGCTTGCAGAATTAGAGGTGTTTAAAGATTTTATTAAAATATGTGATGAGAACGGACTTTCATATTTCCTGTTTGCAGGATGTGCAATCGGAGTTGAGAGACATAAAGGATTTATTCCATGGGATGATGATATAGATATCGGAATGCTCAGAGATGATTATGAGAAGGTTCTGAAGATATATAGAGAGAAATACACAGATAAGTATGTAGTACTTGATATAGATTCACAGGAAACATTTCCTTTCTATAATGCAGAGATAGCAAGAATTGGAACTAAGAATATACCATATGTATTCAAGGATGCTAAGGTTCCTATGGGAATTGATATTGCGCTTTATCCTTATGATAATGTTCCTGATGATGCCAAGAAGAGAAGAAGACAGAGATCATCAGTATTCTTCTGGAGCAAGTTAAGAATATTAAGAGAATTCAAGAAACCTGTGCTTTTCATGCATGGATGGAAGAGAAAAGTTGTAAGTGCAATGTGTATAGTAATGAACAGATTACTTACATGGACACATTTCTCAAGAAAATTCATCAACAGACGTTATATGAAGAGCGCACTTAAGTATAACAATGAGAAGACAAGATGGGTTGCATGTTTCTTTGGTGAGATGGATCCTTTAAAGCAGGCTATAAAGTTAGATGACCTGTTCCCATTGGTTGAAAAGCCATTTGAAGATATAATGGTTAAAGTCCCTAAGAATAATGATGTATTTCTTAAGAGAATGTTTGGCGATTATATGAAGATGCCACCAGTAGAGAGCAGAAAGAATCATGTACCTGAGGTTCTGGAGTTCGGACCATTTGATGAGGAGCTGAAAGATATTGATATTTAAAGCATGGACAATTATGGAGAAAATATGAAAAAACTTATAATAATTCCAGCATATAACGAGAGCGAAAGTATAGAGAAGACAGTCAGAGATATTATAGAGAATGCACCATCATTTGATTATGTAGTTATCAACGACTGCTCAACTGATAATACACGACAGATATGTGAAGATAATGGATTTAATATTGTTAATCTGCCAGTTAATCTGGGAATAGGCGGAGCTGTTCAGACAGGATATCTGTATGCAGAAAGATATGGATATGATATTGCTGTACAGGTAGATGGTGATGGACAGCATGATGCGAAATTCCTTGGAGAGATGGCTGATTATCTTGAAAAGAATGACCTTGATATGGTTATAGGTTCAAGATTTATTGAGAAACAGGGTTTCCAGTCTTCTAAGGCAAGAAGAATTGGAATTAATTATTTTACAGGATTGATAAAGTTATGTACAGGTCAGAAGATAACAGACCCTACATCAGGATTAAGACTTATAGGAAGACGTACAATAGTACAGTTTGCCAAGAAGTATCCTAAGGATTATCCAGAGCCGGAAACAGTTGTGGCAATATTAAAGAAAGGTTTCAAGGTGGCTGAGATTCCAGTTGTCATGAGAGAAAGACAGGGCGGAAGCTCATCAATAACACTTAAGAAATCAGTATATTATATGGTTAAGGTTACACTGGCAATATTGTTTGAGAATTTCAGAGGAGATAAGCATAGATGAGTATAAGAATTAAATGCGTTATAATTGTTGTTCTTATATTAGGACTGTTAAAGATATTAGGTCTTATCAAGAAGAACAAACTGGAATTAAAATATGCACTTTCATGGCTTTTTCTGGAGCTTGGGATATTTATAATTACGTTAATACCTAATCTTCTTAATGTTATATCTAAGGCACTGGGAATATATAATGAGATTAATATGTTGTTCTTTTTAGGGTTTGTCTTTATTATACTTGTTATATTCTCACTTACAATGTCACTTTCAAGAAATTCAGAAAGAGTCAGAAAGATGGCACAGGAGATTGCTTTGAATAGTTATTATAATAATAAGAAAAATGGTTCAGACATTGATTGATGTCTGAACCATTTTTCTTACTTCTTTTTTAATATTTTTTTAGTTAATTTCTCGACTCTGCGTTCTATAAAGATATGCATGGGAAGGGCAATTGCTATATCTATAATTATCGCAATAATAATGTTGATAAATGGATTGATTGGACCGCCTCCCATCACATATACAATACTCTGTTGTATAGGGAATCCTATAAGGTACATGCAGTAAGAACAGTCACCTAATATTTCCGCTTTTTGGAAATGCTGATGCTTACTGATGAACATTACATAGAACATAAAGTAAGGAACACATATCCATACGGCAAGTGCAGAAAGACTCTTAACCGGAAATACAAGAACAAATAAAATAATCGAAGCTATGAATAAAACCTGAGGTTTCTTAATATTAAGAAGGTGTTCTCTGTTAACCCAGTACTGGATACCAAGCCAGAATGAAATAGCCGGACATAAAGCGTCATAAACAGATGATATGTGGCTCTGTAACAGGAAAGCGCCTAATATAACAATGATTGATATAATAAGCATTATACGGTTTACAATATTATCTTTATTCTTAAAGATTTTATAAAAAATGTAGCAGAACAGATAACATAAGAATTCAACAGGGAGTGTCCATAAAGCACCATTCACAGTAGGCATATATACGTTATTGGTAAATACACCAGGCAGGTTATGCTGTAAAATCAGTATTCCGTTCAAAAGATATTTCCATGTAAGTATATTGGAAAAATAATCTTTAAGAGGCAGTGTTGTGAATACAGGTCCTATAATGAATATAGATATAAGTACAACAAGTATAAGCATCGGAAGCAGTTTAAACAGTCTCTTTAATAAGAAAACCAGAAAGCTTTCATTGCGCTCACATGATTTCGCAATATAGAAACCTGAACCAAAGAAGAAAACTGCAACAGCAAGGAATCCCCATGTGTTGATATTAATAAGATTAAGGTGATGGCTATCTATATACTGCTGTGATGAAGCACCGAGTGATAATGCAAAT
>OLZZ01000676.1_pt1 | contig 13852 bp, 6 predicted proteins | sample 1673571 | NCBI WGS metagenome assembly OLZZ01 (sample SAMEA103958115, study PRJEB25191) | human gut metagenome | biome: human-associated habitat [ENVO:00009003]; feature: intestine environment [ENVO:2100002]; material: feces | place: Germany | collected 2013/2015 | reverse complement strand
CCCCCGCCATAACGCGGGGTTCATGGTGCTTGACCGCCTGGCCGCCCGGTGGGGAGCCGTATTCAAGGCGGACAGGCAGCGCAAGTGCGAGGTGGCTGCCGGCCCCGGCGTCCTGCTGGTGAAACCCTCCACGTTCATGAATGAATCCGGCCTGTGCGTGGGCCCCATGATGCGGTTTTTCAAACTGGATCCCCGCAGCGTGTTTGTCATTCATGATGAAGTGGATTTCCCCCTGGGCGTGATCAAGCTGCGGGAAAAAGGCTCCGCAGGCGGCCACAACGGCATGAAATCCCTCATCGCCCACATGGGCACCCAGGAATTCCCGCGCCTCCGTTTCGGCATCGGCCAGCCCCGGGGCAAAGGGGAAATGATAGGGCACGTGCTGGGTAAATTCCGCCCGGAGGAACGCGAGCTTCTGGACGTGATGCTTGGCAAGGCGGAGGACGCCGTGCTGTACACCATGGAACACGGCATTACCAGGGCAGGCAATATTTTCAACGCTGTCCCAGGCTGACAGCCGCATGAAAGGCCGCCCCATTTGCGCCATGACGCATCCCTGGACGGGCCGGAGAGCGTTTTTTCCTGAAACCGGAGCAACGCCGCAGGATGATACGGCTGCCTCAGGCGCCCGGCGGCGTTCAGGAATACTCAGGGGGGGCGCGCATGCCTTCTTTTTTCGCCCGCCCGCCATGTACGGTATTGCTAAACAAACGGGAATCCGTTAGGATTTTTGCATGTTTTCCCCTCTCCTCAGGATCAATCCTGTTTCATCTTCATGGCTGAATTAAGTTCACAAGCTCCCCGCAGGCACATGCAGGCCAACAAAAGGCGGCACCCCAAGGCAAAGCCCAGGAAACGATTCTGGAGCTTTATCCGAAAGCTGGTCCTGTGGTGCCTGGTGATGGCGGCTATCGGCGCGGCCGTGGGATACTTCGGATTCATGATGGTCTGGAAACGTTATGACAACTGGGCGGCGGAATTTGATCTGGAACGCATCAATGACCTGGAAAAACCCAGCATTATTTATGACCGGAACGGGGAGGAAATAGGCCGTATTTATGTGGAGAACCGCAGCTACGTCACGCTGGACAAAATCTCCCCCGCCATGATTAATGCGCTGATTGCCCAGGAAGATTCCCGTTTCCGGGAACATCCGGGCTATGACTTCCTGGGGATTCTGCGGGCAGGCCGGGAGTATATCCACAACAGCGGGGACGCCAACCAGGGCGCCTCCTCCATCACCCAGCAGCTTGCCAGAAATGCGTATGACCTGAAAAACCGTGCCAAAGCCAGGAATGAGGGCAGCTTTGGCCGCAAATTCGTGGAAATAGCGCTGGCGCGCCGCATCACGGAACGGTACAGCAAGGATCAGGTTCTGGAATTTTACCTGAACCGCGTTTACTTCGGCAGCGGATTTTATGGCATCCGCGCCGCTTCCCTGGGCTACTTCGGCAAAGAGCCGGCGGACCTGACCACCCGGGAGGCTGCCTCCATCGCAGCCCTGATCAAAAACCCGAACGGACTTTCCCCCCTGAATAATCCGGCTAGCAACCTGAAATGGCGCAACCACGTGCTCAACCGCATGGCCAAGGAGAAATACATTACGCCGGATGAAGCGGAACGCCTCTCCGCCATGGAGCTGGGGCTGAATCCCAAGCCGCTGAAACGCGGCGTCTCCCACATTTACGACCGCATTTCCTCAGAAATCACCGCATACCTGGGAGAGGAGCGCGTCAATGCCGCCGGGCTTAAAATTTACACCACCATTGACAGGCAGCTTCAGGAAGTTACCGGAAAAGCCCTGGAACAGGCTCTGGAAAACATTGAAAAACAACCCGGTTACCGTCATCAGAAAGCCGCAGACTACCACAGCGGTTCCGCGAACAAGCCGCGCTATCTGGAAGGAGCACTGCTGGTGGTGGACAACAAATCAGGCGCCGTCCTGGCCTACCACGGAGGCAGGGATTACACCAAGCGCCAGTATGACGCCATCAGGGACGGAGCCCGCCCCACCGGCACCGCCATCCTCCCTTTCCTGTATGCTACAGCCTTTGACACGGGAAAAAGCCCCGTCACCCGCATTCTGGACGATGCCATCGACAACCGCCTGACGGGCATCGGCGGTTCGGAAGGAATCCTGGGAGAATGGGGGGCGGAAAACTCCAAAAACCGTTATGAAGGCATGATTACCGCCCATCGCGGCCTGTCCGCCTCCAAAATTGCAGCCTCCCTGCGCATGGGGATGGAGATGGGCACGGCCCCGTTCGTCAAGAAGCTGACGGATTTCGGCATCCGCAAGCCCGTGAGGGAAGCGGGCAGCACGGAAGTAAACCCCGTTTACCGCCCCAAAATTTTCGTGGGCACGGAGCCTGCCTCCCTGAAGGAAATGACGCTGGCCTACACCGCCATCCCGAACGGGGGTTCCCGCCCTCAGGATATTTACTATCTGGACAGGATAGAAGATGAAAACGGCCAGCTGATCTGGGAATCCACCCAGGCGATTGAAACCCGGAACAATGCCCAGGTACGGAAGGGGGCCACATCCACAGCCACGGCTTTCCAGCTTCACAACATCCTGAATTCCTCCCTGAAAAACGGTTCAGCCCAGCGCGTTGCCCCGCATCTGCCGAAAAACTTCAAGGGCGGCGTGAAAACAGGCACCACGTACGACTTCGCGGACAACTGGCTGTTTGGCTATGACAGCCGCATTACCTGCGGCATCTGGGTAGGTTTCCTGGAAGGCAAAAAGCCCATTTATCACGGAGCCTTCTCATCAGACACCTGCGCCTCCGTGCTGGGCGCCGCCATCACGGAAACGGAACGGCAGTTCCCTCCCGGAGAACTGGCCCCTCCTCCCAGCGTAGAACGGGTGGAAATCTGCCTGACCACCGGGAAGAGGGCCACGCACAGCTGTTATGATATTGACCCGTCGGATAAAAAATACCGCCGCCACACCATGTTTGAATACCTCCGGAAGGGGGATTCCAGCCTGCCCTTCTGCGACTTCCACGGGGAGGACATTTCTGCTCCCGTCTCCACCTTCACGGCCCAGAACCGCATTCTTCCCCTGCCGCCCATCCTGCCCACCAGGCCCATCCTCCAGGGAGACGATCCCTACCATACGGAGCTGAACCAGGTCCCGGCCAACCGCAACTTTGAACTGCTGGGGGCTGGCGAAAACGTGCCGGAAGCGCAAGCCATTTCCGCAGATCCCGTTTCTCCGGATCATACGGATACAAGCATTACACTGCCGGCGCCCAGGCCCATCACCATTCCCGTGCCGGAATTCATCCACCTGTAACTTTTTCTCCTCATGCCTTCCCCATCCCAGGACACGATAGCCTGCACATGCCCGTCATGCGGCAACCTCTTCGCCGTGAAGGCGTCCTTGCTGGGCCGCCAGGTAAAATGCCCCATCTGCACCGCTTCAGTCACAGCCAGGCAGGAAGAAAAGCCCAGGCCGGAAACGGAAGAACAGGACGCCGTCCCCTGCCTCTGCCATATTTGCGGCAATTCCTTTGCCGTCAGGGCCGCCTGCGTAGGCAGCCGTGTGGAATGCCCCGTCTGCCACTCCGCTGTCACGGCCGTCAAACGGGAAGAAGCGCTTTCAACATTCCCGGGCCGGACGCCTGAAGCTGCAGAGAAAGCGCCCGGAAATCCGAAACACACGGCTATTCCGCCATCTGCCGCCGGTGTTCCGCACACTTCCGCGTACTCCGCTCCGCATACACCGCTCGCACCAAAGAAAAAGACGGACAAACGGACCATTTCCGTTCACGGGCCCACCACTCCGGGCCCCAATAAATCCACGACAAAAATCCGTAAAAGGAAAGAGGGAAACGCCGCTCCGGCCATTGCCGCGCCACGCTGCGCCGCCCTGGCCCCGGAAGAGCCGGAATACCGCGCTGCCGCCGCGGATACCATGCGCAGTGAACGCCGGCCCACCTGGCATATATGGCTTTTTGTCGCGGGACTGGTTCTTTCCCTTCTGGGCGTGTTCATGTTCCTGCGCGGGAGGGATATGGAAGCGGAAAACTCCAAACTTCTGAATATCTCAGACCGGTTCGTGGATCATGAAGCGCTCTTTTCACAGGAAGTGAATAAAGACCTGCTGGAGCAATTGCAGCAGAGGGAGCGGCAATACCTCATAGCCCACAGCCGCAGGGAGGAAGACCGGAAGGCGGAATCCATTTCCCCCCATATTACGGCGGCCATGAATGAACTGGCCCTCTACTGCATGGCGGAATCGGATGAAGAGAGGCTCAACTACGTAATGAATCCCGCAGCCGTAGCTCCCAAAATGGCCTATTGGGCCTCCTACGGCCAATACAAGGACTACCTGCCCCAGGAAGCGGGCAGAAGCTCCAAAAACGGGGACCTGCTTCAGATCTCCGTGCTGATGGACGACAACACTATCCGCCCTGCGGTTTTCCTGTATGACCGGAATTCAGGAAAATGGAAGCTGGACTGGGAAGCCTGGGAGGGCTATTCCCCCATGCTTCCGGCGGAGCTGGAAGCCAAAAAGCCCTCCACCCCCGTTCCCGTCAGAATCATCCTAAGCATGTCCGGCATTTATCAGCCCCCTTTCCTGGAGGAATCCTCCGCGGAAAGCTACCGCAACACGTCATATCTCAACTTCACCCTTGAGTTCCCCAACGGGGAACGCCTGAATGCGTACGTGGACAGGTATTCCCCGCTTGCCCTGGAACTGACCAGGCTGCTTTACAACGGCCCCGTGCGCACCTGCGTGCTCATCCGCTATCCGGAAGACCTGCCCGGAAACCGGGCCGTTATTATTGACCAGCTTCTGCACTCCGGCTGGATGAGCGACGCCACCCGCAGGCTTCTTCCCCCCCAATAATTGAAAATCAAGAATCGGTTCCCGCTTTCCATGAGTTCCAAAGCACTAGCGCAAACACAGGACAAAGCCCTCCAACTCAACCTGGCTTCCACCATTTACGGCACCTTTGCGGAAATCGGAGCCGGACAGGAAACGGCCAACTGGTTTTTCCGGGCATCCGGAGCCGCCGGAACAGTGGCCAAAACCATTTCCGCTTATGACATGACCGTCAGCGACACCCTGTACGGGCCGGTCAAGCGCTACGTTTCTGAAGAACGACTGAAAGGCATGCTGGACTACGAATTTACCCAGCTCGTCAACCGCCTGGGCCCCCAGCGCGGCAAAGACACCCGCTTCTTTGCCTTCTGCAATACGGTAAAAGTCAAAGGCTACCGGGACAACGGCCCCTGGCATGGCTGGATAGGGGTGCGCTTCCAGCTGAAACCGGAGGCAAAACCGTCCGACCTGATTATTCACGTTCGCCTGAACGACCCGGACCACGACCGCCAGATGAAGGACCTGGGCATCCTGGGCGTCAACATCCTGCACGCCGTCTTTTTCAAAAGGGACCGTCTGGAGGAATTCATTGAATCCCTGGTGGACAATCTGGATCCCCGGCTGGTGGAAATAGATGTCGTCCGTTTTGAAGGCCACGGTTTTTCCATGGTGGACAACCGTCTTTTCGCGCTCCAGCTCGTCCAGTCCGGCCTGACGCCGGCAACCCTGTTCCTGGCGAACGGCCAGGTGGCCCAGGCGGCGGATGTGCTGTACAAGCGCCCCATCGTGTTGATGAGGGGCAGTTTCAACCCCGTCTGCAATCTGCATCTGGAAGTCATGGCCCAGGTGAAAAAAACCTTCCTCTCCCACATCAATGAGACGCAGGCGGACCGCTGCATGGAAATTTGTGAAATATCCATGAATAACCTGCTCCGCGGCGATGATGTGGACCATCTGGAATTCCTGGACAGGGCGGACAGCCTCAAGGCTCTCGGCAAAAACGTTCTGATTACCAAAATGGCCCGTTTCGACAACCTGTCCGGGCTGCTGGCTCGCTACACGAGAGAACCCATTGCCATCGCCCTCTCCATCGGCCTGCTGAATGAGCTGTTCAAGGAAAAATGGACGGAGGACATTCCCGGAGGCATTCTGGAATCCTTCGGCCGCACCTTCCAGAACAAAACACGTCTGTACGTCTCCCCGTGGCTCAACCGCAAATCCGGGGAATTCGTCACGGCACGCACTTTCCGCGCCCCGGAACAATACGTGCACCTGTACCAGCACTTCCTGGCGAACGGCCTGGTGGTGGACGTGCCCTTTTTCAATGAATTCCTGCTGCGCCACACGCCGCGGGACATCCAGCGCATGATCGCTGCGGATGAAGACATCTGGAAAACGCTGGTTCCGGAGGAAGCGCACCGTTCCGCCCTCCACTTCCGCTGAGTTCCTTTTCAGCAGGCCGCCCCTTCCTCCCCGCGGCACGGCCCTCCCAATGCCGCGGTCTCTCCGTTCCTGAAACCGGATAATCCGGCACGGCCCCTCCCGCCTGCCCTGCCGGGCTTCCCGCCACTGGTCAGGAAAACTTAACAATTCCGTAAGATTGTCTTGCCATAAGGCAGGAATCTCATTAAGGTCTCCGAGTTCCATTTTTATCATGAATACCATTATTATCGGCTCCCAATGGGGCGACGAAGGCAAGGGCAAAATGATCGATTTCCTGACGGAATCCGCCGACGTGGTGGCACGCGGCCAGGGCGGCAACAACGCCGGCCATACTGTAATTGCCAATGGAAAGAAATATATTCTCCACCTGGTTCCCTCCGGCATCCTGTGGCCGGACAAGCTTTGCGTCATCGGTAATGGTGTGGTGCTGGACCCCATCGGCCTGGTGGAGGAAATCAATGAACTCCGCGGCCAAGGCGTGACCATTACAAAAGACAACCTTCTCATCTCCGACCGCGCCCACGTGGTCCTTCCCTTCCACAAGGAAATGGACGCCGCCCAGGAATCCGCCCTCGGCAAAAAAGCCATCGGCACCACCAAGCGCGGCATCGGCCCCACTTACGCGGACAAGGCACGCCGCATCGGCGTGCGCATGGCGGATATGAGGGATCCTGCGATTTTTGACGAAGTGCTGCGCCGCCGCATCAGGATGGCGAATGCGGAAATGGAACGCATGGGCCTTCCCGCTATGGATGAAGAAAAAATGGTGGCGGAAGTAAGCGCCGCCGCGGATGTGCTGCGCCCCCACATCACCAACACCATTCCGGTTATGCACGAAGCCGTGGCCTCCGGAAAAAGCATCCTCTTTGAAGGGGCCCAGGGAGCTTACCTGGATGTGGACTTCGGAACCTATCCGTTCGTCACCTCCTCCAACACCTCTTCCGCCGGCGCCTGCACCGGCACGGGTGTTCCTCCGCACAAAATTGACCGCATCATCGGCGTCTGCAAGGCCTACACCACCCGCGTGGGCGCAGGCCCCTTCGTCACGGAGGATGAAGACATCTCCAACCCCCGCCGTTGCGGCTGGGCTGACGGCGTGCTGCTGCGCTTCTCCGCCATGTTCAACGGTTTTGATGAAATGGCCATGACCAACCTGGACGGCTACGACAAGTGCCCGGAAATTAAAATCTGCACGGGTTACGATCTGGACGGGGAAATCCTGGCTTATCCGCCCGCCACAGTGGATGAATGGGAACGCTGCAAGCCCGTGTATGAAACGGTGCCCGGCTGGATGCAGGACATTTCCTCCTGCCGTTCCTGGGAAGAGATTCCGGAACAGGCCAAGAAATTCGTCAAACGCATGAGCGAGCTCATCGGCTGCCCCGTCACAACCGTGGGCGTAGGCCCCGACCGCGAACAGACGATTGCCGTGCAATAAACCTCGGCAGTTCTCGTTATTATTTCCTTCAAAGCAGTTCCGCATGCATGGCGGAACTGCTTTTTTATTGTCAGCTAATAAAGGCCGAACACACGTTTCAACGCTTTCTCCGCCACCGTTTCTCCACGGCAGCGGCATGGGAAAAACTTATTTTCCACCCTGCATCTTTGCATGAAGCGCGGAAATGCCTCCTCTAAAACACATGAAAACGGCAATTTTGCCGCTTCCAGGTCAGGAAAAAGCAAATAAATATCATCCAAAACAGCCCGGCGGAACTGGTGAAGCTGCCGTTGGAAAGCCCATGCCTGGGAGTTCCCGGAATGATTTGACGGATACGGATACTTCCCTCCTGATGATAATAAAAGAGGAGGCGGGATCTTTCCCGCCTCCTGTAAAACAGCAATTGGACTCCCCGGCTCAGGCACGTCTGCGGCGCATCATGAGGGCAGCCAGACCAATCAGGCTGAGGGATGCCGTGGCCGGTTCGGGAACGGCAGCCGCCGCAATGGCATTAAGATTGGCTTCCTGGGAAGCACCAGCCTGCAACGTGGTATTATCCACGACAAGGTATTTGACGTAATCCGTGCCATAGGTAAATGAAGTCAGGGCTCCGAACCCGCTCGCTTTCAACCCTGAATCCTGACCACCATAAGTGGTGACGGTTCCTTCGGAATCAACCAGAGTCAGGTAAGTCCAGGTTCCGGTGCTGGTAATCTGATAAGTGATGGCGGCTGATTCATAGCTGTTTTCGGTGAACAATTCCTTCAATCTCGTATTCAAATTGAGTTCAGAACCGTTGACAGAAGTAATCGTGCGGTTGTAGTTCTCTCCTTGCCAGGAACCATAAATGCCCGCCGTGGGAGTTCCTGAAGAAACGTAGTTGAGGCCCAGGCCGATCATATTATTATTGGCGGAAAAAATATTCGCCTTGACGTTACCTGCCAGAATGGCGTTTTGGAAAGCCTGAGCGTCCAGGGCCATGGTCACGGAGAAATTGCCGTAACCGGAGTTTATACCCTCCGTCAGGGTATATGATCCGCCTGCTGCCTGCAATTCACTGGAATCCAAAGTAAGGACGGTTGCCCCCTGAACCATGAGGGAAGAAGCTACTACACAAGAAAGCAAAAATAATGTTTTCTTCATTTGACTGTTCTAGGTTGAAAAGAAAAGAGCGACGCGCTCTCCCAGTGCGGTACATATAGGGGATTTAGAATCCGCTGCGCACTTAAATATTTTCTCCTTCTCATAACATATTTACCTGTATTCGGATAAGATGAAATAAAAAAAGACCAGAAATTATATATGATATTAAAAAACAACTGATTAAGATGAATTAGACGTTGATTTTCAATATTTGTTATTGTTCCCGGATTCTAAATTCGCAATAAAAATTACAGAGAAAATCTGATGCTTTTTTCCCGTTTTACACTCCTTTTGGCTCCCTCACCCGACGTACATTCAGACAGCCCCCTGCAAAAAACAATAATCTCCCTAAGCTACCATGTTCCAACTGGTTCCATTTCTTTTGCGGAAGGAATACGGCGGTGGGAGCTGCCCCTCCGCTTGCCCTATCATGCCTGTCTTAGGAAAAGGCCCTGAAGGACAGCCCGCCTTTCCTTTTTCCGGAAAGACGGAGAAAAACGAATATTCGTGTCAGCATTTAAACGGAGTTATGATACTTCCGGGAAAAGCCTTGTCTGACTGTCTGTATGAGACATGCCATTCTTCCCTCCATGTGCGCTGTTGCCGTCGCAGCCTCCTGCAGTCCCGCCCTTGCCCAACAGGCGGCTCCCGCTGCGGCGGCTTCCCCTGCTTACCTGAACACGGAACGCGGTCTGCGCGTGAAAACTCTGGAAGGCAGGGCAATAAGCCCCAGCCTGATGAAAGGAATGCGCCCGGAAGAACAAATCACCAAAAGGACGCCCGGCGTTCCCACCAGGCCCAGCGTACTGCTTCAGCATGAAGGCGGAACTTCCGCTCCCGGCCTGGAATGGTTTGTGGCCAGGCCCCTTAAAATGATGCCGTACCTGGACAGTTCCTACGTTTTCGGCAATACCTGTGCGGAACCGAACGCCTGGATACGCGAAGACATGATTTCCACCGGAGCGCAAAAGCTCAAGACCGCTCTCTCCAGATACGGCATTACTTATTCCGCCCAGTTCGGATTCAACTACACGGGGCTGACGGGCGGCGGCCTGAACGGAAAAACGGATTTCCCCTCCTACAATGGTTCCCTGCTGACCAATATCACCATCTTCCGCAATCATTCCACGGGCAGCGGCCTGTACCTGGCCTCCGAGTTCGACTTCGGCAACGGCTTTGACTTCAATGAAGGCAGTAAAGGCCCCAAAACCACGCTGGGCTCACTCCAGAACCCCACCAGCTCCTTCCAGGGCCCGGACCCCCACCTGAGCAACCTGAGCCTGGCATGGGTGGGAGCGGGAGGAAAGCTTCTGCTGATGGCGGGCCAGCTGGACACCACCAACTACATGGACCACAACGCTTACGCCAATTCCCATAACAATAACCTCACCAACAGCGTTTTCGGCAATAATCCCGTACTCCCCCTGACGGATAATTCCCTGGGATTCCATTTCGCGTGGCAGCCAACCACCTCCTTTTACGTGATGGGAGCCACTGCCGCCAATAACATGGCTCAAAACCACAATCCTTTCCGGAACCTGAATTCCGACAATTGGACGAACGTGCTTGAATTCGGCTACGTGGCGGAAGATTTTTGCAGCATGGGCCCCGGCGTGTACCGCCTCCAGCCCTTTTTCACCACCAGCAACGGTGAAAACGGGGGCGGCGTGGCCGTGAACTTCCAGCAGCAGCTGGGCCGCGGCAGCCACCTGGGGTGGTTCTTCCGCGGCGGCTGGGCAAGCGATGACGCAGCCACGCTGACCGGCGTACGCTGCGCGGCCACCACAGGGCTGGTGCTTCTTTCCCCCTTCCGGGGAAAGGGCGCATCCAATGACGGATACCTGGGCCTCGGTTTCCTCTGGCAGCAGGGGGCTAAAAAGAACGGCCCGTACGTGAACAGGAATGAATACGGCATTGAATTGACGTACGTGGCCCAGGTGACGCCCACCATGACTCTCCAGCCTGATATTCAGCTTGTCAAGAATCCCGTCAACGGCCGCAGGGGCCAAACGGCGGTGGTTTTCCAGATCCAGAACGTCTGGTCCTGGTAAAAGCCCTCCCGGAAAACTGGAAAATATTGATCGCATTTCCCGGAAATCCTGTCTAAATGGAAATGTTCTTATTTGGACCACGCACATGAAGCGCATTCAGCAACCTTCCATGCAGGAGGCGGAGCAGGCCTCCCTGAATCATGAGATTTTAAATACATGGCGTCCCGGGGAAACTCTGGGGGAACACATGGAGCGCCGCGGCGTCAGCCGGCGCGAATTCAACAAATGGTGCCTGAAAATGATCTCCCTGATGGGTGTTGCCACTGTAACGGGCGGCATTTCCAACGCCCAGGAGATTGCGGACAAGATGGCCGCATTGAAACGTCCCGTAGTCATCTGGCTCCAGCTTCAGGAATGCACCGGATGCCTGGAAAGCACTATCCGCAGCTATAACGAGGAAATCGGGGACATGGTGCTTTCCGCCGTCTCCATGCCTTACGTGGAACTGCTGATGGCCCCTTCAGGAGAGGCCGCCAACCAGGCTCTGGAAGACGCGATCAGGGAGCCCCACATCCTCGTCATCAACGGGTCCGTTCCGGTTAATGACGGTGGGGTGTACTGCACCGTGGCCGGAGATACCGTGGAGAACATGCTGCGCCATTGCGCGGAAAACGCCTCCCATATCCTGGCCGTGGGTTCGTGCGCGTACTTCGGCTCCATCCAGGCCGCCCGTCCCAACCCCACCGGGGCCGTGGGCATCCGGGACATCCTGACAGACCGCACGGTCATCAACGTGCCCGGCTGCCCGCCCATCGGAGACGTGATTACGGCCGTCATCATGTACATCCTTACATTTGACCGCGCTCCGGAATGCGACCTGGAGTCGCGCCCGCTGATGGCATACGGCACCCGCATCCACAATAATTGCCCGCGCCGCGCCCATTTCGACGCTGGACAGTTCGTCAACGTGTTTGACGACGAGAACGCGCGGGAATGCTTCTGCCTGTACAAGGTGGGCTGCAAGGGCCCGGATACGTTCTCTCCCTGCCCCATCGTCAAATGGAATGGCGGCGTCAGCTTCCCCATCCAGTCCGGCCACCCGTGCATCGGCTGTACGGAGCTGTACTTCTTTGACCGCATGACTCCGTTTTACAAGACGCTGCCGAACGTGAACGGCTTCGGCGTGGAAGCCTCCGCCAACATCATCGGGGCTGTGGGCGTAGCCGGCGCCGGAGCGGCAATCGCCGCCCATGCCGTGGGCTCCGCCATTCATTACAGGAAGCAGCACATGAAGGAGGAAGCAAACGTCTCTCTGCCCGCCTTCGGGGACGCTCCCGGCTCGCCCGACAAGGACACTGAAGAATAGCCAGAAGCCCTCACCACCAGATTACCATGAGCAATTACACATCAGCGGACGTTCCGGAATCCAGCCGGGTGGTCATTGACCCGGTAACGCGCATCGAAGGCCACCTGCGGGTGGAAATGGAGGCCGGGGACGGTGTCATCAAAAATGCCTGGACGTCCACCACGCAGTACCGCGGCATTGAGGTGATCGCCTGCAAGCGGGACCCCCGGGACGTTTGGGCTTTTGTGGAACGCATCTGCGGCGTCTGCACGGGTACGCACGCCATCGCGGCCCTGGCTGCGGTGGAAGACGCGCTCCAGTACCCGGTGCCCGTCCAGGCCCGCCTCATGCGAGACCTGGTCAGCGGAGCCCTGGGCATCCAGGACCACGTCATCCATTTTTATCAGCTCCAGGCCATGGACTGGGTGGACGTGATGTCCGCCCTGAAGGCGGATCCCGCGGAAACCGCCGCCATCGCCAAGTCCCTTTCCGACTGGCCCCTGTCCTCCGCCGCGTATTTCGCCGGAGTGCAGAAGAAGCTGAAGGACTCCATCGCCTACGGGCAATATTCCATCTTTACGAACGGCTACTGGGGCCATCCGGCCTACAAGCTGCCGCCGGAGGTGAATCTGCTGGGCGTGGCGCATTATCTCCAGGCCCTGGTCTGGCAGCGGGACATGATCAAAATCCACACCATCCTGGGCGGCAAGAACCCGCACCCGAACTTCCTGGTCGGCGGCATGGCCTGCGCCATCAACATGAACAATGACCAGGCCATCAACCAGTTTTCCCTGAGCTACCTGAAGCAGCTGGTGCAAACCTGCCACGATTTCATTCATAAAGTATATTATCCGGACATTGTAGCCATCGCCGGATTTTATAAGGACTACGCCCACATTGGCGCGTCCAACCCCAACTTTTTCTGCACCGGGGCTCCGTCTGAAATCAACACGGGCGCCCCCGCCGGCAAAGGCATGATCAAGCCCGGCGTGCTTCTGAATGGGGATTACAGGAACGTGCTTCCCTTTGACCAGGACAAGATCAGGGAATTCGTCACCAGCTCCTGGTACAGGTATACGGAAGGCAGGGACGCGGGCCTGGCTCCGTATGACGGGGAGACGAATGCGGACTACAACGGCCCCAGGCCGCCCTACAAATGGCTTTCCGACCACCCGCAGTACACTTGGGTGAAAGCCCCGCGCTATGACGGCCACGCGATGGCCGTGGGTCCGAACGCCCGCATGATGATTGGCTACGCCCAGGGGGTTTCCGCCATCGTGGAACGGGTGGATGCCGCCTGCGACAAGCTGGGCCTGCCGCGCGACAACGCCTTCATGAACTCCACGCTGGGCCGCGTATACGGCCGTGCGCTGGACGCCCTGATCAACGTGGACATGATGGTGGATCAGCTCCAGGAAATGACGGACCGCATCAGGAACGGGGAAACCTCCACCTTCAACCCGGAAAAATGGGAACCGGAAACCTGGCCCTCCTCCTGCAAGGGCGTGGGCTGGGTGGAAGCGCCCCGCGGCAGCCTGAGCCACTGGGTGCGGATTGAAAACGGCCAGACGGTGAATTACCAGGCCGTAGTCCCCAGTACATGGAACAGTTCCGGACGGGACGCGGCGGGGCAGATGGGGCCATATGAATATTCC
>OLZZ01000673.1_pt1 | contig 13887 bp, 10 predicted proteins | sample 1673571 | NCBI WGS metagenome assembly OLZZ01 (sample SAMEA103958115, study PRJEB25191) | human gut metagenome | biome: human-associated habitat [ENVO:00009003]; feature: intestine environment [ENVO:2100002]; material: feces | place: Germany | collected 2013/2015 | reverse complement strand
AGTCGACGGAGCGTCCGAGACTGTCGGTCAGACGGCCTTCGTCCATCACTTGCAGCAACATGTTGAACACGTCGGCATGGGCTTTTTCCAATTCGTCAAGCAGCACAACGGAATAGGGGTGGCGGCGCACCTTTTCTGTGAGTTGTCCGCCTTCTTCGTAACCGACATATCCGGGAGGCGCTCCCACCAAGCGCGACACGGAGAATTTCTCCATATATTCACTCATGTCGATTCGAACGAGAGAGTCTTTTGAGTCAAACAAGAATTCTGACAGTTTCTTCGCGAGATGGGTTTTGCCAACACCTGTCGGGCCAAGAAACATAAATGTGCCAATTGGGCGGTTGGGATCTTTCAGCCCGACGCGATTTCGCTGAATGGCTTTTACAATCTTGTCGATTGCCTCATCTTGTCCAACGATGCTGCTTTTTAATTCGTCGCCCATGTTCAGCAATCGCGAGCTCTCGGTCTGTGCGATTCGTTGCACTGGCACGCCGGTCATCATTGCCACGACCTCTGCAATTTTGTCTTCGTCCACAACTTCTCTGTGGTTTCTAAGGTCGGCTTCCCATTCTTCTTTTTTGTTGTCAAGTTCGGCTTGAAGGTTGCGCACAGAGTCGCGAAGGCTTGCTGCCTCCTCAAAGTTCTGCGCTTGTGCGGCTTTGAGCTTGAGCTCGTTTGTGGCAGCAATCTTTTCCTCGATTTCCTCAATCTCTTTTGGAGCGTTCACATTGCCTACATGCACTCTTGAACCAGCTTCGTCAAGAGCGTCGATGGCCTTGTCGGGGAAGAAGCGGTCGCTTACATAGCGCTGTGTCAACTTGACACAAGCCTCAAGCGCCCGGTCGGTGTATGTCACATTGTGATGCTCTTCATAATTGTTCTTTATGTTGTGAAGAATCTGCAGCGTTTCCTCGGCAGATGTCTGCTCAACAATTATTTTTTGGAACCGGCGCTCCAATGCTCCGTCCTTTTCAATATTCTTGCGGTATTCATCAAGGGTGGTCGCTCCAATGCATTGAATCTCACCACGGGCAAGGGCGGGCTTCAGCAAATTGGCGGCATCCATGGTTCCCTGTGAGTTGCCGGCGCCTACAATGTTGTGAATTTCATCAATGAAAAGAATCACGTTTGGATTCTTTTTAGCCTCGTCGATGATTGCTTTGATGCGTTCTTCAAACTGGCCTCTGAATTTTGTTCCAGCGACAACGGCTGCCATGTCAAGGGATATGATGCGTTTGTCGAATAGTAGGCGAGACACCTTGTGTTCTTTTATGCGAATTGCCAATCCTTCAACGATTGCGGATTTGCCCACTCCGGGTTCGCCGATTAGCACAGGGTTGTTTTTCTTTCGGCGGCTTAGAATTTGGATTACTCGTTCTATTTCTGTGGCTCTGCCAACAACGGGATCAAGATTGCCATCTTCGGCGGCTTTTGTTATGTCGTTGCCGAATTTGTCGAGCACGGGGGTGTCGTTTTGGTTGTTCTCGACGCGTTCTTGTTTTTTTGTCGGATTGCTCTTCTTCTGAGGGCTGTCGTCGGGGAAACCATCCTCGTCGGCGGTCTCTTCGTTGTCATAGCTGTTGCTCATGGCAGCCATTGTCAGCGGAAGCAGCAAATCTGCTTTATTTGGAGTCTGTTCAGTCATATCAATAGAAATTTTATGATTGCAGATGCAAAAATAGTGCCAACAAAAGCAAAGGAGAGCCGATGGTTAGGCTCTCCTCGCATATTGCTGATACAGATTGTTGTTACCAGAATTTGTTTGTGTCGGGATTGTATTCAAACCCTGCGGCATTCAGTTTCTGCAACAATTCGTTTTTGTCAATGTCCATGCTTTTGCAGAATTCATCGAGCGAGTCGTAATTGTCGCGCAGTTGCTGATTGACATAACTCATCAGCATAAACGGGTCAGATGGAATTGTCGTCATAATTTTTTGATTTCCCAAATTGAACCTTCAGTGAGCGACAAGTAAAGTTTGCCGTTTGATTTTTCGAAGCCGTTTACTTCCGACGTGCCGCATCGGTATGTCCAGAGTAGTTTGTGCGATGCCGCATCGATGGCGGCAACCATACCTCTACGCGAACCCATATAGATGATGCCTTTGTCTTCGATGACGATGCAAGGTGCATGTTCGTATCCGAATCCGGCATCGACAACAAACGCGACATTTTCCTCGTCGGCATTGGGATTTACCGCTAATAGTTGTCCATCCATAGTTTTTGCATAGACCAAATCTTGATTTTCGGAGCATCCCAGACTTTCACGGACGAGGTACTTTTTGTCGAAGTTAGAGCGCCATATCTGTTTGCCGGTCTTGCGGTCAAGAACAGTCATATATCTGTCGGGGGCAACAATAACTACGCGGTCTTTTGTCACAACAGGAACGCAGTTGCCTGGGCTGAGCATATTCGCCTTGCTACCGTTTGACCATTGCCATTTCAGCTCACCTGTTTTGCGGTCAAGGCAACGTAGGTATGTGTCCCATGTGCCGAATATCACATCATCGCCGTTGACAACGGGTTCTGCCTGGCAATAATTGTTCAGTTCGGTGCGCCAAATGATGTTGCCGGTGTTCACATTCCAGCATTCGAATTTCTTATACCCACCTTGATACAATTTGCCGTTTGCAATAATACCGTCGGCGACATATGGGCCTGTGGATTCGTTTTCTCTGATTGTTCGGCCCGATTTCTTGTCCGCCCAAATGATGCGCTTGTCAGACGCAGGAATGATAACGTAGTTTGATTGGCCTACTGCGGGGCGTGAAAACAGAGAGGCGTCTGTTTGTAAAGACCAAAGCACTTTGCCGGTTTTGTCAATCGCTTTTGCCTGTCCAAGCGAGTTGCCGAAATATATGCTGTTTTTGCCAACGGCAAGTCGGGTGAATATCGAAGCTTCATCTTGATAGATCTTGCGTATTGAGAAACCGTATGGAATCTTGGTGTCAGAAATTTTCTCGTACTTGTATTTTGGATGTGCCGCCCGTATCGGCAAAGACCATTGCAGTTTCTTTGGGTGGCCGATGACTTTGTCATAAACTTGGATTGTGTTTCCGTCAATTGTGAAATCGGTATATCCAAATCCATCTTTGACGTGAGTCATGTCAAGAGCGCGGCAGATTACAGCATCAATGTCGCCACCTTTATATAGTTCATATTTGTGGTAGTGACCGCAGATATGTATTATGGTTGGATATTTCTGGAGGATGTTGATATAATCTTGGTAGTTGTCAAGGTCGTCCTTGATGGGGTAGTGGTTTATTGAAACCACTTTCTTTCCCGATTTGCAACGCTCGCTCAGTTGTTTGTCAAGCCAGCTTAGGTCTTCTTGTTTGATGTGACCGTCGCCCATTTTCATAAATGGGCCACAGTTGAGTCCTATAAAAACCAGACTGTCAGTCTCGAATACAAACTTGTCGGCGCCCCAAATGTCATTGAATGTTTTTGTGGCGCTTTGCGACCAGTTGTTTTCGTGGTTGCCGGGAATTATGTATAGGGGCTTGTTCAGTTTGTCAACGATGCGTTTGATGTTGTACAATTTCTCGTCACTGCCCTCATTGGACAAGTCTCCTGAAATGATTACGAATGAGGAGCTGTTGTTGTTGATCTCGTCGATAGCGGCTATCAGTTGCTTTTCGTTTTCATTGCCTGGAGTGACATGAATGTCGGTAAGCAGAGTGAAGTCGAGAGCAAGGGCATTGCTGCTGTTGAAAATAAATAACAGAGCAAGTGCGCTGCTTAGAATAATGTTTTTTAGATTCATTTGTGATAATGTGTTAGAATTGTACTGCAAAGGTACGTCGTTTTTTTGAATGCTAAAGCATGTGCGGTTTAGTCAGATTGTCAAATTTTGCTAATGACAAAGGCGCTTTGTATTAAAAAAGCGGTGAACAGAAGAACTGGACACCGCTTTGCTCGCTTTGAAAATCAAGGATTATTTGCAACCAGCGCAACGTGGTTTGATTTGCTGGAAGAAGTCGTTACCCTTGTCGTCAACAAGAATGAATGCAGGGAAGTCTTCTACGCGGATTTTCCATACGGCTTCCATTCCGAGCTCTGGGAATTCAACACATTCAATGCTCTTGATGTTGTTTTGGGCAAGAATTGCAGCTGCACCGCCGATGCTTCCGAGATAGAATCCGCCATGTTTTTTGCAGGCGTCTGTCACTTGCTGCGAACGGTTGCCCTTTGCCAGCATAACCATGCTGCCTCCGTGGCTCTGGAACAAGTCTACATATGGGTCCATACGGCCTGCGGTTGTCGGACCGAGCGATCCACACGGCATGCCTTCTGGAGTTTTCGCCGGACCAGCATAGTATACTGGATGATTCTTGATGTATTCAGGGAGATCCTCGCCGTTGTCCAAACGCTCTTTAAGCTTGGCGTGAGCGATGTCGCGTGCCACGATGATTGTGCCATTCAACGACAAGCGTGTTGATACTGGATATTTTGTCAATTCCTTCAGCACTTCCGACATAGGACGGTCAAGGTCGATTTTTACAACATCGCCTTCGCCGGCTTTACGCAATTCCTCTGGAATGAGTTCGCCTGGGTTGCTGTCCAATTTTTCAATCCAAATACCGTCTTTATTGATTTTACACTTGACGTTGCGGTCGGCTGAACAGGAAACTCCCAGACCGATTGGACAAGATGCTCCATGTCTAGGCAGGCGTACGATGCGGATGTCGTGTGCATAGTATTTGCCGCCGAATTGAGCGCCAAGACCGATGTTGTGAGCCTCTTCAAGCACTTTCTTCTCCAATTCAATGTCGCGGAAAGCGCGGCCTGTCTCATCACCTGTTGTAGGAAGCGTGTCGTAATAATGGGTGGATGCCAATTTAACTGTCAGCAAGTTCTTCTCTGCCGATGTGCCGCCGATCACGAACGCGATGTGGTAAGGAGGGCAGGCCGCCGTTCCGAGAGTCTTCATCTTCTCCACAAGGAAAGGCACGAGAGTGCCAGGATTGAGGACAGCCTTGGTCATCTGATAGAGGTAGGTCTTGTTGGCCGAGCCGCCACCCTTCACGACGCAGAGGAACTTATATTCCATACCCTCCTCAGCCTCGATGTCGATTTGGGCCGGGAGGTTGCACTTCGTGTTGATTTCCTTGTACATATCCAGAGGAGCGTTCTGGCTGTAGCGAAGATTCTCCTCGGTGTAAGTCTTGTAAACGCCCTTCGAGAGAGCCTCGGCGTCATCGAAGCCGGTCCAGACCTGCTGTCCCTTTTCTCCGTGGATAATCGCTGTACCTGTGTCCTGGCAGAAAGGCAATTTGCCTTTGGCGGACACCTCGGCGTTGCGCAGGAAGCGCAGAGCCACATATTTGTCATTGTCGGAAGCCTCCGGATCGCTCAGGATCTTGGCGACCTGCTGGTTGTGTGCCGGCCTCAGAAGGAAGTTCACATCCCTGAAAGCGGCGTTCGCAAGCATAGTCAAAGCCTCAGGAGCCACCTTAAGGATAGGATGCCCCTCGAACTCGCCAAGGGACACGCCCTCGCTCGTCAGCTTGTAGTACTCAGTTGTGTCCGGTCCCAGCTGGAACATCGGAGCGTATTTGAATTCTGCCATATTAATGAAATATTTTTAGTGATTATCAGTCAATGTCTTCAATCGGAGCAGTGGTGCCGCCGGAGCCTTCCTGCATCAGGTAGCGCTTCATAAACTCGTTCAGGTCGCCGTCAAGCACGCCTTGGGTGTCGGCGGTGGAATAGCCGGTCCTCAGGTCCTTGACCATCTTGTACGGATGAAGGACGTAGGAGCGGATCTGCGAGCCCCACTCGATCTTCTTTTTCGTGCCTTCGATCTCGGCCTGCTTCTCCTGACGCTTCTTCAGCTCAAGGTCATAGAGCCTTGACCGGAGGATGCGGAGGGCGTTCTGCCTGTTGTCCTGCTGGAAGCGGGACTCCGTGTTCTCCACTACTATCCCTGAAGGGATATGCCGCACGCGGACTCCGGTCTCGACCTTGTTGACGTTCTGGCCGCCGTGGCCACCGGAACGGAACGTGTCCCATTCCAAGTCCGAAGGGTTTATCTCGATGTTGATCGTGTCATCGACCAAAGGATAGACGAAAACGGACGAGAATGTGGTCTGGCGCTTGCCCTGGGCGTTGAACGGAGAAAGGCGCACGAGTCTGTGCACACCATTCTCAGCCTTGAGATAGCCGTAGGCATAGTCGCCCTCGACCTGGATCGTGGCCGACTTTATTCCCGCCTCGTCACCTTCAAGAAGGTCAGTGACAGTCACTTTGTAACCGTTCCTCTCGCCCCAGCGCATATACATCCTCATCAGCATCGAACTCCAGTCGTTCGCCTCGGTGCCGCCCGCTCCGGAATTTATCGTCAGCACGGCTCCAAGGTTGTCCCCTTCCGCGCCCAACATATTCCTAAGCTCCAACGCCTCGACATCCTCAACCGCCTTTGAATATGACTCGTCGAGTTCCTGCGTCTCCGCTGTGGTGACTGTCTCGTCGGTGCTTCCGCCCAGACTTTCCTTGGCAAAATCGTACAGAACATCCAGATCATCCACCTCGGTGGAAGCCTTGTCGAATCCTGTGACCCAAGACTTTACACCGTTCAGGTTCTTCATGAACACCTCGGCTGCCTTAGGGTCGTTCCAAAAGTCCGGCGACTCCGTCTTCTTCTGCAATGCGGCTACCTGCCCACGTTTCCCAGGGATGTCAAAGACACCTCCCCAACGTCTCCAACCGCTGATGCAGAGCCTCAATCTGATCCTTTAGTATCATAATGCCCTCCATTTTTAAATTGTTCCTACAAATTTAGTGAATTTATCTCTGATTCGCATCTTATCCATAATGTGTTTTCTTGGATCAAGGGTAAAGCATGGATTCATATATATCTTTTCGCGAGGTGCTGGAGAACGCCATTGACACCCCAGATTGCCATCTCCAAAGACATTTTGGTCTCTAAACGCCACCGAAAGTCTCTACGCGTCCATTTTCGGAGACGTTTTCGCCATAAAGCGATGCCTTCGCGACCATTATTTCACCTCTAAGAACATTTCAAACAAATCAAAACAACTTCTTTGTGTTTTCGAGGATAGATGTCTTTTGGAAGAAGGAGTGTGCCGGTGGCACATGACTGATGAGGAAAGATAGCCAGACCGAAAAGACAATCAAAGATAACCAAGTTGTTTTTTAAGGATTACTTAATACAAGGTTTTGGACTTGATCCTGGATCCTTGGCCTATAGAATTGTGTTCAAAGAACGAATATACAAAATCTGAAAGCAATTCACAACAGGATCAATCACTATGTCAATTTTTCGCCCATTTCAGCTGCTTGGCTTTTTCAACTCTATAAATAAACGTAAAATTTCTATTGATAAATCTTGTAATTATTAGAAATATTACTACTTTTGCAATACCAAACAATATGCGATATGAAGTATGATGAATTTCACGACCTTGTTAAGGGGAATGGCTGGGAAAGGCTAAGGCAGTCTGGAAGCCACGTGATCTACAGAAAGGGAAGCCGGACTTACCCAGTTCCCTACCACAAAGGGAAAGAGTTAGGCAAGGGGCTTGAAAACAAGATGAAAAAGGATATGGGGCTGAAATAAGCCCCATATCACAACGATAAAAGAATTGAGTTATGGTTATAGAAGCGGTTATCGAAAGAGCTACGGACGGAACTTTCAACGTCTATTGCAGCAAGGAAATATTCTCTGGAGCCGGCGACACCATCGAGGAAGCCAAGGCCGATATGATGCAGCAGATCAAGTTCTACAAGGAGACTGCGATCGCGGAGGGATTCAAGTACCCCGCCTTTCTTGACGGGGAATATTCCTTCTCCTACAAGATTGACGTGGTCTCGTTGATGCAGTACTATGTCAATTCGGGTATCCTCTCATTGGCCGGCCTCGAAAAACTAACAGGCATCAACCAAAAGCAGCTTTGGGGATACATCAACGGAACCAAGCCACGGAAAGCTCAGGAGGAAAGAATCGAATCCGGATTCCGGGCGTTGGACAAAGACCTGAACGCCATATTCGCGTAATTGTTTGGTAGCATTACTTAGTATGGTGCGGCCCTGGGAGCTTCTTCCAGGGCTTTTCTTTTGGGTAAGGGCCAATGAAGAGGGTTAATCTTCGTCCGCCCTTACGATTTTTATTGGAGGGAAGTGGGTATAACGGGGATTTTAAGGGGCAATGGCGGAAGATCCGTCCTGATGAGGATGCCTCTCGGAGCGCCGTGGTCAAGAGGGGTGAGGTCGATGGCCTTTGAATATGAACGAGTCACAGACGCGGACTTAGGATAGGTCTTGCCGGCGGCCTGAAGGGCGGCGCGGAGCATCGTCTCGTTCTCGTCCCCAAGTTGATAGCCGTCAAACGGATTGTCATCAGCCTGAACGTCCACCGGGATACCGTCCGGAATCGAGGCATTGCGGCCGTTGCAGTCAGCGAACTTGCTGATCATCACGTACATTCCCCAATCCTGGATCAGTGAATAATCATACCTGCTGCTGTAGAATTGATCCGGAGCCAACAAGATTCCGGCGCAATACTTCCCATAGGTCCGTTGACCGACAAGCTCAACATCCATATAAGGCTTCAGACCTACAATCAACCCTTCCGAAGCCGAGGCCGTGCCACCGGTCACGATGACATAAACCTTGGATATTCCCGGATTGGCGTCCGACACATCTATTTTCAACTTCTGTGAACTGATTTCATGAACTGTTGAGAAATAAGTGTTAGTGTCCTCCCCTTGCTTCTTCCAGGCCTCGGCGAGAATGGAATTATACACCTCTGTCTGGAATATATCCCCGGCCAGGACATTTGCCATCGGTGCTATCATCGATGCCAACACATTCTCGGTGAAAGCGTAGCCACCGCCGTTATACCTCAAATCAAGGATAAGTTCATCAATATTCTCGGACTTGAAGCGTCTGAACACATCCGGCAGCGTCCGAGAGGAATTGAGGTCAAACGCGGAATAGGCCAGATAGCCGATTTTCTTTCCCGCGACATCGAACGTCTTGTCCACCAGAACAGGATCCTCGTACATATCCACCGCCTTCAGGCTCACAGTCCTGACATCACCACTGATGTTGCCGTTCCCATCCAGGCCAGCAACTCCCAAATTTATTGAATATGAATTGAAAGCATCATAAATATTTTCCTTCGTTATAGCCTTGCCGTCAAGAGTGATGATTATGTCACCTCGCCTAAGTCCCGCCTTATGGGCAGGTCCACCGTTGCTGACACAGCTCACCACAAGGAAATATTCCCCAGGCTTGTTGGTAATCCTCCCTGCCTGAAGATCATACCCGTAAGTGATCCCAAGCCCTTGCACAGAATTCTGGAATGACTTGAGGTCATCCGTCAGGACAGTCCAACGGTCCACTTCCTTGCCTCCCTCATGATAGCGAATGCCTTTCACCACTTCCATCGGCATTCTGCAAGTGTCCGGATCCAGCCTCGCCAAATCCTTTTCAATCTCCTCATTCCAAAGGTAATACGTTTCCAGCACATCGATCGCGTACTGATCCGCCTTCGCGATTTCATACGTGGGAGCATTTTCTCTCTTATCCGCATCAGTCTCCACGCAGCCCGAAAGCCACAGCATCGCCGCGGCAAGCACCACTGCGGTCCCGCACATATTCCATGTCTTCATATTCATTGTCATTCAGAATAATCTAACGTTTCAGATCATGCCACTACATTGGACACTACAGTACAAAGATATTCAATTTTATTTCTCTTTCGTTTCTTTGTTGTATCTTTGATTCAATAATTTGACTTTTCGGTGATGATCGGGATTTTTGATTCGGGGTCGGGCGGGCTGTCCGTGCTGCGGGAGGTGCTGAAGCTTCTTCCGGGGGAAAAGTTTGTCTATTACGCGGACAACGCCAACTGCCCGTACGGAGAAAAGACTCCTGAGTTCATCCAAAGCCGATGCAGAGCGATCACTGAATATCTCCTCTCGCGGGGAGCGCGAATCATCGTGGTGGCGTGCAACACTGCCACAGCGGCGGCGATCACCACTTTAAGAAATGAATATCCCGTCAAATTCATCGGAATGGAGCCGGCGGTGAAGCCGGCCGCGCTCAGTTCTAAGACAGGAGTGATCGGTGTGCTGGCGACGGCAGGAACGCTGAAAGGGTCCAAATACCTGACCACCAAGGGGATCTACGAGGATGACGTAGAGATTGTCGAGCACGTGGGGCAAGGGTTTGTGGAGTTGGTGGAGAATGGGATTCTGGACGGACCACAGGCGGAGGAGACGGTGCGGAAGAGCCTCCGACCGCTGCTGGATGCGGGTGCGGACAGGATTGTGCTGGGGTGTACGCACTATCCGTTCCTGAGGAATGTCATCCAGAGGATCGCGGGGCCTGATGTGCAGATCATCGATCCGGCACCGGCGGTGGCCAAGCATCTGATTGAGGTGATGAAAGAGGAAGGGCTGCTCTCCTCGGACGATGTGGCTTCGACAGGCTCGGTGCCCCATCCAGACATCGAACTCGTCACTTCCGGTGACAACACCTCAGCCAAACGGATTCTCAGCATGGTTCTTGAAGAGAACAAGGTCCGCCAAGGCAAACAATAACCCTCCGGCAATCAGACAACAGAAAAAATGGCTCCGGCCAAAACATCTAAAGATATGGAATCAAACAACAGAATCGAGGTCAAAGACTTCGCCTACTGTTCAGACAAGTACCAGTACACGATGGGCAAATCCTTCTACGAGACAGGCAGAAAGGATGTCATCGCCGTCTTCAATATGTTCTACAGAAAAGCCCCGGAGAACAACAACTGGGCGGTCGTGAGCGGCATCGAGGAAGCCATAGAATGCATCCGGAACATCGGCAAGGCCGAACCGGAATTTTACGAGAAGTTCCTTCCGGGTGATGAATATGCCGAATTCCGCAAGTACCTGTCAACGTTGAGGTTCACAGGCAATGTCTATGCGATGCGCGAGGGCGAGATAGCGTTCCCGAACCAACCGATCATCACAGTGGAGGCTCCGCTGATCGAAGCCCAGATCCTTGAGACTCCCCTCCTCTGCATAATGAACCACCAGATGGCCGTGGCCACAAAGGCCTCAAGGGTCTGCCGCGCCACCAACCGTCCTGTCAGCGAGTTCGGATCACGGCGCGCTCACGGCCCGTGGGCTGCCACTTACGGAGCGAAGGCCGCGATCATAGCCGGATGCGCCAGCACCTCAAATATCCTGACCGGAGTCCTCAACGGAGTGCCTTCCACCGGCACGATGGCCCACAGCTTCGTCACCTCCTACGGCAGCACAGTCGAAGGCGAGCACAAAGCCTTCGTGGACTACATCAACACCCACCGAGGCGAGAACCTCATCCTGCTCATAGACACCTACGACACCCTTAAATGCGGCATTCTGAACGCGATACGCTCTTTCAAGGAATGCGGCATCGACAATGAATATCCCAACGGCTACGGCGTGCGCCTTGACAGCGGCGACCTCGCCTACCTCTCAGTCAAAGTGCGCCGAATCCTTGACAACCACGGGCTTACGGGCTGCAAGATTTTCGCCACCAACTCTCTTGACGAATATCTCATCTCGGATCTTGAGCGCCAGGGAGCCTGCATAGACTCCTACGGAGTCGGTGACGCCATCGCCACCAGCAAGGCCGCCCCATGCTTCGGCAACGTGTACAAACTCGTCCAGATAGACGGCCGTCCGGTCCTGAAACGTTCCGAGGACAGAATCAAACTGATCAACCCGGGATTCCAGATCACCTACAGAATCACGAAGAAAGACCCTGATCTCGGTGACATCTACAAAGCCGACGCGACCTGTCTGCGCGGAGACACCCTCTCCCAAAGGATCGAGGCCGGCGAGACCTTCACCATCTACGACGAGCAGGACCGCTACAAGTACAAGATATTCCAGTCCGGTGAATATTCCTGGAGGCCACTTCAGCATCAGGTGATCAAGGACGGTGAGAGATGCGCCGAAAGCCACACCCTGCAAGAGAAAAAGGCCTTCTACAACAACACCTTGTCACATTTCAGTCCGTCCGAGAGACGCCTCATCAACCCGCACTACTACAAGGTTGACATCTCAGACGACCTCCTGAACACCAAACTCGAGATCCTCGACACCCTCAACAAAGAGATCGAGGCGTTCAGCATTGACTGATGGCCCAGCCATCGGGGTACGATTCATTCTTGAGGGGAAGCTGGACCAGATCAAGAGCGTCCTCGACGACCAGAACACCACCCTCGAGACCAGGCTGGCGGCCATCGAGGCCGCCGTCAAGGGAATGCCTGACTACGGCAGCAAGTTCGATCTCATCGTGGCGTCCCTCGACGCGATCAAGGGGCAGGCCGAGGCTCTCGGCACCGACCAGGCCGGCATCGCCTCGAAGATAGCCGGCGTGACCGACGCCATCAACGACCTCGTCGACGAAGTGAACAGCGGCAACACCAGCGCCGCCGGACACAGGACATGACAAAGAGAGGGTGACTAAAGTCGAAAGACTGATAGCCACCCTTTTTTGCGTACCGTAAGCGGATTGTCGGTACTGCTTAGTAACATGAAAAAATAAGTTGCCTCAGATAAAATTATCGAGGATAGATCTATTTTCCAAGGCCACTAAGCAATCCTAAATAGTACCAAGCTGATTTTAGGCTTACTTAGAACATGAAACCGAACGAGACGTTGATGAGATTTAGGCTGGTGCGGTCGGCGAGGTTGGTCAGGGACGGGTGGTAGGCAAATTCCAGGAAGTACCTGTTGTAGACGGCCTTGACGCCTAACTGGGCGCAGAGCTGGAAGCGGTTGGCGGCGGAGTCGCCGTTGTCTGACTTGAACCAGTCGCTGGTGACGCCCTCGTACTTGCTTTGACCCAGGATGTGCGCTGTCAGGTTGAGGCCGGCGAACGGGAGAAGCTGGATCTGCCCGAGGTCGAGCTGGTACATCAAACTGACCGGAACAATCGCGGAGACGAGTGTGGAATTATGGTCGCCGAACACCGCCATCGCATCCGCACCATATTCATAGAAGAAAGGCAACTCGCCGGGGAGCGGTCTCGCCTGCGAGACACCTACGGAGAGGCCGTTCATGTTTTCCGTGACAAGCGATCTGCCCGATTTCATCTCGATCGCGGCATTTGAATAGGACACCTTGAAGAAAGTCTGCTGTGCGGAAATTGTCCCGCAGATGGTCATCGCGGCGATGACCGCAAGTAGTTTGATGTGCTTCATAAAACTGTTTGTATTTAATGTCAAAATTATGATAAGTCAGCCACTTCCCTTCCGATTCTGCCTGTGGGCGGGCAAAATGGAGCGGATGCTACAAATATAAGAATTATTTCGGGCTTGGCAGCATGGTATAGAGAATGTTTCGACAATGAAACCCGAAAAGATGAGGGCAGATCTTAGCTGCAGCCCGAAAAGGATTTTCCCTATCCGGATTTTTCACGTTACAAAAATCCGGATAGGGAAAATCCTTTTCGGGTCTCACACTAAGGTGAGTACTACTTGCTCAGTTCGGAGGCGTGGGAGAGGAGATATTCCTCAGCCTCGATGTTCCATAGTCCGTTATGAGCCTTGCAGAGGCGGTCGAGCTCGGCATAGACAGGGTTGGTCACGCCTTTCTCCTCGAAATCGGCGATGGCGGTCAGCGGCATCTCCACGTGGGTGTAGATCAACTTCTTGCCACCTTTGATCGACGGGAGGTTCAGGGTGGTTTCAGGGACCACATTGAGGCCTCCGATGTGGGTCACGAGACCGGCTGGGTCAAGACCTTCGCCCATCATCTTGAGGGCTTCCTTCATGTCCTCGGTGTTGCCGCCGCTGGTGCCGACCACATGGGTGGAGGCATAGTGGACATTGTAGAAGTTGAACGGAGCCTTGAAATCGGAACGACCAGGACCGGAGAAGAAATTCAG
>OLZZ01000657.1_pt1 | contig 14241 bp, 18 predicted proteins | sample 1673571 | NCBI WGS metagenome assembly OLZZ01 (sample SAMEA103958115, study PRJEB25191) | human gut metagenome | biome: human-associated habitat [ENVO:00009003]; feature: intestine environment [ENVO:2100002]; material: feces | place: Germany | collected 2013/2015 | reverse complement strand
TACCGTATGCCATCCTCCTCCCGAGCCTACCCCCTCCCCCTGGAACAGAAAGCCGCCGCCTACCGCCGCCTCTTCACCGCCCTCAATATGGTATAGCCAGTATAGCCAGCCCCGGTGCAGTTCCACGGCGCATCCCAACGGTGCAGTTCCACGGCGCGTCCCAACGGTGATGTACTACGATGTGATCCCACACCCCACCTCAGGCAACATTTTAACCCAATATCGTCACCCGAGAGTGCAGCACGGCACGCTTGGGCAACACTGTCACGCATTTTCGTCGCCCGAGGGTGCAGTACGACACTTTCAGGCGACACTTCAGCCCATTTTTGTTGCCCAAAGGTGCAAGGCAGAATGACGTAAGGATGAATGGGACTCCTCGGCAACGAAACCCACACTTTCCGTCGCCTGGAGGGCTGGGCTACTTCTATCTTATGTCGTAGAGGTTGGAGTTGCCGGAGGGGTAGTACGGGAGAGAGGCGTCTTCGATCAGGGCATCCACGTTAAGCTTGTGACGGGCCATTACGTTGCGCTCAAGGAAGGACTTTTGGAGGTCGAGGGTGAAGTGCATGAATCCGGCGACGGAGTGGTTGTTGGACAGATAGCGGTAGGCACGGTAGTCAAAGCCGTTGCCGGAGAACACTTTGGCGATGGCATCCACGCCACAGAAGGAATAGCCGTCACTGTCGATCCGGGAATATGGCACGAGGTCGTCATCGGTGCCATGCAGCATCATTGTCGGGCAGGGATGTCTGCGGGCATATTCAATAGACCCTCCCTTGACCAGGATGGCTCCGGCGAAGGACATCACGCCGGCATAGTTGAAGCCCTCCGGGAGCACTGACGCGCACGCCGTCTTGTTGCAGATTTCATATTCAGCCTGCAATGAGGTGATCGCTCCGGCCGAGGAACCTGCGACCACAATGTTAGCAGGGTCTATGTCCAATTCATCCTTATGCCCGATCAAAAACAATGTGGCACTGAACAAATCCTCCACAGCAAGGTGTATCGCCTTGTCCAACAAGACAGTGAACTCAGTGGCCGTCACACCGCGCACGCCTTTCAGACCCAGCCGATAGTCAATGGCCACCACTCCGTAGCCATCGCCGGTCATATCCCTGAACCACTCCATAGCCGTCCCGTCACGTCTGTTGCCCTCCATGAATCCTCCACCGAAAATGTATAGGATCGTCGGCTTCCTGCGGCCGTCAATCTCGGTCACGCTCCCCTCCGCCGGAGGGTAGATGTCCATGAAAAGCGCCGAAGTGTCTTTCCGTGAATATTCCAAAGTCCAGCGCGGAGTCAGTTCCTGTGAAAAAGCCTGTGTGCCGGCACAGAGCCAACACACAGACAACAGTATGGTGATAAACGATGTTATTCTAACTCTCATATTCAAAAATACATTTTCCAGAGCAAATATACCGATTATTTCCGCTTTGCATCTGCAAAAAAAGACTCTTTGCTTGAAATAAGTACCTTTCCAAACAAATCAAAAAGACTTTTCAGCTTTCGTAGAAGAACGGATTCGGGGAGTCAACGACTTTCAAAGGAGCGCCGTTCTTGACATCTTGGCAGTTGTGGATGCTTATTGTCGCCCCCGGCTTCCATAAAGTGAAATCGTTGCCGGTAATGTCCACGTCACCGCAGTACTGGATGTCAATAACAGAAAGCTGAGGGAAGATCGGCCTGTAGGAACCGGAGTCAATGAATGTGTTGTTTGTAACTTCCAAATCCTTGACACTCAAGGTGTAGATCACCTGATTGTCGAATGTGGACACGGTGTTGCCCGTGAACACAATCCTGTCGTGATAGAAGAAATCGGTCCCTCGGGAAGCCTTAGGAATGACAGGGTCGATCTGGAGAATGGCCTGAGGATTGTGGCCGCCGATGCCAAGATCCGAGAACTTGTTGCCACGGACCACGACGTTGCGGGTGTTGCCGGCCTCGAACCAGTAATTGGCATCCCCACAAATCCTTATGCCGGCCATCATCGATGAAAAATCACAGTTCTCGATCAGCACGTCGCCAGGAGTGGAGATCAAGAGACTGCGCGCCCTGTTGTAGCGCACGACGCAGTTGCGGATCACGGCCGAAGCGCCACGTGTGATGTTCTCCACAGCGATTTGGCAGGAATCACCTACACCGGACAAATCGAAGTCGGTCTCTATCCTGTAACTTTTTCTGGAACTTTTGTCAATGTTCAGAACCTTTCCAGTGCCTATCGGACGAAGGGTGGTCCTGTCGATGAACCTGAGAGTATCTCCGGAATCAGCAAAACGGGCGCCTTCCTGCTGGAAATGGCCGAATCCAGCCATGAAGGAAGTGGATGTCAGCACACTGTCCACACGCATGTATATTCCATGAATATTTGTCGCGTCATCAAGCATACTCTCGAAATGGCAGTTTTCCAATGTCACAACGCCCTTGCAGTCAACAAAATGAGCAGCATCGGCAGAGGCTGTGACCATGCGGTGCGAACCTTCGCGGGCGACGGTGGAGAAACCGGAGACCGTGATGTTCTCTGAATATTCAGCTATCAGCGCCATCGCTCCGCTCCTGTAAACATGCACGTCCTCGACCGTGATATTCCTGGAGGAGAGAATAGCGATGCCGGGGTACGAGCGGTTCCTGCCGAAAGGACCTTTGTCATCCCAGACACTGCCGACCGGCGGCATCTCCCTGGCGCTCACATTGGTGAACTCAATCACACCATCGCTGATTTCACGGGCTCCCATCTCGCCGTTCCAGTAGCCATGCTCGTAGGCGGCGGTGTTGTAATACGGACGCCTCGTCTGAGGATCGAAGACAATGCACTCGCCCATCGGATATTCCCATATTCACCAAACCCTTGTCTGAACATCATTAACGGTTCTTTATGATCATATATTTCCAAGTCAGGCTATCAGGCGCCCCCTCATCTCCAACTCCTCTGTCGTCATAGCATTTCCCTTTATTAATACTTTCAGCCACTTTGGCCGCAGGGCAGCCTTCCATAAATATACGGATTTATCTTCAAAGAATGTCAGATGCTCGCAGAACATAATGCGCAGCATAGAAGTAACCGCCACCGAAGTGTTGTTCCAAGACCTCTTCGGTGACGTTTTGCAGCATATTTGTTCCCGAGAAGGTCCACAAGGATGGCGACGGCAACACTTATAGTCTTTTTCGTCACCGAAGAGGGACGCGCGAATGGCCACGGCAACGTTTTGAGGGGTTTTCGTTGCCGTGAAGGGACCGTGTTGGTGGGTACGAACTTCGAACTTTTTGAGCATCGGCAAGACTTTTAAGGCAGCCTGAGGAGATAACGCGCAAGGCATGCCTCTAAAAAGACTCTAGTTTCAGCAAATATCAGTGACCTTTTTCAGCCTCGAATTAGATTCCATCTGCGATACTACCAGCATAATCAACCAAAATTGGTTGATTTTAACTATTAAATTTTGTCATTATAGAACTATTTCCAATCTTTGTGAAAAATTTCACGTCATGAAAATCTTTGGAACCATTACTGGATATATTGTTCCTTCAACGTCAATCACTAACGAGTTGTTATCTGATGTTGCGGAAGTCATAAAGAAAAGAATAGACATCTGTTACAACTTCAAGAATAACAATAATATACAGATTATTGTTAACGATTCTGTACAGACAATGAATGTATTATTGTTGCTTAAATCAGGACTTAAAGCCAGAGGGGTATCCATCCACACCGACGTTGATATTTCAGACAATACACTTGAATCTCTGTCAGACGCTAGCGGGTCCTGCTGTTGTTGTAACACTCCTTCAGTCAAAGATATGGCCACCTCATTTTCTTCACTATGGAAAGATATTGAGAATGAATTTATATCCTACATTCCGTTCATTGATGACATTGTTGAATGTTGGACCAAACGTCAGGCCAATATGATTCTTCATTATTTTCTGAACGATAACTCACAAAAAGACGTTGCCACAGAATTACACGTTTCCATACAAGCTGTCAACAAAGTTCTGGTAGCAGCCAAGTTACATCTGATCACTGTTTTTCTGCAACGATTCAAAAAGATCATGTCCAGCAAACTAGAGAGAGTTCCTCAGATTCAACACTTTGTTGGTGAGATTGAAAGGTTAAAGTCTAATTACGAGTACGTACGCGATGACACTTATGACAAGCACCATAAAAAAGTGACTGGCAATCATATAACATACAAGTACAAGGTGATGGCATCATCGAAGAACCCCACGCGCATAATCAGCAAAGACGGATCTCTCGCTTATGAATTCCTTATTGAATTCGACAAACAAGACTTCGGATACGGCATATATTTCGGTTGCAGGTGCTTGATTCTTAAAGGAGACTTTGCTGATAAATCCGCTTACCTAAAAAAAGAATGGGAAATAGTTAAACCATCAGCAATTAAGGTCCTTAACGACACATTTCAAGGCAAGGAATTTTCGGAACGGTTTTATACTGCCCAAGAAAATGGGACTATTGCCCTATGGCCATTTTGGATGACGTTAAGCGAAGGAGAAGATATATCCGTGGCTTCACTTGTTACAAAGTTGATATCCTTAACATACAAAAGCTATATCAAAACCGACACTTTGCTTGTTGAGTCGAAGTACAACCGCAAAAGCAAGAAAAACGAACGGGTGAACGAGAAGTGGTTCACTGATAAAAGTTTCGAGCTGATTCATAACAAGTTAAACGACATTAAACAATGGAAGCCATTCGATAATTTTCTTAAACTGGCAGAAAAGAGCCATGTCATTTCAAGGGTTATACAATATGAGAAATGTTATCGATTCAACAATCTGAATAAAGTGGAAGTAACGTATTTTATCCGCTCTCTCGTCGGCATGGAAACAACAAATAAAGAAAATTATCCTTATTATGGGCCTACAATCAACAAGCCCTTATTACATCTTGAAACTGGACAGCGGGAGAAAAATGAATATTGGAGTTATTTCTCACCGATCTTTGTTGATAAAGACTATAAGCCTCTCGGTAACCTAAAATCCATTATTGCTCAAAGTCACAAAAAAAATGAAGAAGACATAAAGAAACATGTGGCTGGAGAGTACTCAAAATTACTCAGTCCAGACAATTGAAGAACGTAGGGTGACAAGCGGTCGCCTGATAACTACCTTTGCAACCGTAACCATAAAAGTTATGGTTGTAATTATTAACGTCCAAATGGGAAACCAATTCCCAGAAAGACAAAAATAAAATTTTATGAAAAAATTTTCAAATATTACCGCCCGCTGTATAGCGGCATCAGACAGCGTCAGCATTTTAGTTGATGAGGACACACAAGAACGATGTGTCGTAAATAATGATGACATCGAGAAATTCGTTGAACTTCCTCCAGACATCTTGGAGGGAGGGCACTTCCGTGTCGGTGCGGATGTGGCACTGTGTGGCATTTTCTATGGCAACGGAAAGGTAAAGTGGGTACCTGACCAGAAGGTGTACCCTAGAAAGGAAGCCATCTCATATATTTCACTCGGCGAGGAAAACAGCAGCACAGAATTCAAACGCTCCTTGATTCATATCGCTGACCGAGATCTTGACAATCCCGTTATGGGCAATAAACCTGCTCAATACAAGATTATCGCCAAGGAGATAGCGGGGATGGTAACAGCCAAGAGTCCAAATGCGCAGGTGATAATAGGCTGCGATGATAATGGCTGCCCGCTCGGCTTAAATAACGAAGTAGGGAATAAGAATGCCGCCGAAAGCGACCTTAGGAACTACCTGTCGCAATGCTTTGGGAACATATCCTTTGTCAGCCGAATACAGATGAAGTGGGAGGAAATAGAAGGCAGACTTATTCTGCGCATACTTATTCCCGAATATCATGGCGATATCCTTCTTGTCGGCCAGACGGAAGTCTACTACCGCAACGGCTCTAATACAACAAGAGTAAAGGGTACCGAATTGATAAACCTTATCAGAAATTATAATTCTTAAAAATTAACGATTATGAAAAGAGCTGAGAACGCGACAATCTCGACAGGGACAATAACGACGACGGCAGGAACTGCCGGAATTACGATTTACAAAGCGTGCAAGCACGGTAGAAAAGCCAATAACAGATAAAAAAGTCAAAGTATGAAACCCACAAAAAGTCTGGTCTATTGCCTCGAGACCAGAAGGCAGAAGACACTGTTCAAATCCGAATCCAAAGCCGACAATTTCATCAGGTTCAATGCGGACGAGATTCGCGAGAGTTCCGGATATGCTCCGGTCAGGAGCTATTACTGCATATCATGCGGAGGATGGCATGTGACACACTTGCCTGAATTCAGGCGCGAGAAGACCGTCTCAGAAATCATGACCGACAAGATGAATGAAGCCCTTGAAAACAGGAAGAAAGCCCGCATGGCAATCTCTCAGCAAAGGAAGGAAATCAAGAGGCGGAATGCGCTCATTATCGACAATATCAAAAGTTATGTTGAAACCATCCGCAGTCTTGTCGACTCTGGAGATAAAGACAAGGCCGAAGCCACCTTGCTTGAGGCCTACCGTGAACTTCAGTCCATTTGGGATAGCAACGGCAATAGTAAAGTTAAAAGAATCCTGCATCATGGGTTGGACAATCTAGCACTCGATATGGGCATGCACCCAGTCAAGATTTGCGGATAATCCAGACAAGCATCTGATGCCGACAAGACTCCTAAATCAGAAACTCACAAATAAAAACCCATAAACATCAATACATTATGATTAGAAATATTAAAAAGGTCGCCTATGGCTCGGCCACAACACTTGAAGCCATAATTTGTTTTGCCAAGGCTCATAGCGCAGCAGACTTCATGTACTACATCTGTAGGGTATTCGGCATAGCCTTGCCTCTGCCAGTCGCTGTCGCACTTCGCATTCTTCTTTTGACGACCGGAGGTCATGCTCTGTTTGATGGTCTCAAGAGGTTGTGCCCAGAGCTACACAAGAAACTCTTCGCCAGAGGATAAGGCTGGCGACACCATAGGAATTAACAAATCTACCAACACGCATTCACATGAAAGAAGACAGAACATTCGATGACTTCTCAGACGAAGAACTCGATGAGATCGAGAAAAACGATCCAGAACTGTACGACACACTGAACGACAACACTGTCGAATCCACACTGGACATGATGTACCCCGACGAGGATTCACGTCCTGATGACGACTAAATTCTCTGATCCATAGTGACTACTCTTATATAAAACGAGAGGCTCAAACAGAGCTTCTTGTTTTTCACGAGCACAGAGGTCAGCAGCACAGAAACATATCGGCCAAGATTTACCTCTTAAGGATAAAGCCCAATCAACATTGTATCGATTTTTCAAGGGAAAAACTCTTACTTTGTAAAAGAATTTATATATTCATGATTCCTTTAGAATCATTGTATTCTACTATATTGTTTTTTAATATACAAGAGCTATGTATCAAGGAAATTGCGCAACAAAATTAGAGACAACCGAGCAGTTGGATCTGAAACCTGAAGTCATTAACTCATGGCTAAAGAAGTACCAGTTTAAAAGAGTTAACGCCAACGATCCTGAGCAAAAAGGGTTTGTAATGGATATATGTTGGGCTCTGTATGGATAGGATCACGACTATTCATTATTAACTTAAAATAGCTAGCCCACAAAAAGATTATCTACGTTTTTTTGTGGGCTTTCTTATAATTTAGGAATACAGCATGAATACTACCTATAGTCGAAAAATCTGCATATCAACAAATTCAACATGCAATTTAAATTGCATATACTGCTATGAGAAAGAGAAGAAAAACATAGAGTTTAATGTTGATGAAGCTACTACTATTCTAAATGAGTTACTAAACGAAAAGACAAAATACGGGACTAAAATTAAACTCCATGGTGGGGAACCTTTTTTGTCTTTTTCTAAAATAAAGCATCTCTGTGAAAACATCTGGAAAGAGCCACATCTCGATTATTTCCATTTTCACATCACCACAAATGGCACTCTGGTTCATGGAGGCATACAAAATTGGTTGCATAATCATCGAGATAAAGTAACCGTCAAACTAAGCCTTGACGGGAATAAAAGGTCCAGCGATATCAATCGTCCTCATTCGTTTGATTTGATAGATATCCCATTTTTTGTAAACACCTGGCCTGATTTGAGAGTCAATATGACGATCACGCCAAACACATTGCCCTATATTTCCGAAAACGTCAAATACCTCCACTCAGTAGGAATAAAACACATTATTTCTCATTTCTCATTAATGACTGATTGGGATGCATGCAAACTAGAGAAAGAGTTTAATTTACAACTTCTTGACATAGTTGATTTTTATCTCAAAAACCCAGAACTTGAGCCATGGCGGTTTTTCAAGTCAGACATTGGCCTGACTTTATATGATAAAAAGACCTGCGCCCCTTGCAACATTGGAGAAATGAAAGCTTATGACTTTCAGACAAGACGGTATTATCCATGCCATATGTGTTTCCCATCAATAGGGGGTGAGAAGAAATCAGAAGAACTTCTAAATATTGATTTCAAGGAAAGAGAGAAACTAGAAGACGAACACTGCCTGCATTGCCCATTCATAAATTTGTGTGCCACTTGTTATGCAGAGAATTACATTACGAGGGGCTCCGTATCACGCAGAGATCTATCATTATGCAAATACCAAAAGTTGATTTTTGCGGCATTATTCAAGTATGAATATGCAAGGATTCTACAGCTGACGAATCCTACCTCAGATGATGTAAGGAAGATGTTAGCCATTCAAAAATGGCACAAAGAGATTGAGTTGATAGCAGACTGCAACTTCTAAGAAACTGTATATTATCGCCTGCCCCGACGAGCAGGTGGTTCTCCGTCACGTACGTCTTAGGATGTAGTCGTCCCTGCTCCAGGTTATCCTCGGGCTCGTGCCGCGCAGTTTCTTTCCGTCTATCGCCACCTGCTTCTCGTCGAGCGAGGACAGGAACGACCTGCCATGCTCGGACAGGTGCACTGGCATCTCGACATGACCTTCAAGGAGGACGCGTGCCGCACCAAGAAAGGCTTCGCTGCGCAGAACCTCTCCACCATCAGTAAACTGGCCCCGCAGATCGTCAAGGTCCACCACGACAAGAGAAGCGTCAGGAAGAGGCAGTTCAGGGCGTCGCTCTCGCAAGACCACCTTCTGGAACTACTAAGGGGTGCAATAATTTGATGCGGTTGCCTTGGAGTTAATGTTTCCTCTCTTGCGCGATTATGATTTTTTCTGTAACTTGCGACTGATTATCAACGAGGCATGGTTGAATACGTCATCATAACTTAACTGCTTTATAATTATAAAGTTACGAAATTACATTCGATCAAAACAACTGATAATCAATCATTTATAATACATATAACAAAATTTTTGATTTATTTCAAAACAGCTTCTAAATCTACATATGAAACGTCTTCTAATATTGATTGTTTCCATTTTAACTTTAGCCGGCTGCACAAAGCCGCATTGGGTGCAAACCAGTAACGGGAAATACATCTACGGAAAAATCAAGGACAAGTACAATTTGGTATGGGACGGCCCTTGTAAAGCAGTGTTGGCTGACGGGAATGGCACGCTGTCTTCTTTTGACGATGAGGGACAGCTAAAAGAAAGTGTACAGGTCACCACAAAACTTGGTGTTGTTTCTGACTATTCCTATGTTACCACGGAGGTCGGTTCTTACTTGGGTAAGAAAAAGAAAAACCTCCCGAACGGGTTCGGTGTCTTGATAAAAGGCAATGTCGTAAAAATAGGATATTTCAAGAAAGGCTACCTAAACAAGGGGAATTATCAAGAATATTCAATAGTCGACGGTCAACTGATGCCTGTCCGGTTCGGATTTATGAAGAAGGGAAAGATTAGTGGTGTCGGAGAAGAATACGCCAATGGAGAACTCGTGTATAAGGGCGGCTTCAAGAAAGGCTTGCGCAACGGAATCGGTCAGGCATATGAAAATGGGGAACTGATCTACAATGGCTCCTGGAAAAACGGCAAACGTCACGGAAATGGCACACAGTATAAAGCAGGAGGACTTATCGCCTATGAGGGAGAGTGGGGAAATGACCAGTATGATGGACGTGGCAAACTCTATGAAAACGGCATCTGTCAGGAAGGCCGCTGGGAAGAAGGAAGACTGACAAAAAGCATATCTACGTCTGCTTTCTCGGATTTGGCCAAAGCCACGAAAAGATGGTTTTCGTCAGACACCTTGGCTGTTGAAGAAGAGATTGTTCAAAAGGACCTTCCTGTCGCTACATCTCAGATGGAATTCATTTCTAGCTTGGACTCCGAACTGAGGGAACACCTACAGGCGAATTTCGACAAAAAAGTGGAAAAAAGATTCGGATTCTGGAATCTTCTGAGAATGTTTTTCCAGCCGTGGTTCAAGTCAGATGTGAAAAGAGCTGGCTCGGCCCAGAAGTATTTCTGCAAAGAAGTATCAGCCCAAGACATACAAAACTTCATAAATGAGAAAGTAGATTACTATAACAGAACTGCTTCAGACAAACTGTCTTATGTCAAGTTGGATAAGTTTCCGAATGATGCCATAGTCGATACGGATGTAGCCCTGAAGGTCTTTGAGAGAGAAGCTCTGGAAACTACAGATATCGGGGTCGGGATATTGGTTGATATCATCATCTGTCTCGTTATTGCATTCATAATCGGTTTTTTTATTGGGCGCTTCATCCCGAGTCTTGCACCGTATGCTGGCATTGTTGATATTATAATGGGTATTATAGCTTTCGGTATAGGCCTGTATTTGAGCGTTTTCCGAACTACGGCGCTCTCATTGGAGCTCGAAGCATCCATCAAACAGATGCTTGTGGATAATTATATGCTGTTTATTGATTCCCAGAATGTCATAACTCAACTTTTAGGTTTATGAGAAATCATTGTATAAAACTTGTTGCATTGGCTGCCTTGTCATTAGGCCTCAGCTCTTGCGATACGTTCGTATCGAAAATCATTAATAAAAGCACTTCCGGGGTTACATCGAAAGTAGCGGGAAAAGTGGTGAAAGAGGCTGCCGAAGAAGGATTGGAGAAGTCTGGTAAAAAGGTCGCAGCTAAAGCCGCTAAAGAAGTGGCGGAAGAAGCTGTCGAGAAAGCGGGGAGAAGTGTTGCTGAAAAGACCCTCAAAGAATTGGCAACTTCAAATAAGAATCTGGCCATTCTTTATGAAGATTTCATTCGACGTAATATGCAAGATTTTGCTGATGGTGTTATAGTCAAATCCACAAAACAAGGGATTGAATTGGTGTCAAAGGACTTCCCGAATTCCGCAATCAAAATTACCAACAATGTAGTCTTCGGCAAAGGCGGAAGCCTTGTAAACTCCGGCCCGGTAAACGAATTTCTCAACAAACTGCTCCCAAACAAGACGTATATTATAGATGATGCCTTTGTGTATAAAACAGATGATTTGGGGCGTGTCATATCTTGCTCCGCAGACAGGAGCAAGGCCTTCAAATCGATAAACAGAAACGCACAACGAAATACTGATATCCAAAAGTATATCGTTAAAAGTCTGGAAGGCAGAACAGGCCTGGACGATGGCGGACATCTCTTCGCAAACTCCACGGGTGGGCCGAACGAACTTATAAATCAAGTCCCGATGTCAAAGAAGCTGAACCGGAACGGTCAATGGCGTGAGCTTGAGCGTCTTGAGGAAGATGCTCTAAAACAGGGCAAGAAAGTCACATCGGAAAGGAAATTGCTTTATCGAGATTCTGAGAAAAGGCCATATGCCATTGAGTTTAAATCAACCATCGATGGCAAAACTACAACAACAATTGTCGAGAACATCGACTAAAGGTTAAATTCCCAAGTCGAATGTTCGACCCTCTGACACCCCCTGCGGCGGCACGAATGTATGTCGCACATCCGCTCGAAGGACATCCGTTCCGAACTGGCGCACTGTTTATGGTAACTATATAGCAGTTGACTAATATGGCGTGCAGGCAGTCGCCGAAAATTATGTACGAGCTGTCGACACCCGCATTTTGTGAATATGGCGGCTTACAAACCCGCACTGAGTACGACGAGAGCCTGTGGATATGCCACCTATAGTTTCTGTATCCGTAGGTGGCACACGGTCGTGCCTCACAATAGCGTGGAAGCATAATCGTATGCCGCTGTTTTGCAAAATGGCAACACGTACCTTTAAGATCAGCGAGAAAGGAGGCGTCCTTACGTTTGCAATCAGCAGAGGTTGCCCAATTTCGGGACATAAGTATACATCACCCAGACAAAGTTTCCCACATATTAAGAGAACAATACATCATGTTTTACAGTTCTCTTTCGTATCTTCCTAATACAAAACCTCATAAATAGCCCTGGCAAGAGCCACACCACCATAATGTTTCCAATTGTCATGCAAATATTTCGGAACAAGGGACATTGTTTGCCCATCGTAATCCTCATGAATAACTAACGGTGTATCACGAATGAATATGCCATTGTGAATGCCATCCTTAAATTCCCAAAAATCGTTGTAACCACCTTGTTTAATTTCATTCTCGAGAGCAGATTCAAATAGCGGTGCACATATCCTCTGAATAGTATTCGCACTTCCACCCCTACAACATAATTTGCTCATGTCGGACTTTTCATAACTGATTTTTACCGATGCTATCGTATAGGGAGACAAATCTATACGCCGACTTGAATAGCGAACCCCTCCGTCAACATCAAGAGAGAAATCATTTTTATATTTCGCCACCAATTCCCCCCATCTTAGCCCATTTCTAGTATCTTTTTTGGGAAGATAATCCTCGTCAAAATAGAATACACTGTTTCCTCTTTCCCCATTCCAGTGTCCGTTACTACGAGGCACAGGCTTTCGTATCTCCCAGAAGCGTTCCAAAAGCGTTTGGATTACAGGGCTTAGCTTCGAATAAATTATATCATCTTCGGATTGTGAGTTACTCTCCCACAAATCCATCACATTTAATAAAATTCCGCATTTCTGCGACATTGAAGATCCATGCGATTCTAATTCCGCACAAAAACGGTGCAATTTATCATCACAAGGACAACCTTGATCAATCTTATTTTGCATACTAAACATTCCTCTGCTGTTCAAGAATAAAAATAGTATATGCCATCAAAGAAAAAGCGCAATTAGGCATTTCTCCAATTTGATGAGGGTCAATCGGATCATGTTTAAAGCGAGAATACAGTAATGCACCTATAGACAGTCCTCCCAAAAAAGGCATAGAAAACACCGCAGCCGGCATAGCAACTAAACCTAAAACCTTTGCCATCTTCAATAATGAATTCTCCGCATCTTTTGAAGTTGGATCTTTACCTTTCACAACCCTACCATCCGGAAGCATCCCCATAACATGCATTACCATCGTCCTAAAAAACGGATAAGTTGATTCCGGATCTATCACCCCGGTTTTTCTTATATGCATGAACTCGTCATAGTTAACATCCGGAAACAACCTTACTTCATCACAACCCGAAACTTTTGCCATCTCCGCCTTGCTTAAAGCACACACTTCTGACAACGACAGTTTTGTCTTGTTTTTAAGCCCTGCCGCAACTTTCTTTGCCAACTCATAACGCTTTGTATATACAGAAGTCTCAATGCCAAGGGCATCAAAGCAACTTTGTAAATGTTCGGTCTTCAAAGAGGCCCTTGAGCCTTTTTTAAAAAAAAGACTGAGTTGAGCCTGAGTAGCGTGTGTTAGTTCCGATAGCTGGCTGTTTGTAACGCCTAGTAAAATCATTCTTTGTTTAATGTCTTCAGGAAACATAATCTTTCTCATTATTACTTCTCATTATTACTTCTCATTAACACCTATAAATAACCGGTGCACAGCAAAGATAGCGCATAATAAACAAAAATACAAATTAAGTAATTCTAAAGCTATCCATAAAGACAAAAAATCCCATAAACAAACGAAGCATATAACACATGGACTACTTTCATCGTTACGGAGATGGCATAGTTCTCCATTAAAAGGCCAGGTAGACCGATGAACTCCTTTCCTTCACCTACCTCCTTCACAGTTAGAGCAGAATCTTCGGGCAAGGTGCCCATAGACCCGGCTTTAGTTTTTTTTCGAAAGCAGAATCTCTATGGTGGTGCCAAGTCCTCAAGTGCATGTTACTTGACGGGTAAGCTGTGCGGTTGCGCAATTCCATTCATTTCTGTTCGGCGTCTGGATTAAAGCCACAGCTCTTGACAGACTCATCGCCAACTTTTTTTCCACGGACCGGTTTTCCATAGAAACCAAACGACTTTAGGAA
>OLZZ01000656.1_pt1 | contig 14246 bp, 15 predicted proteins | sample 1673571 | NCBI WGS metagenome assembly OLZZ01 (sample SAMEA103958115, study PRJEB25191) | human gut metagenome | biome: human-associated habitat [ENVO:00009003]; feature: intestine environment [ENVO:2100002]; material: feces | place: Germany | collected 2013/2015 | reverse complement strand
AATATGTTAGCACGGGGTTGGCTCGCCTACCCCGTGACACCAACGCATCACCCATCTACCGCCGAAGAGCGGTTGTATAAACGTCATCCCATCGGTTTGCCTCGCCCCGTGACGCCTTACGCCATACGCAGAGAGCGGAGCCTCCGTTTCCCGGAAGCCCCGCTCTTCGCCTTAATCAATTATTGTTTTCTTACAGCATAACTTTCTGTGCCTTGCCGTCGACAACAACCACATAGACACCCTTGTCAAGGCGAACCTCGCCCATGCCGCGGAATGCCAATTGTCCGGCTACGGTGTAGACTGCAAACGTCTTGTCGCCCTCAACGCGGATTACGCCGTTGGCTGCAACAACCTTAGCTGCCTCTGTCTCAACCTCTGCTACTGCTGATGTCGAACCTTCTGACGGTTTGAAAGTCTTATTCTTAAACGTTGATGAACCACCCGGGAACGTGAAATACATGTGGAACTCAACCAGGGCATCTCTATCTGTAATCGAACCAGTTGTTGTGTATTCATATACACCTTCTGCCGTACGAGTCATACCCTTACCCATATCTGTAGGGAATGGATGGAAATACATCAATGTCTCAGCAAAATCTGTTCTGTCTTGATCCATTGTAACCTTAAACGTTACTGTGTTGTCGGCATTCACTGTCAAAAGAATATTGCCGTTAGGGGCAAATGTGTTTGTATCTCCATTTTTTATCCAGTCCTCTGAAGTGAAATTGATAGTCAGATACAGTGGCTCACGGTCCGGCGTTTCCAGAGTGGTAAAATTAACTGTTCTGCTCTCGCCGGCATTGCCTGCTGCGTCGGCAATGGCAAGTGTCAGATTGTAGGTAGTCTTTGCCGTAAGTCCGTTCAACGCGATTGTCTGAACAGAGCCGTCGGCTTTTACTGTTTTCTTCAATTCAGCAAATCCATTATCACCTGTCAGAGTAATGACGGCACTGCCTGAATCATCTGTCACTTTAACCACAATTTCAGCAGCCTTGTCTGTTACGTTTTGTGCCACTGGATCTACGCCCCATTCCGGAGCCTTAGTGTCTGTGGCAATAGGATCGTTTGACATTCCTACCTTATATACTGCTGGAAGAATCTTTGTTCGTGAAACCCCACCCTCTTTAGGATAAATGCGGAAGAAGAGCTGGCCAAAAATTTGGTCTTTTGCCAATGTCGTACCTTTTGGAAGCACTTCACTCAACTTGATTGTATACTCATTTGCCTTGCCAGTTGCCGTCATATCCTTGTTGTCAACTGGACCGACTCCACCTTCAATAAAAGCGCAGAATTTAAGCGCCGCTCCATCAGGAAGTGCTTCTGACAATTCTGCGGTGACAATCACATCATTATATCCTTCCAGCGTTTCAGCCTTCCAATTGATTTGCGGTACCACCTCTTTTCCGCCAACTGTTGCCTTTTCTTCCCAATCGTTGGTATAGAATACGCCATAGTAAGTTGCAACGACTGCTGCCTGTGCTGTTGTTGTAAACGTTACTGTTTTAACAGCTCCAACATTGCCAGCCATATCCTTAACACGAACGTAATATGTATAGTCTGTTTCTGGCGACAGTCCTTTCAACGCAATTTCTGTAGTTTCATTCGCTTTTCCGTTTACTGTTGCCTCCAATGTCGCAAAATCCGCAGTCTTTGACACTTCGTATGTCAGCGTCGTTGAGACATTGTCATTAGCATTGACCGAAATCGTTGCCGATGTTGAGCTTGCTACGGCAGTCGGGTCCGACACCCATGCCGGAGCCTCGGTGTCCTTTGCTGTGTTTTCTTCTCCCGCCTTATAAGCAATATGATTCGTTACAATATCCCCGACATCCTCAATCGTCAATTTTAAAAAGAACCACGTTTCATGTCCTTTATCAAAAACAAATGCGCCTCCAGTGGTTCCAGACAAAGTATATGTTCCGTCTACCGATTGCGGTACTTCTATTTTAGTTTCACCAAAGCCATGCTCTGCAAAGAAATATGCATTAATGATTTTTTTGTCACAAGGAACGGTAAACTCAAAATTAAGTTTCTTCGTACTTTCAATATAAGTCAAAGAATAATCCACATCACTCTCCAACCTCTTGTCTCCACTCCAGTCGCTTGATGTGATTTTACCAGAGTAGGTTTGTGCGCTTGCCACACTTGCCGCAAAGGTTGCGAAAGCGAGCAACGCCATTTTTAATAAGTTCTTTTTCATTTTCATTTGTATAAATTTTAATGTTTGTTTTATTTATTTCCCTATTTCACTACCGCATTGCCTTGACGGGCAATGTAGAGTCCCGGCTGCCAACCTGCGGTTGAAACCTCGGTTGCCTCTGTGTTGGCGACCATCTGACCCATCACGTTGCAAACCACGATGCGTGAGGCTGCCGTCGTGCGGAGCGTCGTGCCGTTTGGACGCAAATCAAGATATGCCGAATTGTTGTCAATCCCCGTATGCTCTGCCGCCATTGATGCCGTGCCGAGCAGTAGGCTGGCTGCAATAATGGTGAATAAGTTTTTCATACGAATAAATTTTATATGTTGGTTTTATGCTGCAAATTTACGCGCATCGCGCGCAATGTGTTCATTTTATTACTCAACAAAAACTCACAAACCACTACAACAAAAACTCAACAATAAAAGCCAAACCTCTAATATTTAGCGGTTTGACTTTGTTTTTCACATTTTTTAAACCACGACATCCGATTTCTGTTAAAAAACTGTGCGCAAATCGCCGTTTTCCGCCGTTTTCACTGCGGAAAAGGCGCCGTCGGCTGCCGTCACAGGGCTACGTGAATCCAGCGGCCACCCTGTTCCCACAGCAGTTCGGTGTGGGGAAGCGACTGGAGGATGCGCATCAGTTCGGCGTTGCGGCCGCTGCGGGTGTCGAGGTCGGCGGCGCGCCCCTGCAGATGATATGAGCGACGCGCTCCGCCCACCAGTCGGTTCACCGCGCAGTTGCGGTAGCCGCTGTTGACGTAGATTGGCGCGCCGAGGCGTTCTCTTGCGGGGTCGAGCACGCGCTCGGCGAGACGGCGCAGGTTTTCCCGCTCCACGGCGCCGGGATTGTTGGCTATGCCGTGGCCGATGGCGGTGTCTGAATGTGTAAGTTCTTCAATGGTAAAATGTTTCATTTCTTCAAGTTTTTAAGGTTGTTGATAATTTTGGTTAATTTCTCATTGTCGGCGGCGGATTCGAGCAGGTCGAGCAACGCGCCTACATCGGTGCGCTCCTTGTCGCTGCCTTTCTCAAAGATGCTTTTCACCTCTATCCCTGCCATGCCGAGCGACCCGAGAAGCGTGAACAGCGGCACGGTGGGCACGGCATAGCCTTCAACTGCGCGCATAAACCACGCGCCGGCTATCTGCATGGCGTCGACAACGGTAAGCACCACAAGCACGTTGTAGTAGCGCGCCAGCTTGTCGACGGTGCGGCGGAGCGAGCGGCTGCGTGTTGCCTCGCCGCGCTTACGGGATTTGCTGATGCCGCTTGCCATGTCGGCGCCCACCGCGGCGAGAACGAGCACATACTCCGTAACCACCACACTGAGAAGCCACCACAGCCGGCTCCATTCCATTTCAATAAAATTGTTTTCCATAGCATTTCGTTTTTACTTTTTATGCAAAATTAAACTCCTTTCCGCAGCCGTGACCGCGAAAAGGAGCAACCATCCTTGATTATTTTGTTTTTATGTCTTATCCACGTTTTGTGGTGTCGGGCTTGGCGCCGTATGTCGCCTTGTCGTGAGCCACCTGTTCGGGACTGCGGAGCACGGGCAACTTCATCACCGTGGCACTGTCGACATACACGTCGGTGTTGCCGCGCCACGGCATTTTCATTGAATAGCGCACGTAGTCTACAAGCAGCACGCTGTCACCGCGCATGGCTTTGTAGATTTTCTCGCCAAGTTTTTGGTCGCGCACGGAAAAATGAAAAATCAAGTCATTTGCGTCGGTCACTCGGTCGGGATAGTCGGTGACCATAGTGCATTCGTAGGAGTCGAACAGCAGTCCGCTGCTGAGTTCCACCTTCACGAGATAGCCGCGCACACAGCCTTTGTCCACTTTCTTCGACACGAAGAGCATGTTGACAACTATCGCCGCCACTACAAGAAGCGTGCCGGCAATGATTATCCGGCGCCACCGCCGACGGCGGCGCTGACCGTTGGTCACGATAAAGTCTTCGCGGTATTGCTCTTCCTCCGGCACTGCCGGCGCGGCTTGCGCCTCCTGCTGTGCGGGTTGCGCCTCGTCGTCGCGTTCTTCTGCCGGACGCTCGTCCTCATCGAAATAATCGTCTATTCTAAGTGCCATCTCTTAGTTCCCTTCTTTTGTTTTATTCATCAATATGTAGACGTAGGAATAGATTCCCAACGCTATCAGCAACAATGTCTGTGTGCCCCAAACGAGCATGGCAAACGCGGTGGCGTTGGCGTCGGGACGATTGATCGAGAACGTGCCTACTCCGTAGAGCGACAGTCCGAAGATTATCGCAATGTGCCATGCGCCGAGGCCTCCGTTGGTGGGTATGCCCATCGAGATGCTGCTCAGCACGAAGCACACCAGTGCGCAAACAATGCCGAGGTCTTTCGTAAACGGAAAGGCAAAGAAGCAAACGTAGAGCTGCGTGAAGTAGCAGCCCCAGATGAGAAGCGTGTAAAACAGAAACCAGCGCTTGCCTTTCATCTTTGTTATGCTGTAGAAGCCTTGCCACAGTCCGGCGATGGCATTGTCGATTTTCTGGATAAACGCGAAGTGCTTGCCCAATTTGAACAACGCTACAACGAGTCCGGCGACGACTGCCACTCCTATCCATGTGACGGGCGATGTCACGGTATTGAATATGCCGTCCTTGACCTGAGGGAAGGCATCAAAAAACTTGTCGAACGCAGACCACGCAAGACACATCGTCACAAGGGTCAACGTCAGAACGGTGACGGTGTCCGACAGGCGGTCGGCGACCATCGAGCCTACCACTTTGGTAAACGGGGCTTTCTGGCGACGTGAGATGTAGCCGCAGCGCCACACCTCGCCGAGGCGTGGAAAAACAAGATTGACAGCATACGTGCCGAATATCGAAACCACAAGCACTCCGAGCGGCGCATCGATGCCGAGCGCACGCAGTTGCAAACGCCATCGCATGGCGCGGAACACGTGGCTGAACGTTGATATTACGAGCATTACGCCTATCCAAGTGTAGTCCACGTCGTAGCGGAGTATGTTTTTCATCTGCTCCACATCGACATTGTTATAGAGCCAATAAAACAATCCTACTCCGACAACCAATGGTATGACCACCTTGCACACCGTGCCCAACGATTTCTTTATCTTTTCTTTTTCCAATTTCTGACCAAATTTTAAAATTCGCACAAAGTTAGTGCAAGTCGAGTGAAAAGAAAAGTGCTTGCACAATTTTCTTTTCCGAGACGCAGCCTAACTTATCAAAAGTTAGTGCAAGTCGAGTGAAAAACCGCGCAAGCCGAGTGAAAAATGAAGTTCGCTTCAATTTTTCCGAGGCGCAGCCGGTTTTATCAAAAAAGCAAAATCAAGCTTGCTTGAAATTTTGATTTTTCCGAGACGCAGCCTAACTTATCAAAAGTTAGTGCAAATTATTTCAAACCCATTTTTTGGAAATAATAGTCAAGCACGTCTTTTGCTGCTACAAACGAGCTCTGGCGGGCGGCAAGCACATTGTCCTGCTTCACCTTCAGCAACGCTTCCACCTCAGGGTCACGGTAGAAGTGCGCCTTCAGCTGCTCGTCGATTGTCTCATACATCCAATATTTCTCCTGCTCCATGCGACGGTGCTCGAAATAGCCGTTGCCTTTGACAAACTCGAAATAGCGGTCAATCATCTCCCACACTTCTTTGATGCCGATGCCGTAGTAGCCCGAATAGGTCAGCACTTCGGGTATCCAGCCCGACAATGTGGGCGGAAACAGATGCAACGCGCTCTGAAACTGTGCTTTGGCAAGGTTGGCGCGCTCAATGTTGTCGCCGTCGGCTTTGTTGATGACTATGCCGTCGGCCATCTCCATGATGCCTCGTTTGATGCCCTGCAGCTCGTCGCCGGTACCTGCCAGCTGTATCAGCAGGAAGAAGTCGACCATCGAATGCACTGCCGTCTCGCTTTGTCCCACTCCGACGGTCTCCACAAAGATGTTGTTGAAGCCGGCGGCCTCACAAAGCACGATGGATTCGCGAGTCTTGCGTGCCACACCGCCGAGAGAGCCTGCCGACGGGCTGGGGCGGATGAAGGCTTTGGGATGAATCGACAGTTTCTCCATGCGGGTCTTGTCGCCGAGGATACTGCCTTTGGTGCGCTCGCTGCTCGGGTCGATGGCGAGAACGGCGAGTTTGCCGCCGTCTTTAAGCACATGCAGTCCGAACTCGTCGATCGACGTACTCTTGCCGGCGCCCGGCACTCCGGTGATGCCGATGCGGCGTGAGTTGCCTGCCGACGGAAGGCACTTTTCTATCACTTCCTGAGCCAATGCCTGATGCTCGGGCACCAGACTCTCCACAAGCGTCACCGCTCGGCTCAGCACAGTCACGTCGCCCTTGAGGATGCCTTCCACATATTCGCCGGCTGTCATCGTGCGGCGGCGCTTGCGCGGATGGAAGTAAGGGTTGACTTTCGGTGGCTCTGCCACTCCACTGTTGACAGCAAGTCCGGCAAACTCTTTGCTGTTCTCCGGATGGCTCACCATATTGTGATGCTCGTCATGATCAAGAAATTCCATATCGTTGTGTCTTTTGTTATTTTTGTTTTTTAACTGTTTCTGTTGTGCCTACAGTGCGTATCTGCACGGTGCCTTGCAGCGGGTCGTTGGTGAATATCACCACACTGCTGTTGAGCAGTCGGCCGTCGGCCATCTTGCTCGGGTCGAGCGTTATGCAGATCTTACCTTTCCGACCGGGCTTCAGGCATCGCGCCGTCTTTTTCACTGCCACCGCATCGTCCATCGTGCCGGTGCCGGTGATGTGAAGGTCGGCTTTGCCGATATTCTCTATCTCCACGCTGCGCATAATCTTCTTCGTGCCTATCGGGGTGAAGTCCACCCTGTCGGCGCGAAGCCTCAACTGCGGTGCGGAGGCATAGTCCACTTTCTCTGGATGCGCTGCCACCACTTGCGCCGTGGCGGTTATCACGCCCATACTCCTGCCGTTGGCTTTGACGGCTATCTGCGTGTCGGCACGCCCTGTCTCGTCGGCACTGTCTGCTTGAAAGACGATGCTGAACGAAGTCAGGTCGCCGGGAGCCACCTCTGCGGAATCGGCAACCACTACAAAACGCTTGTCGGCGCTCTCAAACGAAAGGCTGAGGGTGTCGTGACCGGCATTGTAGGCTATCACGCTTGTCTGGCGGCGGTGTCCCTGCCGCACGTCGCCAACCACTGCCGTGCGCGACGTAAGCCGCAAATCACCGGCTTTCTCTGGGAAAATCCGCCCTATGGTCTCTCCCTCGGGGCGCACCTTGCCTGCTATCTGCAGCTGTGTGGTTCCCTTGTCGGTATGCACAGCCACATGCTTCTTGAACGGACCCGGGCGATACGACGGATTGAACTCCACAAGAAGGCTGCCGCTGTCGCCGGGCAATATCACCGTGTCGGCAAGCCTTGCCGTCGTGCAGCCGCATGATGACGATGTGCGCTTCACGACCACCGTGTCGGCCCCGCCGTTGCGATAGGCAAACCGGTGAGCCACCTTGCCGTCGGCTTCCTTGATGATGCCGAAGTCCCACGCCGTCTCCTTCCATTGCAGCTGTGCGGAGGCAGCCGCGGCGACCTGCGCCGCCGTCAATATCACCGTCAGTCTGCGCATTACGGTATCACGTTGCCTTTAATCCTCAAATACGCCGTCCCGCCGTTGGTCACCACCGTGACGGTCTTGTCAAACGCTCCGCGGCGGCCGTCGGGCTTATACGTCACTCCGATTTTGGCAGTCTCGCCGGGGGCAATGGGCTTCTTTGGATAAGCGGGCTTTGTGCAGCCGCACGAAGAGCGCGCCGTACGGATTATCAACGGCTCGTCGCCAGTGTTGCGAAACTCGAACCAGCATGTCACGTCGCCGCCTTTCTCCTTGACATATCCAAAGTCATGTACTTTTGTCACGAGCGTCATCTTCGCCTTTTCGCCGGCGAATGCCGGAAGCAGCGACATCATTGCGATTATCACAAGCAAAAGTCTCTTCATTTTTCACATCTCCTTTAATTATGCAAAATTAGCAAATAGCGTCATCCCTGTGCAATTTCTTCGCCTAAAAATGTTTAAATCGCCCTTCCACACCTTTTCCACAAATGTCGACGACGAAAAAAATTTGGCGAGTTTACGGGAAATTAGTAACTTCGCACATAATAATCTTCTAAACATTTTAAAATTATGAATGAGAAAAACGACCAAAGAGAAATAAAGATTGAATTGACTCCGGAAATGGCGTCTGGCAAATATGCCAACTTGGCTATCATCACCCACTCTGTAAATGAGTTCTTTATGGACTTCATCAGCGTGGTGCCAAACGCTCCACAAGCCCGCGTGCAGAGCCGAATCATCATGACTCCGGAAAACGCCAAGACTTTGCTGATGGCGCTCCAGGACAACATCCGCAAATACGAGGCCAACTTCGGCACCATCAAGCCTAAACAGCCTGAAGCTGGAATGCCGGTTGGCAAAGCATAACATATTAATTTTCAGATACGATGGAGAATCCGTTATTCATATATAACACGCTCTCCCGAAAAAAGGAACAATTCGTGCCGCTGCACGAGCCTAATGTCGGTATGTATGTGTGCGGTCCTACTGTCTACGGCGATCCGCACCTCGGACACACTCGCCCTGCCATCACTTTCGACGTGCTGTTCCGCTACCTGCGCCACCTGGGATACCGGGTGCGCTACGTGCGAAACATCACCGACGTGGGGCACCTGGAGCACGACGCCGACGAGGGAGAGGACAAAATTGAGAAAAAAGCACGCTTGGAGCAGCTGGAGCCGATGGAAGTGGCACAATACTACACAAACCGCTACCACAAGGCTATGGAGGCGCTCAACGTGCTGCCGCCAAGCATCGAGCCTCACGCTTCCGGACACATTCTTGAGCAAATCGAGTATATCAAGGAGATTCTAAAGGCTGGATATGCCTACGAAAGCAACGGTTCTGTATATTTCGACGTGGTGAAGTACAGCAAGGACTTCCACTACGGCAAACTGTCGGGACGAAACATCGACGAGTTGCTCAACACGACGCGTGCGCTCGACGGACAGTCGGAGAAGCACAACCCGGTCGACTTCGCGCTGTGGAAGAAAGCGTCGCCAGAACACATCATGCGATGGCCTTCGCCATGGAGCGACGGATTCCCAGGATGGCATCTCGAATGCTCTACGATGGGGCAGAAATATCTGGGCGAAACGTTCGACATCCACGGCGGTGGAATGGATCTTATGTTCCCTCACCATGAGTGCGAAATCGCGCAGTCGGTGGCTCACAACGGCCATGAGACGGTGCGCTACTGGATGCACAACAACATGATTACAATCAACGGGCAGAAGATGGGCAAATCGCTCGGAAACTTCATTACGCTCGAGGAATTTTTCAACGGGTCGCATCCTCTGCTCGAACAGGCCTACTCGCCGATGACAATACGCTTCTTCATCCTGCAAGCACACTACCGCGGAACGGTCGACTTCTCCAACGACGCGCTGAAAGCCGCCGAGAAGGCTTACGACCGAATCGTGGACGGCTACCGCAGACTCCAGGAGCTGAAGCCTGCCGACTCGTCTTCGGTCGACGTGAAGGGATTCCGCAAAAAATGCTACGATGCCATCAACGATGACCTCAACACGCCTATCGTTATCGCCGAGCTTTTCGATGCCTGCAAGATAATCAACCAGGTGAACGACGGAAAGGCGACACTGACAAAGGACGACATCGACGAGCTGAAAGACTTGTTCCAGGCGTTTCTCATCGACATCCTCGGTGTGCGCACTGAAATCGTGGCTGGCGACGACGCTCAGGCTCTCGAACCGTTTGAAAAGGCTGTCGACCTTTTGCTCGAAATCCGAAAGGAGTCGAAAGTGAAAAAGGACTGGGCTACGTCCGACCTTATTCGCGACCGTCTCGCCGCAATCGGTTTCGATGTTAAAGATACAAAAGACGGTTTTGAATGGTCGCTGAAAATGTAATCGCCTTGTTAAAGTTTGTGCATTTCCTTCATTAAAAGTTAATGGGGGGGGCAATTTAAAATTTTTATTTTGCAGAACAAATTTTATACATTACATTTGTATCACGATTTAGGGCCTAAAGGTCTTATTTTGATAAGATTGATTGTACTTTTTTACAAGAAAATATATTACACTTCAACCTTAATCATTTAGTCTAAATTTCCCTACGTCGTTGACAGAAAAGAAGTATGTGATATATCGAATGGACGTAAAACGACACAACGGCAACGTGTTGCCGAAGAAGCCTCGGACATTGGTCCGGGGCTTCTTGATTTTCCACGGCTATGCCCGCTGTGCCACAAAAACGGGTCAGTAGAAATTTAGTGGGGATAAGCAAATAAATTGGCGATACGGAAAAGAAAGAACTTCTTGTCGGCGACACCTCTGAGATTAGCGCGGAAGAGTTTGATTTTTGCGTTGAAGGACTCGGCCATGGCATTGGAGGAACGGTTGTTGTAGAAGTTCAGGATTTCATTGTAGTGCTCATGGAATGTCGCGGCTATGACGTTGAATGAATGGAATCCCGCCTCTTCTACCTTGTTGTACCATTTGGCCATGGACAGACGAGCGGCATCCTTTATTGTATTCTTTGAGAAAATCATCCTCAAAGAATGGCAAAGTCCATATGCTTTCTTTATATCCGGATATTCCTCAAACAATATCGCGGCTCGCTGCTTTTGCCTGTCGGTCCAATCGTTGGCTGACTTGAACAGCAGATAGCGTGAGCGAATAAGCAGTTCCTTTCTTGTGTCACCGTTATGGTAGCGGAATGGGATATAGTTTTCTCCTTTCAATTTAGCCTCCTCCATCTCGTCATTGGCTTGCTGGATGGCATCCCAACGGTGCTTTATGCGAAGCTCCTGCACTGCGTCACAGGCGAGCTTCTGGATGTGGAAACGGTCTATGACGCGGTCGGCTTTGGGAAATGCCGTACGAACAATTTTCCGCATGGAATCGGACAAATCAAGGGTGATTTCTTCGACTGCAAGGCGTTTTTCCTCGTCAATCCGCCGCAGAGCATCAATCACATCCTCTGACTTCGTGCCCGCCACGACGGCGATCAGGGATTTCTCTTTGGTACGTGCGTCCCGGTTGGTCACAAACGTATACAGTTCCCCGTTGGACAGTGAGGATTCATCAATGGCGATTCTCGTACCAATGTTGTCCGGAAACAGCAACCACTTGTCCGCATGTTCCAGCTGATCCCAGTCGCGGAAGCCGCTCAGAACCTCCTTGTATTGTTTTTCAAACGTATGCCCATCGATATGGTAGAACTCCTCAAGCGTACGGCAGGTCACCGGGGACGTCTCCATACGTCTCTTTTAAAAAAGCTCCAAATTCTTTGGAGTAACGCGTGCCTTTGGCTACAATGTCGAGGTCTATCGGAATGCTGAAACTTTTACCCGTGCGCGTGTCTGTCCATCGCCTGCGCCGTATCCGCAGGACGACCTTGTGGTCCCGGATGGGGAAGTCTGTAACGTTTGCAACTTCCATAAAGCCTTTGGATTCAAAATGGGCATCATTGCTCAACGCATTGTTCATCCTCTCGTCAAGGCTGATGTGAATTTCCGTAGTTGTTTGTGCAATTCCCGTTATCGAGAAGTAATCTAAAATCTCGGTTGGCAGCACCACCTGTGCCAGTGCCTGTAAGTAATCGTTTTCCATACCGCAAAGTTCGGCATAACATTTGGATGCCTAAAATTTATCCCCACTAAATTTCTACTGACCCGTGCTTAGGTGTGGAGGAGTGGGAGAGGTGGGGTACATGGGTAGGGTTTAGATGTGGGGCGGTGGCTAGCGCCTTGCTTCGGCAATCTCGTGACGTGGCAGAAGCATTATCGGAAATGTTTTAGGGAGAGTCCACCACTACAAAGCCTTTGCTATCAGCATAAGACATACCCAACATCTGTATGTTCTTGGTCTGTATGACAGTTGCCTTTATATGCTCGGCAAACTTAGTAGTCGTTACATTTATACCAGCCCCTGAATCGTAAGTGCATTTCACTTCTTTTCCATTGATATTAGCCATAACAGACATCATTTCTGGATTTTTGCGGTCACCTGTATGTGTTAACAAGGGCACACTCACGTTATTGTTTGGCCTCTCCACAGAAAACGTGCCGCATTTCGAAAGCTTAGAATAAATGTCCTCATAGGCTTCAAATACAGGATTTACAGTTTGTCCACCCTTGCGGTATGCCTCGTTCAGACTGTATAATAATGCGGAAGCCTTATCGTAGTGTCCCAATGTTGCATAATCTTCTGCCATGAAATACATAATTGAAGGTACAGATGAATTTAGTTCTTCTTGATACTTCTCCAAAATTTCTTTGCCATACTTGATAGCGCTGTCCGGTTCATTAAGTAGGTGTTCAAAATTATTTTATACTATCAGCAGGTGCTATTTTCACATTGCTTGTTTCGGTTTTGCATTACCTTCGTCCAATCTGCGGAATACCTCGTCAATGCGTTTGTCTGTTTCTTGCTGATGTTGCTGCATTTCCAGTTGATGGTACTCCATTGTTGAAAGACGTTGGAAAACTTCTGCAAAATAATTCTTAATTCAGTATTTTCCGCTGCGGATGCGGTAGATTGTCTCCTTTGTCAGATTGAGGAAGGAAGCGAGCTGTGTGACCGTCACAAGGTCGAGGATGTTGGGATAGCGCTCCAATGCCCACTGGTAGCGTTCGCGTGCTGGTTTGTGGAGCATCACCATCTGTTCCTCAAGAAAGTCGGCATAGCTCGACAGTCCGAGGCTGATGTATTTAAACACCTCACCCTGGCGGCTTTTGTCGAGAAGATTGAGGTCGGGCAGCGGCACATAGCACACATCAGACGGCTCCATAAATTTGATGATGATATGATGGTGTCCGGAACGGATAATCGTTTCCGGACGGATAAGGAAATGCGATGCAAAGGTAAAGGCGAAATTGTGCTCGCGCCCGCGCTCGATATAATATGTGCGAGCCGAGCCTCTGATGAGAAAAATCATATTTTTCAACAATTCGTTTTGCCCTTCGACAATCTCTCCTTTCTTGAAATGCACAAATTTCAAGCTTTTGATGAGTTTTGCCTCTTCCTCTGTTGAGAGGCTCATTTTGTGGCGCAAATCGTTGAGAAACGACAGCTGGTCGCCGTAGACAATGTCATTTTCTGCCATTGAGCATTTCCTCCACTTTTTGCCGCACATCGGTCATAAGCCACAACGGTGTCGACGTGGCTCCGCAGATGCCTATTGTCTCGACATTGTCAAGCCATGCCGGGTCGATATCGTCGGGAGTATAAATCATGTGGGTGTTGGCGTTCACGTTGCGGCATTCGTTATAAAGAATCATTCCGTTGCTGCTCTTGCGTCCGCTCACGAAAAGCACAAGGCTGTGCTCCTGTGCGAACTGGCGCATGCGCGGCATCCGGTTTGCCACCTGACGGCATATCGTGTCGTGACATTCGAACCGCCCTGAAGGCTTGTGCCGGGCTATCTCCTGCTCAATCTGGCGCAGCCCGTCGAGCGACTTGGTGGTCTGCGAATAAAGTACCACATCGCGGCTGAAATCTATTTTATCGATGTTGTCGACACCCTCCACAACAATCGCCTCCCCGTCGGTCTGCCCGACGAGTCCGTTTACCTCTGCATGCCCCACTTTGCCGTAAATCACGATTTGCGGACGCTCTTTTTCCTCGAAAGAACGGCGGATGCGTTTCTGAAGCATCAGCACCACCGGACAGGTGGCGTCGATTATCTCAATGCCGTTCTCACGGGCGATGCGATATGTTTCAGGCGGCTCGCCATGGGCGCGCAGCAACACCTTCACTCCGTGCAGACGGCGCAGGTCGTCGTGCGTGATGGTCACCAGCCCCTTGCTCTGCAACCGTTCCACCTCGTTTGAGTTGTGCACAATGTCGCCCAGGCAGTAAAGGCTTCCGCTTTTCGCCAGCTCCTCTTCCGCCTTTCGGATTGCCGTCACCACTCCGGGACAGAACCCAGAATTCTTATCGATTTCAACCTTTGCCATCAACTATTCGGCACTTGACAGTTTATTGTA